>ERZ779877.687-NODE-687-length-34899-cov-49.006371_pt1 | contig 34899 bp, 44 predicted proteins | sample MGYA00511556_ERZ779877 | MGnify/ENA primary metagenome ERZ779877 (study PRJEB29588, sample SAMEA2159338) | human gut metagenome | biome: human gut; feature: human-associated habitat; material: faeces | place: Denmark | collected 2008/2010 ...
ATGTATAACTTGTCATATTGGTCTTCGTCAAGCAATGGCTTCTGCATATGGAAAGATGAATTTGATAGCAGCAATAAAATTGACTTAGATAAATGGGAATTTTCTGTAGGAGGTCATGGATGGGGAAATGGAGAGTTGCAATACTATACTGATAATCGGGATGAAAATATAATGATTTGTAATAATAAATTGGTTATTCGTTCAAATTATGAGAGCTGGCAAGGCAATCAATTTACATCTGCAAAAATAATAAGCAAAGAGTCATGGAAATATGGAAAAATACGAGTGAGAGCTAAAATTCCATTAGCGGTGGGAACTTGGCCAGCAATTTGGATGTTGCCGATTTCATATGATGGAACAAATTGGCCGTACTGTGGAGAAGTTGATATTGTTGAACATTTTGGACACACTAGAGGCGAAATCTTTTTTAGTTTACATTCAGGTGAATACAACTTTTATAAAAACAATAAATTTCATAAAAGAATTCAAATAAATGAAAAAATTAATAATTTTAATAAATTACCTATATATTTAAGAAAATGTATTGCTATTGAAAATGATGATAAGGTGTTTAGTGTTAGTGATGTTTTAGAGATATCTAAAAATACTGGCGTACCTGTTATTTTGGATTATCATCATCATTTGTGTAATAAAAGTGATTTTTTTTTTGAAGATATTTTTAATAGTTTTAATAATAGGAAAGTTAAGATGCATTTTTCTTCTTCTAAAAACAAGAAGGATTTTAGAAGTCATAATGATTATATTAATGGTGATGATTTTATTGATTTTATTAAAATACTTAAGAAATATGATAGGGATGTTGATATTATGATTGAGGCTAAATGTAAAGATGATAGTCTATTTAGATTAGTTAGATATATTAAATATAGGACGGATTATGAGTTTATTGATGATACTACATTTTTAGTTTAATTTAAAAAAGTAACAACTAATTTTTTAAAAATTGTTGTATAATTAGATTGTGAATAAGTATGGTAGTGACAAAAAGGATTAAGCAACAACATTCAAGTGAAATTATTAATTTAGAAAGCATAATATATTTAATAAAAAGTGTTCGAAAAAGCAACTAAAATATTAATGATAAAATGGATGAGGTGCTGAAAAAATTTATAAGAATAAAAGCCGATGGCTTATATTATAAACTATCGGCTTATTTTTTTACCAATATATAGCATATGTGTACTATATCCTTGCACTTCTTTTCTTTCACAAGAACTGAAATGATAATTTTTCCAAATTTCAAATTCTTCTTCTGATAAATTGTCAATGATATTTCTAAAATGTGGAGCAACTCCTGATGTTGAGATATTATTAATCTTTTCTATATTATTTGAATTCATAATTTTTTCAAGTTCATCAATATAGAATGCTCTCATTATTTCACTTGGTTCAGAAATTATTTTAAAGTTTTGATCAAATCGTTTATTATCATATCCAAATTTCAAATGACCTTTTAGTAATGCCCAGCTTATCATTATTGAATCATTAGGTAAATATGCAAACATCATAATACCATTATTTTTACATACTCTTTTAGCTTCATTTATACATTTATTAATTTCTTCTTCTGTATACAAGTGGTACAAAGGCCCTAAAACTAATACAATATCAAAAATATTATCTTCAAACCTTGATAAGTCAATTGCATCTCCTTGTTCAGCAACAATATTCATATTATCAGTTATTTTGCTTTTTAATACATCTAAATTATGTTGTACATATTCAATAGAATTAACTTTATATCCTTGACTTGCGTAGTATAAAGAATACCTTCCTGTTCCTGCTCCAACTTCTAATATTCGACAATTTGGTTTTAAATATTTTTGGACATATCTATCTGTTGTTAAAAACTCTAATTTTCTATGTTTTTGATCTAATCTTGTATCTTCATTATAGAATTTATTTAGTATTTCATTTCTATTGTTTATCATAAAAAACCTCTCAATTTTATTTTGATTTATTTTGCCTTAAATATCCTTCTTTTGTAGATATATGTCTATAGATTATATCTCTATAAGTGTTACATTCTTCATTTGTTAATGTTCTTTCTAAACTTCTAAAAACAATTCTAACTAAAATATTTTTTTCATGTTTTTCAATATCTAATCGTTCTTTTGCTTTATCTGGTAAATCTTTATAGAGTGTTTCAGATAGTATTTTAACTTCTTCTATAATATGTGTATTGACACCTGATTCTTTAACCATATCTCCTAAAAGTTCAATATCTAAATTTTTATCAACTACTACAGATATATCTCTTACAACTGGAGGCATACTAGAAACTTCATTATATGGTTTTAAATCATTCATTTGACACAATACTTTTTCGTTAGTAGATCTAAGTAATCTTATATCCTTAATACCTTTTCTAACCATTAAAATTCTTTCTAGACCTAAACCTAATGCTAGTCCATATTTTCCTTTACATCCATTTTCTTTTAAGATTTCAGGATTTGTTAAACCACATTCTAATATTTCAAGTGGTTTACCATCTACAATTATATCAATTTCTCTACCATTAAGTGTATATGGATGTATTTTAGAAATTGTAATGTACTCAGGATTTTCTTTTCCAGTAACAACTTTAACAATAATATTTATCATATTTTGCATATCTTGTTCACTAACTGGATTTTCTGATGTATACCACAAATCCATTTGATGATGGACTCCACTATGTATTCTATCAATTTGATCTCTTCTATATACTAATCCAACACAGGCTAGTAAATGATTTGGCTTAATATCATCTTTTATTGATTGTAAACCTCTAGGAACCATAACTGAAGCCATAGTTCTTAAAACATGATTATCATCAACATATCTTGTATAAACTTCACTTCTTAGTACACTTTCTTTATCTATTTTTAATTTATCATAGTTATCTTCAACTGTAACTATTGGATCTTCTCTATATATTGTAACTGGACAATTCCAGTATTCTTTTAATGCATCAATAACTTCATTCATTATTAATTGCATACAATGTTCTCCTTGAGTTTTATCAGATAAATCTCTAATCTCAAGGTCTTTTTTTAATTGTTCTTTTGTTAAATGTTTCATTTTTAAAACTCCCTTTCATTATTTAATTATTAGATTATTTTTTATTATTTATAGAATAAACAATTAACATATTTTTGACTATAATAAATGTTGTTATTATAGTTATTTAAGTTTTAGTTTTTAATTATGGCAGTTAAGAAAGATAAAGATACAAATAAAGAAAACAAATGTTCATTTTGTGGTAAGACAAAAAAAGATGTTGCATTACTATTCAATGGTGAATTTGGTAGTATATGTAATGAGTGTTGCGATCAAATATATAACATGAATCTTAGTATAATTAATCATAATACAAATTTTATACCAGAAGATGAATTTCATAAAGATGATGTAAAGAAACCTACAGAGATTAAAGAATTTCTAGATCAATATGTTATTGGACAAGATAAAGCAAAACAAAGATTAGCGGTTGCAGTTTATAACCATTATAAACGAATAAAGCAAAAAGGATTTGATGATGTTGAAATTGAGAAGTCAAATTGTATCTGTATAGGTGATACAGGCGTTGGAAAAACGTTATTAGTGAAATCAATTGCAAAAATGTTAGATGTGCCTATTAGCATAGTAGATTGCAATTCTATAACAGAAGCAGGCTATGTCGGTGATGATGTAGAAACTTCTATTACAAGACTTCTTCAAGCATGTGATTATGATGTTAAAAAAGCAGAACATGGCATTGTTTTTCTAGATGAATGTTTTGATGGAAATACTGAAGTAATGACAGAAAATGGTTTTATTCCTTTTAAAGATTTAACAGATTCTACAAAGATAATGCAATGGAATAGTGATAGCACAATGTCATTAGTAAATTCTGAAAGGATAGTAAAGCATAAGTGTTTAAATGGATTATTATCATTGCAAAATTCAAAAACAGGTCAAATAATACATACATCTACACCAAATCATAATAGAGTTGTTATTAGTCATGGCAAATACAGAGACAAATATATAATTAAAAAAGTAATTGCAGAAAAATCATTAAATCAAGGATATGATTTCCCGGTTACAGGCATTTTTGACGGAAATAATATAGATATATCTGATGATATGTTAAAATTTATAGTGGCATTTGCTGCAGATGGTTGTGTAAAAAATGGCAAATATGGGTATTTAACCGTTAAAAAAGAACGAAAATATAATAGATTAAATGAAATATTAAATAATTTACATATAAAATATACATATACATTTAATGAAAAAAATAGTTACCATAATTTTTATTTTGGTGATATATCTAATATGCCATTTTTTAAGGATGGAAAGAAAACATTATGTCTAGATTGTTTAATAACCGCATCTATAAGACAAAAGAAATTATTCTTAAATGAATTAAGATATTGGGATGGATTATTAAATTATTATAAGGATAATATATATTTTACAAGTTCTAAATTAGATGAAATGTTATTTATACAAACTATTGCTCATACTTCTGGTATGAGTTGTTCTATTCATAATAGATATAAAAAAGGATATGATATTTCATATTGTTGTGTAATAAAAAATAAAAAATATATGTCTCAATGCAGTAAATTATTAAAAGTATATAAAGATTTTACTGATGATGTATATTGTGTTACTGTTCCTAGTGGTATGATAATGATTCGTCAAAATAATTTTGTTACTGTTACTGGTAATTGTGATAAGATTGCAAGAAAGTCTGGAGGTAATCCGTCTATAACAAGAGATGTTTCAGGTGAAGGTGTTCAACAAGCATTACTTAAGATTATTGAAGGTACTGTTGTTAATGTTCCACCAAAGGGAGGTAGAAAACATCCTGATGCAAAAATGGTTCAAGTTGATACAAAAAATATTTTGTTTATTTGTGGAGGTGCTTTTGTAGGTTTAGATAAAATTATCGAAAGACGTATGAATAAATCTTCATTAGGTTTTATATCTAAAGAAGAGAATAAACAATATATAGAAGATAAAGAAAATAATAATATTCTTAAATATGCAAATGCTGAAGATTTTAAGAATTTTGGTTTAATACCTGAATTAATCGGTCGTCTTCCTATTATTACATATCTTAATCCATTATCAGAAGAAGATTTGAAAAGAATATTAATTGAACCTAAAAATGCAATTATAAAACAATTCAAAAAACTATTTGAATTAGATGGTATTGAACTTATTATTGATGATGATGTATATGATTATATTGTTAAATTATCAATAAAGAATAAATTAGGTGCAAGAGGTTTAAGAGGTATTGTAGAAGCATTATTATCTGATGATATGTATAAAATGCCGGCAACTGATGAAAAACAACTTCATATAACAATAGAATATGCTAAGGAAAAACTATTGGAGTATGAAAATACATATAATTAATTATTATTTTAAATTATCATTTTAAATCTTGGGTATTTTTTATCCAAGATTTTTTTATTTGAAATAAAATGTGTATCTTTGTATTGTTAATGAAATAATAAACAATTAAAAAATAAAGATTATGAATACAAATAATAATAATAATAATATAAAGTGGCATAAGGCATCAGAATATGTAGATAAGATGGCTAAGGTAAAGTCATATTTAGGTTTACCTAAAGGTTGGGGTGCACCAGAATTTGTATCTGGGAACTGTAGTAAAGAATGGATATTAGAACATTTTGAAGCAATTTGTCCTATTCCAATTGATGGTATAGATGAATTCCGTAGAGAAACCCATTATTATGGTGAATCTAAAATGGTTAAAGCTTCTGAACTTACAGTAGGTGATAAGATTTATTATGATTATAGTGTATTAACTGTAAAAAATATTAATAATAAAATAGAATTCGATGTTAAAGGTATTACTATAGATAATCTTGATACATTGGTAGAGAAACTTTAATAATGTTTAATTAAATATAAAATATTAATATGGTAATGATTGGTGATATTGTAAGAACTATTACAGAAGTAAAGAATACAAATGGTGTATATGAAATTCATCCATGTGGAGATAATACTATTTCTGGACATATTAAATCTACAGATGGAAAATTAACAGACTTTTCTAATGGAAATGAATATACAGATTATGAGGTTTCTCAGATTGAAATGTTTGAGGAAGAAGGAAATGTATATTATCGAAAAGTAATGTAATTTCATTTTTATGAATACAAATGAGAAATTTGAAAAATTAAAAAAATTAGCAGATAATATGTATGTTGCTGCTCAGTATTTGTCTACTGATGCATCACAATTAAAGAAAGCAATGAATGAATATCATCATTTTGTTGTGTATGAATTAAATAAAAATAATACTAAATAATAATTTATTAAATAATTTATGAAAAAGATTGTAATTGTTATTATTGCCGTAATTATCGGTATTTTTTTAATCTCTGGTATATCTATGTATTTTACATATAATAACCAGGAAATTTCATTGAGAAATGAAGCTGAAGCACAGCGTGGAAAGATTGAAGGTTGTCATGATAAGATGTGGAAAGTTATTGCACAGCAGGCGCAAATCAGTGATAAGTATGCATCTGATTTTGATAAGATTTACACACATATCATGAGTGAACGTTATGACGCAAATGATGGTTCATTGATGAAGTGGATTACTGAAGCGAATCCTCAGTTTGATGCAAGTCTTTATAAGAATATTATGCAAAGTGTAGAGGTATTGCGAACGGAGTTTCAGAAGAATCAGGAACGAATGTTGGATATTGTAAGAGAGCATAGAGATTTGTGCGCACGTTATCCAGGAAAGTGGTTTATTAGTAATACCGCAGATATTGAGTATACAATAGTTTCTTCTGGTCGTTCAAAGACAGTAATGAGTACAGGTTTGGATGATGATATTGATGTATTTAAAAAGTAAATGATAGGCAAATATATAAACGTAGATAAGGTTATTTCTATTAAAATATTTGATAAGAAAGATGTTCTTAATGAAAGTTTTGTATGTACATTAATTCATCGTAAAGGTACTGTTAAGAGACGACGATTAAAATTTAATGGATTTAAAGTAGAAATTGAATGTGTATATTATAAAGATGATATATTTGAACAGTTATTTTCTGGCAAAATAACAAGGACAAAATTAAATGAATTGTATATGAAAGAATATATCGAAGATAATATAGAAAATAATTATATTATTGAAGATAATATTTTATATGAAAAACCACGTGTAGAAATAACACTTATTAATGATGAATTAGTTGTAGTTCATCGAGATTCTGTGAAAGAATTATATAATTATTTAAATAATATAGGACTTTCAAAACATAAAAATATTAAGAAAGTTTAATTAAAAAGGTAAATTATGTTTATTCATAGTTTACCTTTTTATTTTTATTAATAAATAATTTAACTGAATAATACTATATATTTTCATAAGATAAATATAAAAAATAATTTTTTGATTTTTAAATATGGTAAAAACTAGATTGAATATACCAGCAACTCTTGTACATAGTGTTAACGGAACATAGTATAAGATTAATGGTATTCTTTTATCAATTAATGAATCAAATGATACATGTTCAATGCGTTTCGATGATAATTATGTCGAAAATAATATACCATTGAATAAGATTTTGATTAATGAAGGATTTATTGATAAGATTAAAGAATACGGAAAGAAAGTTGCTTCATATATTACTGATAAAGTAAGAGGTTTTATTGCACTTGTTGATGATGCAACTAATTAGATTGTTTCATGGTCATTAAATAATGTTGCTAACTTGGCAATTAAAGCATCAAAAGGTATGTTACCAAAGGGTGTTTATTTTGCGCCATCTGCATCATTAAAGAAAATTGCAGGTACTGGTGGTATGACTATTGATTAGGCATTTGCTGAAAGTATTGCAAAAGATCGAGAAGATATTGTTAATTACTGGAGTCGTGTTATTAAACGTACAGGAACAACAGATGAAACTATTTCTGAATCTATTAAATATGTTAATGAAACATATTATAAACCAACAAAATTATATAAAGCATTAAATGAAAAAGTTCTATATTCATATGAGGATATAAAAGATAAAAATGGTTTTGGTTATTATGGTCCTGAAGTTTCAGCAAAAACATTAATTAGGAAACTTAAAGAAAATATTAAAAATCAAATTTCTGGACCTCTTGGAGGACATTCATCAGAGATACCTCTTCTTATTTGGGGTGCTCCAGGTATAGGAAAAACTGCTATTATTTCACAAACAATTAAGGATATGGCAAATGCTAAATATAACCCTATTAACTTAAATCTTGAAATTATTCAGCTTGCTAACTGTACAGTTGAAAGTTGGACATTACCTCGTGATGCAACACGTGAAATTGATTTTGGAAATAATTAGAAAAAATATAAACGTGAATCATTTACTGATACGCCAAAGGCTTGGTTACCTGTATATCTTGATACACCAGATATAGAAGAAAAAAAACGTCGTGATTATTTTTGTAATACATGTAGATTCCTTGCGACTGATAATGATGGTGAAATTACGGATTCAAATGGACGTCCATTTGAAGGCGGTATTGTATTTATGGATGAGTTTTCACGTATATAGCCAGGTGTTTCACATATTCTTATGCCTCTTGTAAATGACCATAAATTTGGTGATAATTATGTTTTGGCTTCTAAATGGGGATTTGTACTAGCCGCTAATAGAGCAATTGATGAGGATAAAACTGATACTGATGATAATAATTTCTATCCAACTGTTGCATAGTCAAATCGTTATAGACATGTTACATATGTGCCACAAAAGGAAGAATGGGTTGAATGGGCTCGTAAAGTTGACCCATTGACTCATGAAGCAAATGTACCACCATTTATTACAGATTTTATTGAAGCATCTCCTGAATCTGTTTGGTATCCTACAATTGCTAATGGTGGTTATGATGATATGCTTGAAAATCCTAAGGCTGATAGTGAAGCACATAAAGATGAGACTGACCCATTTGGAGCGATTGAACAAGTCCTTTAGCAACCAACTATCGCAGGAACAAAAAGAGTTGTAACACCACGTACATGGGCACAATCAATTGGTAATGCTTATAAAAAGATATTAATTGATTTGTTTAATGATGCCCATGATGAAACTGGCATGTCTGGTGAAGAATATTATCAAACACTTCTTGATAAATCAATAAGAGAAAAAACAGATGATGATGGAAATACATATAAGGAATATTATGGTGGAATTCTTCCTACTGTTCTTGAAGATGCGTTGAATGAACTTAGTGATGATTATTGGGATTATTGGGTTGATGAACACGGTGGTCTTGATGAATTGGATCCAACCGGTAATGATTCAATTGGTATACGTGGACGTTATAATATTTTTATGAACTATTTCTAGGACGATATGCGTTTGAGACTTCAAGATGATACGGGTAAAAATGCTGCAACGGCAACAGGCCCTATTATGAAGGCATGGCGTTCATATAATGAATATTCAAAGATCTTTACTCCATAGGTAATGACAACTATTTGGGAAACTGGTAGTATGCCTCCTGAATATTAGGATGATGATGATAAGAAACCATTATCTGTTGATATGTATGCAACATCAGAATTCTCTAGGTGGAAGTGTATTTCTAGTATTGCAAAAGAATTACCATTATAGGTATTGGCTGCATATCCAGGAGATCTTGAAGAAGATATAAAGAATGATTTAGAAACATTAGAAAATGCTAAACCATTATCAGATAGTCAGGTTTCATCTGCTGCATAGAAACTTATTAAAGAATATTCATTTAATATTAATGGTAAGACACATAACTTATTATTTGATGATGCAGAATTACAAGATATTGATACATTACGTAATAAAGTAAATTCATTACTTAATTCACGTGTTGCTCAATTATATGCACACTTTGCATCATGGATTGCTAAGATTTCAATTCAAACTGAAATAGGTTCTATCGCACATAATATGAGAACTTCATTATTTGAAAAGTGTAATAATATTGATTCAGATTTACGTAAGGAATTCTATAATACTGTTGCAGTTAGAAAGACACTTACAGCTTATGAAACTGCACGTGCAAAGAAGGATCCAAATCTTCAATAGATTGCACATGTTCATCAGATTGAAGAATCTAAAGTTCCTATTTTACCTGCATTAAATATTCTTGCACGTTCAGAAAAGTTTGATTTTAATCAAACACGTAATGCAGTTAAAAGTAGAGTGAAAAAATAATAAACATTAAATAAACAATATATATTAAGAGTGAATATAATTATTTGAATTATGTTCACTCTTTTTATTTTAATAAATATTAAAAAGATTTTTTTACTTCTAACATAATGGTAAAGGTAAAGTTAAAAACTAATAAAACTCGAGTATACGAAGCTTATTCTAAAAACACCGTACAAAATACAATGGGTGTTAAAATGAAGTCTGCTGAAGAGAATCAACGTGAATTAGCTGGTTTATGGGGAAGACTTATGAAGCAGAAAAGTATAGATTTACGAAAGTTATATAAAGGTGCTACAATGAAAGATATGGGATATTCTATTCCTGTATCTAAAATGCGTGTACCTGTTAAGGTGAAGATTACTGATGCGATAACAGGAGAACAAACAGAAGAAGAAATTATTCCAGCAGAAATTGCATCTTTCTGTGAAATGGCAAAAACTCAAGCTGCATCAACCAGAGAATTAGGACCAATTTTAGGTCGATTTAATAAACCTATTTTGTGGTCATTTAATATTGATACAGCAGCATCTGATGGTGTACGTATAGCATTTAATCCTGTATTTGCTGAACAACTTTTATATAAAGGAAAAGGACAAGTAAAGGAATTAATGTCACAAGGTAAGCATATGTCTCAATCTGATAGAGTTATTACAATGGCTAGATTAGTTCTTTATGTTATTTGTCATGAAGCATATCATCAGATATATAGACACAGAGAACAAGCAGAAAGAAAAACAGAAACACAAGGAGGGAAGAATCATCAATTAGCAAATATTGCGATGGATGCTGAGATAAATCGAGATCTTGAAAAACAAATTCCAAAATATTTTGCCGGAGCAACAGAAGAATGTGATGGTATTTTTGATGATAGATTTAGAATGGAACCATGGCAAGTTATTTTTGATGCATATTTTTATAATAAAGTTTCTACACCGCAACAACCAATTAATCAAAATCCTGTAAATAATTCTCAACAACAATCTGGACAACAAGGACAATCTGGAGATAGTCAGTCTTCACAAAGTCAGCAACAAGGTAAAAGTGGACAGCAAGGAGATAATAATCAATCACAAAGTCAAGGTGGTTCACAAGGTCAACAGAGTGATTCATCTCAACAACAATCTGGAAATCAAGGATCACAGAATCAATCAGGTAATCAAAATAATCAATCTGATGAACAACAAGGTCAAGGTGGTGGTTCATATGATGATACAGATTTAAGTGCAGCAGATCCAGATACTATGAGCGATTATGGTATGGATGATATGCCAGATAATAGAGATAAATCTTCTGAATATCAAGATGCATATAATGATGAGATAAAGAAAGAATTAGATAAAGCAATGGGTAAAGGTTCAGGAACAGATTCTGATGAACAAGGTGATGATGATTCTCAATCTGGAAATGATTCACAATCTGGTAATAATGATTCTGAAAATTCAGATGAATATGGAAATTCAGGAAATGAAGAAGGTGGAAATCAAGGACAATCTGGAAATGATTCAGGAAATTCACAAGATGGTCAATCTGACCAAAGTGGTGAGATGAGTCAATCATCTCAAGGTTCTATGGGAAATTCAAAAACTGGTAGAAATTCAGGTCAAATGTCTCCTACTGAAAAGGCAGCGCGTGAACAAGCACGTAAAGATGTTAAGAAAGCAATTGATAAGATGAAATCACAAATCGATAAAGATATGAATTCTGTACCAGATGAAGATAAACTTCAAGAACAACTTGAAGGTAAAGAATTTGATACAACAACATCTTCTACATTTGGTGGTGCTGATATGTTATCACAGGAACAGATGGCTGAAATTGCAAAAGAATCAGGTGATCCTTATACTGCAGAAGAATTAACATGTGATCCTGTAGAAATATCTAGAAGATATAATGAAGAAAATAAAGATAGATTAAATTAGGTTTCTCCAGATCTTGCAAATAAGCTTAATGATATTGCTAACGTATTAAAGCATATGCAACCTCTTGCTAACTGGAAGCAGAAGATGAAGAAACATTTTACAGCTGCAATGGAAGCAGGTACAGAAATGAAACGTTCAAAAGTAATAATGTCTCAAAAATGGCGTTTTGATAGATATAATCCTTATAAAGCAGTACCACGTATAGAAAATGAAGGAGCTAATATATTTTATCTTATTGATAATTCTGGTTCTATGTATGGAAATGGTAATGGTATATTCTATCAGATATTTAAAGAAATTGTAACATTGGAGAAACAATGTAAAGTATTAAATTCTGCTAGAGCTTATTTTACAACAGGTACTATACGACCAGAAGATGTTGAAATGTGGAATATTAAAACATCTATTTCGAAACGTCTTGAACTTCTTGGTGATCGAGGTGGTTCTGGTGGTACAGATATTCCAGGAAATACTATAAGTGTTACTAAGCTTAAGAAACCATATTATTATGATAATGGTGAAAAACATACAACTATTATGGTATTTACAGATGGCGAAGATACTGGTTGGGAACAATTAAAACAGATACCGTCAAAAATAAGGAAAGATCTTGTATTTGTTGTATTTAATCATAATGTTAAATTTATATTAAAAACATTCAATGAAATGCAAAAACTTGGAGGTATTCCACTTAAAAATTTGATAGGTATTGATACATCTAAATTTGGAAAAAAGTCAATTTAAAAATAAAAAATAAATGAGTAAAAATATATTATTATTCCCTGGTGGTTTTAAACCATTTCATGATGGACATTTATCGATATTGAAATCACACATATTCAATATCGATAATGTTCATATTGATGAAGTACGTATTTATATATCGTCTAAAAATAGAGATAATATTACAGCAGATAGTTCATTATGGTTTTTAAATAATATTAAAGATAAGTTAAATGAACTATATAATGTGAATATTAATGTTTGTATATCAGAATATCCTGCACCTATACGTAAATGTTATAATGATGTTGGAAGTTCAATAAATGATGAGAAATTTTGTTTAGTTACATCAAATAAAGGTAATGACATTAAACGAAAAGATGAATTTGCTCAATTATATTCAGAAAACGGAAAATATTATGATTCAAATAAAGGTGTAAAAACCATATATATAAATGCTAATATTGAACCGGTACATTATATTAATAGAGAGGATGAATATAATAATGAATGTGTTTCATCTACTATTATAAGACATGATATATATAATCATAATTATGATATGTTTAAGACTGCATATATAAATATGTTAAGTAATAATATACTGAATGAAAAAATATTGAAAAAATATTATGAAAATTTAATAGATTTAAGTTAATTTATATTGTTTTTTCAAAAAGATAAATAATAAAAAAGAAAATAATTCTATTTATAATAATATGAAAAGAAAACTTAATGAAAGTCTTACATTTCCTGTAAAGATTGATGTTGTACGACTTGTAAACGAAAATCCTGAACTTAATGGTTAGATGGATAAAATCGCTTCATAGATAGAAGATACAACAGATGCAACAATTACTAAGGAAGAGTCTGATGGTACTGTTTATATGGTAATTGATGGTCTTACACAAGATGATATTATCGACATATTTGAAAATGATTATTATATTGATGACGTTGATAACTACTTTGTATATGACGATGCAGATGATGAACTTGATGACATTGAATCAGATGATGATGCACGTGCAGCAGCTGAAGATGATATGAGAGATGAATATGGTGATGATTATATTGATGAATCATGTGATGATGATGCAAGAGATTGTGCTATCGAAGATATGAAGGATGAATATGGTGATGATTATATTGATATGGATGAAGATTATGGTCTTGATGATGAAGGTGAATGGATTGATGCAGAGGATGATGATTATGATGATATGATTCCTGATTATGATGAAGTTGATCCTGACGATCTTGATGCATTAGATGCACGAGATGCTGCATATGCAGATATGGAAGATGATGGTATTTATGATGAAACATATGAAGATGCTGATGAGGAATTTGCTGGTGATGATGCATTAAATGATTCAGATGATGAATTTGATGAATGTATGGAAGACAGCGAATTTGAATGTTATGAATCATTGAATAATCGTAAACTCAGAAATAGAAGAAGACTTCTTGAAAAGAAAAATGGATGTTGTCCACCAAAGAAAGGTAAAAAACTTATTAACCTTTCTGAAGCATTAAAAATGAGTAAAGCTGGTTTGACAACAAAAGATATTGTTCGTTCTGCTAAGAAACCATATCTTAATGAATCTATTATTAGTAATGCAATTAATAAAGCGAAGACAGAACCACGTAATGATAAGAAGATGGAACTTATCATGAAGAAAAAAGAGATTATGCAGTTAAAGGAATCACTTGGTGCTGAGAAGTTCAATATGATTTGTGAAGCTATGAAATCTGGTAAGAAAACATTATATTCTAAGAAAACAATCAATGGTAAGAATATTACAGAATATTCAGCTAAAGAACTTCTTGAATTGTTAAATACTGTTAAGAAACAGCATACAAATCTTATGAAATCATATAAGTCATTGAATGAGTCTGCTACAAAATCAACAAAGAGAGAACTTCGTACTGAAATTGAAAATAAAGAACGTTTAATGTTAATTCTTGATGAAGAACTTACATATCGTTTGACTTTCAAAAAGTTGAATAAGTCTAAAGCAATTAATGAAGATGAAGAGAATCCATTAGAACCATTGTCAGTAGACCCTACCGATGGAGATGATAAAGATGATTCTTCAGATAATGAATCAGGTGAAGATACAGATGAAACACCAGATAATGATGAAGAGGTTGAATTATCACGAGTTGTAATTACAGTTGCAAATCAAGACGCTGCAGATGAACTTAAACAATCACTTGTAGATGCAGGTGTTCCAGATGATGCTATTGAATTTGAAACTGATGATGAAACAGATGATAGTGAAGATTCTGATGATACAGATTCAGAAGCAGATGAAAACTCAGATGAAAATACAGATACTGATGATACTGCAGATGAAACACCTAATGAGTCTTTACATTATAATAAGTTTAAGAAATTGTTAGAAGATGATGATCCAGAAAGTGATAAAGCAGATGATTCTACAGATGATAATGCAAAAGATGATGAAGATTCAGATGCAAATTCAGATGATAATTCAGATGATTCTTCTGACAGTGAAGATAAACCTATTAAAGTTGTTTTAACAAATACTGATTATGTAAATGATCTTGCAGATGTTTTAAATAATGAATATGGTATTTCTAAAGAAGAATTTGAAGAAATGATTGGTGGTCAGATTGTTGATGATTCAGAAGATTCAGATGACTCTGATGACTCAAGTGATTCAGATGATGATAAGTCAGATGATGAAAATAAAGATGATAAACCATCAACAAATGGTGATGATGCAGTAGATGCAATGTCACAGGAAGAGCTTGATAAATTATTCGGTGGAAACTAATTTAAAAAATTATTTTTCAAACATAGATAAATAAAAAGATATAGAAAAACTAAGAAAAAACGTTTGCTCGTTTTTCAATTAGTTTTCATTTTTCTAAATTATTTAGATTACAGAGGAACGGTACGTGATGTATAGTTCCTCTTATTTTTTTAAGACTATTTTATATAAATATTGTATAATAATTAAAATAAGTTTTTCGAATATTACTATGTTTACGTTTATACAGATTTTAAGCACAAATTCAGATGGAATTCATATATACTCCTTTAAAGAAATAAAAAAACTTTATAGGTTTTACCTGTATTTATTTCGTCCTCATGTTTGGACTATATACAAAATCTTACATAAAAAACGGAAAAATATAGTCAAACGAATTGCTAACTTATTTTAATAAATTAAGGGAAATAACTCACAACAGTTATTTCCCTTTTATTATATATTATTTTTATAACCAATACATATGTGGGTTTGGACCTATATCATAATACTTATATTTAAAATCTTTACCATTACCATTCTTATAAAAATATTCAACTATATCACCTCGGAATTTTATTGCACGCTATTTTATTTTATCATTAAGTAATTGTACATTATATATTTTTGTATTATGATTTGGTAATATTAATGTATCTGTATTAATATTAGGACATTTATCAATTTTTAATTTTAATAAAGAAACATATTTAGAATTATCCTATATATTAACATTTTTCAATGCCTTACAATTTTTTATAACTAATGAATTATCATCAACTATATTACATTTATATATAAGATTTAAATCTGTTAACTAATTACAATTCATTATTTCAAAACAAAAATCCTAAGTTATTGTTATATTTAATGATTTTAATGTTACCTTATTTAAATTAACATATTTTATTCGTTTATAACTAAAATCAGTAGAACTTAATAAATGTTCTAATTCATTTTCTATTAGATTACAGTTATTAAATATTAATCCAGGTGTATATGCTCTGACTACATATGAATCTTTATATAATGAAAAATTATTTAAAAAGTTTTCAGGAATATTAATATTATCAAAAATATAAGTTATATATGTTTCCTGATACTTACCATGTAATGAAATTGGACACTATATAATTATATTATATTTCATAATAAAATCAATTAATTCTTGTGAATTAATTATATATGAAAACGCACCACTACGTTTTATAGATTTTGGATAACCTAATGTATAATGACCACATGATTCTACACTATCAACAAATCTATAATCTATTCCATTTATATTCTATATATTAAAATTATTGAATTTAGGATATTCTATTATACTATATTTTGATAAATCCTATTCATTATATAATTCTTTAAATCTTTCAAAAATATATTCATCATCTATATATAAATCAGAATGATCTATTTCATTATTATTTAATATATCATCTGTATCATCAAATAATGATTCATATAGTTTTTTATATGCTGAATCAAAACCAAAATGTTTCATTTAAATTAATAATTAAATTTTGTCTATGATATTTGTGAACTGTTCACAAACTAAAGATTTGTGAACTTCTGACTTCATTGTTGATAACCTAACATTAGGAATTACATCTGTTCCATCAGTGTAATCGGTAGTCCCTACCGATATATTTTTTAATCCTTCATTAAGGATATTAATTGCCGCATTTAAGTCTCTATCAATCACATTACCACAAGCTGGACAAATCCATTCTCTATCTTCAAGAGTTAAATCTTCCTTAACATATCCGCAATGATGGCAGGTTTTTGAAGACGGGTAATATCTGCCTATTTTTACAATTTGCTTGCCATTCATTTCCGCTTTATAGACTAAAAATGTAATGAATGTTCCCCAACTCGCATCTGCAATACTTTGTGCAAGTATATGATTTCTCTGCATTCTTTTAACATTTAAATCTTCACAACAAATTACATCATATTTCTTAATCAAATTAGTACTAATTTTATGTAATTTATCCATACGGCAGTTGTGGATTTTTTCTTGTATTCTTGCAACTTTAATTCTTTGTCTGTTCCAAGAATTACTACCTTTCTTTTTTCTTGAAAGACATTTTTGCATTGTTGCAAGCTATTTTGAATAATGCTTTATGAATTTATTACTTGAATATCTAATACCATCACTTGTGATAACCAAGTCTTTTATTCCAAGGTCAATACCAACCTTTGCATTGGTTTTCTGTAATGGTTCATATTCAACCTCTGAAAGAATGGAAACAAAATATTTTCCACTTGGTGTGATTAATATTGTCATATTTTTTACTTTACCTGTGAATCGTCTATGCTCTATAATTTTAATACCATTTTTAAATTTTGGAATGAAAATTCTACCATCTACAATTGAACAAAATTGAGGAACATTAAAGCTACCACCATTTTTCTTTGCTTTAAATCTTGGAAATCTTGCATTACCTTTAAAGAAATTAGTATATGCAGCCTCAAGATGTCTTAAAGATTGCTGTAATGTTTGTGAATTTACTTCCTTAATCCAAGAATATTTTTCCTGTTTTTTAATAGCAGCCAGTGTTTTTGCTTGTACATAGTAATTATCACTTTTACCAGTTTTGTCATACTGCTTTTTTCGTTCTGCAAGAAAGTGATTATATACAAAACGGACAGTACCAAAATATTTTGCAAGAATTTCTTCTTGTTCCTTATTTGGTAAAAGTCTATACTTATATGTTTTTAAAATCACTTTCATTTATTAAAAAATATAGTTAATTAATCAAGTTTATATATAATATATATTATCAATTTTACAAAAATATTAATAATTTTGTAGAAAAGATTGATATATGTGTTATATTTCTAAAAATAGACTCAAATATTATTTGAAATGACACTTAATTTTTGTATGCAAATATAGAAAACAATTAATCACTGATGAAGTGAGGAAATATATTCTGAATGTTTTTTTAAAAATATAGAATAATATTATTTTGACATTAAAGTTAAGGTAATTCATCTCACCAATTAAAGATGAGTGAGTTTATTTATAAAAATAAATAATTAAATGAAAAATAATTAAAATGAATACATAGAAAACAAATGATGATGGTGTAATTTGTGGTGTACCTATTTTTAATCCCCATAAGTTTTCACCTGTTGAAATATTTTCAAATAATAATGGGAAAACAAGTTCAACAAAGGTTGTAGGTTTTATTGCATCATGTGTATGCTTATTTTTATTCCTTATTCTTGTATTATATTATTTTATAAATCCAGGAGAATGTGGGAATATTTTAGAATTTATAGATAGAACAATTACTTACTTTAGTGTATCAGCAGGTTTAATGGGTATTAAATCAATTACAAGTTCATTCGGTAAAAATAGGATAGAAATTACTGAAGTACCTTGTAGAAAAAAACCTGTTAATAAACCAGAAGTTGAAGATGAAAATCAATCAAATGACAGTGCAGATACATGTGAATAATAAAGTAAACTAAACTTATTATATTTAATATAAAATATTAGAGTAAAACTAATATTGTGTAATAACTTCATGATTCAATTTATTAAACGATGTTGGTATTGGTTCATGGGTTTATTTACCAATAAGTTCAAAAATATACCCAAAGAAAATACCAATATAAATAAATTAGAAAATAATTTAGAAAACAATAATATTAATATTGTATCAGTAAAAGTACGATATGTAAAAGAAAAAGAAAACTAATTATAAAATATGGCAAAGTTTTATTAGCATATGCAACCAGGAGAAACTCTTGGTAAAATTACAAAATTGAAATATATCGATGATATATCTGATGATGAATTAACCCTTTATGTATTTGAGGATAATACGAAATGTGATGAATCATATATTGCTGAAGTGAATAATATGAATGCATTTAATGGCAGATATATGATGACTGAACTTTCAGGTCCTACAAATAAATGGTCATTCAAAACAGTAGAGTTCAATCTTAATGAAACAAAAACAGTAACAGGAGACAATGGAGAAGTGTATGAAGTTCCTCAACCAGGTATAAGTATTAATGGAGAACATATGAGTTTATCATTAACTGAAGATGGTAAATCTTCATCTAGACCTATAAGTAATGCAGGTAAGAGAACCGATGCGACACCACCTGTTACAGTTAAAACTACAAATATCGAACCAAAAGAAAATTATTTACTTTCTTTACATCCTGAATTATTAGATCCATCATTAAAGCAGAATACTAATATTTCAGAATCAACTGATAATTTAATTTTAGGTAAAGCAGTAAAGAAACCAGAAATTAAAGTAGATTCTCCAGAAGTTGTAGCAGATGTAATTGCAAAAGTTCCAAACCCACAAATTGCACAGTATAATAGTAAGCAAGTTAATACAACAAAATCACCTATTTCTACTGCGGTAATTGAAACTGTACGCCATGCAAGCATTACTATTAATCTTGATGATATTTTGTCTAATTCAGAATATGATTCTATTAATATAGTTTCTAATGGAGAAACTGTAACATTATCTACTGAACAATTTGCAAAAAGATTATGTAATGAAGTAATTGAACAAGTTTCAGAAGATAAAAAAATATCACCATATGAAGATCCAGATTATAAAGAGGATATTCTTATTACTAATATGATTGATAAGAGTAAGAAGAAAGTATATAATATTGGTGTTGATATTGAACTTGAATTACCTCCAAAGGAAGTTTATAAAACTATAAAGGATGTATATCCAGAAGGAATGTCAGAACATTTTGTTACAAGTATTTCAAGACGTATGAATAATAATACGTTGAAAGAAGCGTTAGTGAAAGGTTTAACTGATTATTATGAATCTACATTATCAGATAATACAAAACAAGAAGGTTGATAATTTCAATAATAAATAATTGGTAACTATAATTAAAAACTAACGAGTAATTAATATAAATGAATGTATACGTAACAACTGAATCTGAAAATAAACTAAGAATGTTATTTACTAACATTAAAAGTTTTTTTATTCTTGATGTATAGTCGTTCGTAAATAGCTTTAAACTAGATCTCAGCAAATAGTCGAATGTATATTTCATTAATACTGAAATATTGAATCAAATTCAATAGGCGGCTAAATTAAAGAAATATCAAGGAATTATTTACATAAATAAAAATTTGGATGAAACTTTATTGTTTAACCTTTAGAATAAATTTAAGAAGATTAAGGAAATAAACAAAATTGTACTTTTAGATAATGGCATATTACCTAAACATACAGACCTGTATAATTTGTGTGAGGAAGTATTTTTTTATGAACGTTTTTATAAGAATAAAATAATAGAATGTTAGGGAATTAAAAAAGATGATAGAGGTAAACCATCTTTAATTATGGATGATAATAATTAAAAAATAAATAATATAAATTATTATTTAATAACTAATTATGATTATTTCCGTTCCAGAATATAAAAAAATAAACAAATATAATAAAAGAAATATATCTACGTTAAACGAATCTATGTTTGATGATTTTGATGATGATTTTGATGATATATTAGGTGATGATGATTATTTATCAACAAATATATCTTCAGAGTATGAAGAAAATGAATTAAAACCAAGAGTCGAAAGAATGCTAAATGAATTAGACGTAGATAATTACGAAATTAAATGTACAGGTCATGGTATATTAGTAGATGTCCATGATAATTTATATCTTTCCAATAAAGGATTGAATCGTATGGGAATGCAGTTATTTAAATTCAATGAGGTAGATGGCTCTTGTAATATGACAGGAAATAATTTATCTGATTGGACTGCATTCCCATATATTATTCATGGTAATTGTTATGCAAATTTCAATAATATAAAAACATTTAATGGTGCACCTAAAGTATTAGGTAAAATGATAGCAAATAAACAAAATAAGAAACCAAAATATCCACTTACAAATGATAATTATTTGAAATTTAAATCAAATCAATTACATGAAAATGATGTATACGTTATTAAGAATAATAAATTCGGTACATTATATTCTATATAGGAAAATGTTAATACATGTATTGTAAAATTTAATGACAATACAAAACAAAAATTTAATCTAAATGAAGTTGAATATTTAGGAAATATTGAAAACTTAATTATTTGATAATGGAAACAATTACATCTAAAACTGGTGTTATATATTATAACTATGATGACGATGATTTTTAGTATGATGAGAATAAAAAATATTATACTAGTTCATTAAGATATAAAACATATTATGTAGGAGATCCAAGAAATAAAATACTAGTAACATGGTATGTTTATTATGAAGTAGATAAAGATGAAAATGTAACTAATAATCTAATTGATGTTGATCTAATATATAATATTAAAAATTTAACAACTGGTGAAACATTAAAAAATAAATCTGCTGATGAAACAGTAGAATATATTAATTCTTTTACATAGAAACAGTTAGACGAACAAGAAGATAATAATGACGAATTTGTAAATACAACTGGACATACTGAACAATCAGAAGAAGATCTAGAGGAATATACAGGAGCATCATTATTTGACGAGTCTAATATCATAGAAGAAGATATGTATGGTGTTTCTGTATAGGATAATGAATATCATCAAGGAAAAGAAACAGATGTTAATCAGCAGATAAAAGATACAGTTGCATTATAGGATGTAACAACATTAGCAGCTGCTTCTGTACAAAATGCAGAAGACGAAGATATAGTTAAGAATGTTACAAATACTGTAACAGAAGATGAAGATGGAACAAGAACAAGTAAAAATACGTTAGATGCAGCAATAGGATTAACAGCAGCAGTTGATTAGTTTGGCCATTATCTTTTAAAAGGAGGAACATGTCCTGTTTGCGGTAAACATATTGATTTTATGCCTGGAAATGGTTATTGTTCACTTATATGTGCTGCAAAAGATTTACTTAAAAAAGTTACAGAAACGTTAAAAGGTGAATATAGGACAGAAACACCAGAAATAATAGATCGTATTAAAAATATTTTAGATTATTTTAATCTTGTATTAAATGTAGTATAGAAAGTTCCAGATATTTTAGCAGGTACTGCAACAATGCCAAAAGAATATAGAGATTATGTAACAGCAAAAGTAAACCTTGTATTTATAGAGTTAAAAAAGATAATTAATTTACTTCTAATAAAGAAAAATGAGTTGATTATAAAATTACTAAGGCGTATTAAATTCGGTACGGTAGATAAGAAATTATCATCATTATTTGCAGTTATTAATCAGATTATCAGAGTAGTACAATTAGCAAAGGAAGCATTGGAAAATGCATTAGCCGTTGCATATAATACAATTACAAATATAAGTGGACCATTCTATATAGGTCCATAGGAATATGGTTTCTTCTTTACTGCAAAGTCAAATATGGCAATTTGTCCTTTTTATAAAACTGATCCAACTGTATATAAAGCTGGATAGTTAGGTAAACCATTTTGGGGAATGGGTGTTATGAATATTGCATTTGATATGAGTAAGTGTCAATTTAAACTTGATATTGGTGCAAAGTCTGCTTTACAGAATGTAGATTTTAAGAAAATAAATGAAATAGTTAGAACGTCATTTCCTCCTATTACAACACCAGAATATTTAATGGATCCTGATTTATTTGATATACGGTTAGCATTGAGTGATCAAAATTCGCCTGCTATAGAAAAGTTAGTAAGATTATTAGAAGCTACTATTGTTATTGGTGGTGATTTCTTACCTGCTTATGAACGATTAAACTTAACAAATATTTGGTTCGTTGCCGCTATATTGACAACATGGGGACCAACAACTAGATCAATTTATGGTGATTTTATATTCCATGGATTTATTTAATTTATAAAACTAATTTGCATATAAAGTGATGAGCAATAAAGAATTTCATAAATTTTTATCAGATACTATTACATTACCGTTATTACCTGCTGATAATTTTAATGAGACTAATACAGGTTATTATGCTGTATTAGAAAGGAATTATATACCTATTACATCAGATATTAATTGTATATATAAACCTGATTGGATTACCGGTTATAAATTTATAAAAGAAGGTGAAAACGAAAATGAAACAAAAGAGGATTTAAAATATTACAATAAATTAGTCATTACATCTATTAGTGATAATTCAATAGGAAAATTACGTAAAGATGTAATGGAATTTGCCGTACATAATATAAATTCTAGTTTACCTATAAATCATATATATGCAAAAGTTTCATAGATTCCTAAAGAAAATATTGAAGTTCATTTGGAATTTATTCCTACAGAAATATAGGAAAAGAATGGACTTTCAGCTAATGGTGGTGTAATATCCGGTGATGAATAGGAAATTCATATAAAATATTGGGCTGTATTAAATGGTATAAAGTAGTCTAATGTAACATTAAAATTAAATAATAATTTATTAGATAATAATAAGATAAAGTCATTGAAAATTAATTCATCTGATAATACAGTTGAATTAGTATATTTAATAGATGAGAATATTGATGTTGAGAAGCAATTAACATTCGATGCAATATTTAAAACTCAATATAATAAAGCTAATAAACAAAAAACAATAACATAGAAAGTTAATACATATAAGATTACATTAGAAATAGATAATTCAAATCACATAGTTTTTAATGGAGATAATAGAATATTAACATATAAATGTACATATACAGATGGTATTAATACTACACCAAAAGATGTTAAAGATTATGTATATTTAGATTTTTCATATATAAAGGATCATAATGAATTAAAATATAGTGTAATTAAAACTATATATGATACTGAATCAAATGCATTTAAGACTACTATAAAGGTATATGAAAATTATACAAGTGAAGAAAGATGGTTAAATGTTAAAACTGTATATACAAGAACTAAAAAAATAGAAAATGAATCAATTACATTAATTCAAGATGAATCAAATATAAAATTATAGTATTACGTAGAATATTTAGATAGAAATACATCAGAAAATCCGACTACTAATGGAACATATAATGTTTCTGCATTTGGTGAAACAATAAGATTACATTATTATGGTATAATAAAAATTGATGAAAACTCTTCTGTAAAGATTACAAGTATTACAAATACAAAAAATGATATTTCTAATACATATACAATAAATGCATTAGTTAATGGCGAACAAGATAAGAATGTTATATTATCTAAAGATGAATATATATTAGATATTAATTTTGATAGATATGAAAGTACTTCTATTATAAATGATATTATAAAGACAATAGTTTTTGAAATGAATAATCTAACAGCATCATGTACATTAACATAGAGTGCACTTTTAATTAATTTAGAAGTTAGATCCGATAAATGCACAGAAATAATAGGAGGTATACCAGAATATAATAATATAATTTTAACATTTAGAGCATATGATAATAAAAAAAATATTACAATAGAAGATATAAATCTATATACAATTACATGTAATAATAATGATGTTAATTTAGCAGATATACAATATAAAATTAAAACATATGATAATATTAAGTATATAGAGGCAAGTAATATAAGATGTTATTATAAAAAAGATGATAAAGATTATACAAATGGTATATATGATGAAAAAGTAGATAGAACATTAACGTTTATTGTAAAATATAATAATATTACAGAAGAACACGATGTCCAATAGTACCCAGTAGTATATTCATGTATCATTAATCCAAGTTCAAATTATGTTTCTGCATTAGGTGAAGATAATTTTGAAGTAACGAGTGTAGGTATTATTAAAGATAGAAGTTCAAGAGATGAAGAAGATAAAGACATTAAACAGATAGAATCTGCGGTTGATGTCGTAAAGTTTACATATACAAATAATGATAACCTACCTGATTATATAACAGTGATACAACGTAATAAAAAATTACATAATAGATCTGAGTCTATTATAAAAGTCGAACCATGTAGTAAGAGCGGAGAAACTACTAAGAAAGATATTGTATTTCGTATTAAAGTAAAATATAAAGATTCAGATACATATTACGATATTAAACAACTATATTTATAGATATATATAGACTTATATAAAGATAGTAATTATTCAACTTTATTAGATTATAACTCATTAAGATTGAATATATCTCCTTTTATTAATAATATACTTTATTATAAATGCTATATAAACGAAATTAATTAGACAGATCATTCACATAAAAATGTTGATATATCAAAATTTTAGTTAAAAGGTTTTTCAATTACTTCTGATAATTGGGTTGATGTATAGGCATATGCAGATGAAAATCCAACATATAATGAAGACGATTATACATATAGAGGTAAAATTACAATACCAAGATATATATGTTCTGAAGGTGTAACATATCAATTTAAGTATATGTAGGGTTATAGTGAAAATTTATATATTTACAAAATATTAAATATTTACAAACCTGTAATTAGAACATGCACTGTAGATAATCTTAATCCGTTACCAGGAACATATATTCAATATAGATCTGATAACGATAGTTCATACAATGATAATAAAAGCATATTGAAAATAGGTACTGATGATAAAAGAATAACATCAAAAAATTATTATGTAACATTATATTATAGAACTGTATTTACTATTATTTTAGGAACTAATGATAATTATATTTATGGTAATGATTATAAAACATATATAGATTTGGATAAAACACATTTTGTAAGTTTTATAGATTAGGAAAATATAACTATTGATAATAATGCGTTTGAAAATGCAGGAGAAGTAAAGTTTAATGATTCATCATATTTAAAAATTACATTTAAAGTAAATAAAAATGATGACTTATTAAAACGAGAAATAACTAAATCTATAAAATATCAATTTATTGATGATAATATAAATGGAATAGATTATCATTATAAGTAGCATACATTTACTAATTATTATAATAATATTAATAATAGAATTGAAATATATTAGAATGGTGCTTCACTTGATTTAGATGCATTTTTTGATAGTAGTAATTCTGGAACAATAACAGATAACGGTAGAATAATAACTTATAATGCAAAACCACATTCAAGTCAAAATTTACATGTTAAAGTTTTATTAAATGATGAATTACAACCAACATAGTCTGATTATTTTAAATTTAATGGTGATAATAAGTTTAGTATTAAGAATGGTATATTAGATTTAAATACATATAAATCAGAGTATAATTTAGAGCTTTATATTGGATTAGAGAATGAAACATATACATTTCATTATTGTTATAACGGTAATGATGAGAATAAAACAAAAGATTTAACAGTAATAAGAACATCATTTGGTAGAGATGAAAAATGTGAATTAAACGCAGAAATAAGCGACCACCAAATAGGTAATAATGGTAAAACTATAAAAATCACATTTTGGTTAGAATATGATGGTGAAAAAGTAGATTTAGGAGAAGATGCAATAAGAAATTTTAATTATTATTTAAATATAAATAATAGTTTAAATTAGACTTCACTTACACCAGGTACTAATAATTTTATTGTTACATACGATAGTGAATTAAAAAAATATTCATTTGATTATACTATTGATGAAAATCTTACTACTGAAGAGAAGACATATACATTTAGTATTCAATTTGGTGGTGATGATGAAATACATAAAAAAGAATTAATATGTATATAGGAAGAATCAAGTTATGAATTAAAGGCGACAATTAGTCCTAGTACATTGTCACCATTATCGCCATCAAATATAATTATCCAATGTCATATAGAAAAAGATAATAATGGACAAATTTATCAAGATACAAATCCAGATAATTTTAGTATAATACAAACAACAGGTAAAGAATTAAATGTTTTGTCATCCGGATTACAACAAGGTGTATATAAAAAAGAATATACAGTTTTAGATAATAAAACTGAAAATTCTATAACATATGAATTTAAATGTAGTTATACTTTAAATAATAATGAATATACAAAAGATTTATCAGTAACATAGAGTGGTGCAACATTTGATGTATCTATATATGATGGTGAAACTGATTAGTCAAAACAAAATATTGTTAATCCTGTAGGTGAAACAAAAACCATAAAATATTGTGGGTTATTAAGTGACAAACATATATTAGATTCAGATGAAGTAACATTTTCATATGATAATAAAGTTTATATAACAAGTGTAAGTGGACCAGAAACAAAAGATGATTATATAAGTAGAAATGTTACTTTTGGGTTAAATAATAGTTCTACACAAATATCATATACCTTTACTGCAACATATGAAGGTACAGAAAAGAGTATAACATTAACACAAGATTATGCAGTATTTGAATTATATGCTACCGCATATTATATGAGAGATTCAACAAAAATAGAAGATGATGTTGAATTAGATTTAAAATATGATGATAGTGGTTATTTATATATTTAGTATTATGCAAAATTAAAAGGTGAGACTGAAGTAGATCTTAATAAATCACATTATACAGTAGAACATTCTGTATATGATGATGGTGATATGACATATGAATTACCTATTAATTTTGAATTTGTCGATACAACGGTAGATAATGTTAATAATACAATATTAAATAAATATCGTTTTTCAAAAAATGATAATGATTCATATGATTATGAGAGATATGTTAATTTTAAAATAACATTTAATTATATATCAAGTGTAGATGCAGTAGAAGTATTAGTAAAGCAAGATAGTTCATATAATATTGCAATGTCACCATTTGATTTTCTTATATTTAAATATGAATTTTTATCACATGAAGGTTCTTCTACCACAGATAAGGATAAAATGAATAATTAGTTTGGACATGATCTGGATACTATTACACATATAACTACAAAAACTGATGCATTAATGCCATATAAAAATATAATTATAGATGAAAATAATAATGTTAATGAAAGTTATGTATTTATAAATAATTTGACTGCTGGATATAATAAGACAATAGAAACAGGAAATACTGACTATAAAGATATAATACTTTTTGGCGGCGATAACATTGATGGTGAACATGAATCTGTATATATTAATTTAAAAAATATTATAAATACAATAAATAGTTATACAGATAAAAAACTATAGAAAAAATGTAGATATATTTATATTGACTTATATGGTCATTGGTATGGTAATATGGGTAATGGTCGTTTACAAATTACATATAATACATATAAGATGAACGGAACTACACCAAATTTATCACTAGATGATTTTATATATTCAACAACTGATACTCCAGTAAATTCTGAAGTTATTATAAAATCAGTAGTAATGGATAAAGGCAGTAACTCATATTCTTCACCAAATAAAATTCATTATACATTACTTGGACGTTTAACATATGATATGAAACGTCAAAGTGGTAATTTAATTTCAAAAACATTATATGGATATACATTTGATAAACCTAATGCATATATTGATGCGTCTATTTTTGATGTAAGTGCTGAAGGTAAAACCAATGCAACGTATTATAAACTTGATCGAACATTTAAAGATTTAAATGTTACAGCATTAATTATAAATGGTAAGACATATTAGTTCTTTTCAAATCCTCTTATACTTTTAACTAAAATTATAAATAAGGCATAGATAACTTCAAGCATTAAAGACGAAGAAGTTAAACTTAAACCGTTTTTATATTCATATTTTCATAGTTTAGAGAAAGGTATGCAGTATAATGAAATTACATCAATATCAATAAACACATCAACTACTGATCATCTTATATGTGAATTAGTAGATGGAGTTTTTAAAATAAAAATGGAAGAAACATATGTTAACCATACATATAATTGGCCAACTGATAGTGATAAAACAATTGATATTGTAATAAATTATTCACCAATATTAAATATAAATAGTACTGATAATATAAAACTTATTATTAGAGTCATAGAATAGATATATACACAAGCAACATAATATGAATAAATTAATAAAACGTTTAATAGAGAGTTTATTTGATGATATTGATGATATTGTTGATAATGATGCAACATAGTCTGTATTTACATAGAAGGTTATCGATGATGAATTAAATACATTAAAAAATAAATCTTGGAATAAAACTGAATATCCATCAGGTTATTCAGATTTAGATAAAGCAGAAAATTTATATAAAATAGGAGAATTATATATATCATCTATTACGCAATTAGTTTCATATAAGAGATTAGATTATTATGAAATTAGATGTAAATTTGCAGGTTATAATATAAATGATTCATATGATTGTGTAGAAATATATATTAGAAATCATAAAATATGTTCAATATATGTAACTGATAATATTATTCATAAAATTATAATATATGCTAGTGATGCTAATGACAGCGAATATGTTACATATAGTACAAAAAAACGTTTTGTATATATTAATACATATTTTTTAATGAATGTATATATAAAAAATAATTATACTGTTGAAAAAGTATTTATTGATTTTGAAGATGGAATACCATCAAAAATAAAAGATATTATTATGAATTCAACAGATGATTATCCAATTACATCTGATAATATAAATTCATATGCAAATACATTTGTTATATCAGAATCTGATAATTATTTTGATAATATAAATTCAGATGTCATACAAGAAACATCAACACAAAAACCTATATCTATATCAAAAGTATGGAAAACTTCATACATAACATTTGAATATCCAAATGTATTTGATACTTTGAAATCATTTGATGATTTCTTGAATTTCCTTAAAAAATTAGGATTTAAGAAATATAGAATGAATTCACAACCATCTATATTACAACCATCTAAATATAAAGGATTTGAATATGGTGAAGATTTATTTAAACAATTTGTAATAGATAATAATTTTGAACAATATACATTTAAAGATTTAATTAAAATTGAAACTATTATAAATAAAGAAACAATTCTTTATCTACAAAATAAAGGTTATAATGTTCCAACCTATGGTTATATGACATCTATATACTATGGATCTAAAGATAAAGGTGAACAAGGAAAAGATGAACATGGTAATTTTATGAAAGTAAGATATATGTTTGAATTTGATGATAAAGAAACAGACAAACATATATATTCTATAAATATATGGAAATTTTATAAATCTGGATTATGCCTATTAGATAAAGAAGTAAGATAATATTAAAATGTGACTTATATCCCGTAATATAAGTCACATTTTTTATTTAATAAATATTGAAACTATATTTTAGTTTATTATGTCAAAAACACAATTAACACCTAAATAGCTTTTTGAAACTAGAAATACAACAGATGTTTTTGATAGAGCTATTCTCGTAGGTTTATTAAAAGTATTTAATAGAAGATTATTTTACGAATAGAGATGGAATGATACAGAAGAAGGAATAGAAAATGTTTGTGTTCCATTTTTTTATGATTTCGGTGGTTCAAATCAGAATTCAGAAAAGTTTATTCAAGATAATTATACAAATTTTACAAGTGATGAATGTACAGATATTGGTTTACAAAAAATAGACGGTAATTTTGATTTTTATCCTTAGGGACGTTTATCAATGTCAAGTGTATAGATAGAATCAGGAAACATTACAAACAGATTTGTAATGGGTAAATATACGCGCAGAGAAAACGGTAAGCTTAAATCATATGTTTCATATCTATATTCTATGCCGTTAACATATAGTTTTAATGTAGAAATTCGTTGTTCAACAATGAATGAAGCAATGAAAATAAATCAGGCATATCGAGAATTCTTTTATAAAAATTTAACATTTCATATAAACTATAAAGGAACTGTTGTACCTGTACGTGTAGGATTTCCAGAATCTGCATATCAACCAACTGCAGGAGGCACTTATACATTCGGACAGTTACCATCTGATACGATGATAAAGGTTCCATTTACAATATAGTGTGAAACATATCAACCTATATTTGACAGATATAATGAAAGACCTGTAGATAATGCTATTAATAATATGGGTTATGCTATATGGGTAAATAGACAACATCCAGAAAAAATAACAGGTCCATTACATTGGGTAACAGATTTTGAAGATATGATTCTAGTTTCTGGACAGGATCTTCTTGTTGAATGGAAATATTCATATCAAGATAGAGATCTTCTTCAAGTTGATATTTTATATGAAGATGATAAAGGTGAACAGTTTCTTTTAGATTCTGTAGATAATCATAATTTCTATCATTGGAGAATACCGTTAGATTTTATTGAGAATCCATCTCGTATTGATATTTTAGTACCTAATACAGATGAATGTACAGTTTATACAAATCCTGAAATTTATATGTATCCGGATCCGGAAACACGTATTGTTGATGAATCTACTGTTTATGTATTAAATAAAGGATATTTTATAACAGCAAAACCACAAGTTGACTGTATAATATCATATGAAGATAATAAAGGATAGTTAAAGGAAGTTCCAGCTAAATTAAATCTTAAAAATTTCATGATAGATGAAAATAATCCTATAGAATTTGAATGTTTCGTTTATCCAAGAAAGGTTAATACAAGAACTGTAAAATTAATTTTAAGAGATCACTATAATACTGAAAATAAATGTGTAAGTGATTCAATACTAATAGTTTAAGCATATTTTTGAAAATATGCTTAATTTTTTCGATAATAAATAATAAAAATAAAAATACATATTTAAACTTTAATGGGAAAATTAAATAAAAGCGAGCTTTTAGAAGGCGTTCGTAATATTATTCAAGAAAGTTTTAATCGAGATACAGAAAACTTCGATGGCACCACTAAGTTCAATATTCATAGATATGTAAATGGACTTATTGAAGAGGGACATAAGAACCCCGAATTAATGAGCTATTTGATTAACTATAATAATGCACTTGCAAATGGTGCTCAGGATTTTATGCTTTTTGAGCAGTTTGGACAAGGACTTGCTAAATATGCAAAAGGTAATAAATCTATTAAGACTGTTATTGAACAGATGAATAATACATTGGCAACAGACGGTGCAAATCTTGTTGGTTATCAACTTATTGAACAGATTGAGAATCCTTTAACAAAAGATAATATTAAATATTTGTATAATCAATATGTTGCAAATAAATGTCAAGAAACAAAGGATAATCTCGTTGAAGCATTGTCTCCACTTGTAGAAGATGGTGATCCAGTTGCAACTAAATTAAATATTCTTCTTACTGAAGAATCTTCTATGTCTGCTAATTTTATTCATGCAGATTATGTTAATGAGTCTGAAGTAAAGAATTTTGAAAAGAAACTTCAGGAACAACGTGATAAGAAAACAATGGACCAGATTTTCTCAAAGGTTCAGCGTTATATTGATGAGAAACTTGATGAAGATGAAAAAGCACGTTTAACAGAAAAAGATGATTTCTGCTTAAATGCTATTGCAAATAATCAAGGAATTAATCTTTCTGAACATATTAATAACATTCGTCATTCAGACGCTTCTTCTAATCAGCGTCTTATGGAAGTTATTAATCTTTATTCTAATGCTATTAATCAAGGTGCATATGAAGAGAGACTTTATGAAACATTCCTTCAGAACGTATCTAAATTTAATTATTTGCTTCCTGTTAGTAAGGCAATGAAGTCTATTACCGAAAAGGTAGATTCAAAACGTGAAGAAATTACACTTACTAAGATTTTAGAGGAAATGAAGGATGACCATTCTTCATTCATTTATGTAGACCTTATTCAAGAAGATGTTGCTCGTTATGTAAAAGAACCTAATGCTATTAACAGAGTTCAATTACGTAATGCGTTAATGCCATATGCTTCTGATCCTTATATCAATGAAATGTTTAATGTTATCTATTCAGATAATTCTCGCAGAGCAAATGAACTTACAGAAAAAGCATTAAATATTAAAGATCAGATTAATATTATTAGAGAAAATGCATCAGTTTCTAATATCTATACACCTGTTCAGTATGTTAAGGAAAATGAAGCAATTTTCAATGTTAACGGTCAGTTCTATGTAAAGAAAGGAAATAACATTGCTGTATTAGAAGATAAACTTGTTGATCAGCTTGATGAGAGATTTGTTGAACTTTGCCGTCTTGTAAATGATCCACATGTTGAAATAAATGAAGATCATATTATACTTCACAGTAATAATAAGTATGCAACAATTTTTGAAGGTTATGTTGATATTTATGGACATAAAGAATCAAAAGAAACACTTCGTAATCTTCGTGAAATGTGTATGAAGTATGATGATTATGATACAAATTTCTATATTATGTGTTCTTGTTTATTGGAGAATTTCAATAATATTGCAAAGATTGATTGGGCTAAACATGTAACTCTTAATGAGAATAATAATATTAATGCAGATTTGTTTAAACTTGATCAGAATATATTCATTGCAACACATAATGATGCAATTGGTCAGCATACATTCTACAGAAACGTAAATCCTATTTTCTGTAAGAATAAGTTAAATGAACATATGGGTATTAATGTATCATCATTATTCAGCGATTTACTTCCATCTCAGGATAAGATTATTCTTAAACTTAATGAGACAAAGAATCAGTATGAAGATTCTATTGAGAAGTATGAAGATATGATTGAAAAACTTAATAAAGCTCTTGAATCAGCATCTGATGAAAATAAAGAGAAACTTGAAAAAGCTATTGCAGATGCAGAAGAGAAACTTGATGATATTAAAGCAGAATATAAGGAATGGCAGAAGCAAGCAGATGATGTAACAGGTGAAAATAATTCTGATGATACAGATGATGATGAAACAACAGATGATGGTACAGTAACAAAGGAAAATCCAAATGAACCTATGTCTGATGAAGAAGTTGATGCTTCAAAAGATGAACTTTCACAACCATTAAGTGGTGAAGACGGTGATTCCGAAGCAACTGATAATTTTGATGATGAAGAGTCAGATGAAGGTATTACTGATGATGAATTTGCAAAATTCCTTGGTAGTGATTCAGATGATGATGAAGATTCAGAAGGTACTGGATTTGATGATGCAGCAGCTAATGCAATTGATGCAGATAACGATTCAGATGATGAAACGGATTTTGAAGATTCAGATGATGATTATGATTCAGATGATGTATTTGGTTCTGATGAAGATTCAGATGATGATTCTGATGAAGAAGCATTTAAAGAAGTTAATTTTGATGATGATTCTGATTCTGATTCTACCGATGACGATGACGATATATTTGAACCAGAAGATTCTGATGAAACCGAAACAGATGATGAAGATGAATTTGGAAATTCTGAAGATGATGAAGA
>ERZ779877.696-NODE-696-length-34502-cov-4.389149_pt1 | contig 34502 bp, 29 predicted proteins | sample MGYA00511556_ERZ779877 | MGnify/ENA primary metagenome ERZ779877 (study PRJEB29588, sample SAMEA2159338) | human gut metagenome | biome: human gut; feature: human-associated habitat; material: faeces | place: Denmark | collected 2008/2010 ...
GTCTTTTCCATAATGTTACCTTTTTTGTTGTAACGCTATTTCAGGACTAGACATATAATAAATAAAGGAAGACGTTATGATAAAAAATAAAAGAAGAGCTATCCCGAATTTTTTTATTGCATTGGTACTGGCGGGAGGCATCAGCTGGGTATGTGGAAAATTCATTCATCTGGGCGATGTAGAATATACGGATAATGCACAGATCAAGCAGCATTTGAGTCCGATTAATACCCGTGTACAGGGCTTCATCAAGAAAATCTATTTTGAGGAATATCAGTCTGTGAAGAAAGGAGATACCCTGGTGGTAATAGAAAACACAGAGTATCTGTTGAAGGTGGCTCAGGCTGAGGCTGACTACCAGAATGCACTGGCAGGAAAAAGTGCCATGCATACCACTATCAATACGACACAGAGCAATATCTACGTTACCGAGGCAGCTATCGAAGAGCAGCGTGTACGCCTTCAGAATGCAGAAACCGATTACAAGCGTTATGCCGAACTGATGAAAGAAGAGGCTGTAACTCCCCAGCAGTTCGATCGTGTAAAGACCGATTATGCTGCAACGAAAGCCAAATATGAACAGCTGGTTCGCCAGAAAGAATCGTCGGAGCTGGTAAAACAGGAGCAGACACAGCGTCTGGAGCAGAATGAATCGGATATCAAGCTGGCAGAAGCCGCCTTGAATCTGGCCAAGCTGAACTTGTCGTATACAGTAATTTGTGCTACAGCCGACGGCGTGACCGGTCGTAAGAATATTCACGAAGGCGAGCTGGTTCAGTCAGGACAGACACTGGTTACGCTGGTAGATGGTACAGAGAAATGGGTGATAGCCAACTATAAGGAAACACAGACCACAGATATGAGACAAGGTCAGCGTGTTGAAATGAATGTGGATGCCATTCCAGGAGTCACTTACGAAGGACGTATCGTATCTATATCGGATGCTACAGGCTCATTCTATTCATTGATACCTCAGGATAATTCGGCCGGAAACTTTGTCAAGGTAGAACAGCGAATACCGGTCCGCATCGAATTTACCGAAAACAACAGTAAAGAGAATCTGAACCGTCTGCGTGCCGGAATGAACGTAGAATGTTACGTAAAACTACAGTAAGGAGAACGTAGATATGGCAGCAGAGCAGCGTCCAAGAATCTTGTATTTTAAAGAATACCTTCCGACCCCGTTGTGCGTACTTCTTTCCATGTTTTTTGCATTGGTCTTTCAGTTCAACGGGGGAGTATTTCTTCCCACTTCCGTACAGATGTCGAGCGCATTGGGATGCCTCAAGGAAGATGTGATGATGGCAGGATATGCCTCCTTCATAGGTATGACGCTTATTTTCCCTATCCTGTTCCGTCTGAAGTTCCGTTTCACCACCCGTCGTATCTTTCTTACGGTATGTCCGATACTTATTTGTTGCAACCTGATAACGATGCATACCGGAAACATCTTTGTACTGGTTGTCACATGTTTCGTTTCCGGATTCTTCCGTATGTGGGGAACCTTTGAATGCTTTTCGAACATTCGTCTGAGTGTTACTCCTTCCGGAAATTTCTCGGTCTTTTATCCTGTCATCTATATTATCGTACTCGAAAGCATTCAGCTTTCAGGATTAGTAGCTACCCATATCAGCGACTGGGCGAACTGGCAGTACATGCACTGGCTGGTTATTGGCCTGCTTGCAGTGGTATGGTTCTGTGTATTCTTTCTTACCAGACCGTTTCGTATTGCAAAAAAGATGCCCCTGTACGGTATTGACTGGATAGGAGGTATTCTGTGGGGAGTTGTATTGTTCTCCATTGTGTTTGTTTGTATCTACGGAGAATATTACGACTGGCTGGACAGTCCGTTGATTCGTAGTTGTATCGTAGTGGCAGTAGTAGCTGTAATGATTAACATCAATCGTATGACTACCTGTCGTCATCCTTATATCGATCCTCACGTTTTCAAGTATCGTCATTTCCCGACTATTCTTTTCCTTTTTCTGATGTTGTGCCTGTTTCTTACGACCTCATCTGTTTTGCAGGAAATGTTTATGCGGACTGTCTTGAAATATGATGCCTTGAATGCCGTGTCCATTAACTGGTGCGTCTTTATCGGTATACTGGCAGGTGCTGGAGTTGTTTTCTACCGTCAGGTTATTCTGCGGAAAGGATATAAACTGTTGATTACCGTAGGTTTCATGCTGATTGTGGTCTATCAGTACTACATGTATTTCTTGATCGATCCGAATTTGAATATCGAAAGTTTTTATATACCTAATTTCCTAAAAGGACTGGGACATGGTATTCTGTATATTTCGCTGACCATTTATGTAGCCAAGACTGTACCGTTCAAACATTTTTTTCAGGGACTGTGTGTGCTGAGTTTTATTCGTACCAGTATTGCTACTCCTCTCGGTACAGCCATCTTGAATCGTTGGTTGAAATATATGCAGCAAGATAATATCGGTTTGCTGAGCCGTCAGGTCGATCTGGTCAAAGAATGGATGCCCAATGTTTCCATTCAGCAGCTTTACGCAGAAGTAACCCGTCAGACACTTTTAACGAGTCTGAAGGAGCTGTTTGGTGCTGTGTGTATAGTAGGCACTATCTTTTTACTTTTCCTGCTCAGCCAGAAACTATGGCGAAAGGCATTAAGATATCTGAGAAGAAATTATCCCCGGTATGCGCATTATCTGAGGCGCATACAGGCCGTTTGATGAGGCAGAAATTACTTTCTGCCAAAGTCTGCCGGGACCTCTCCCCAGCTATCTGTTTCCCATTTGAGCAGGGGAGTCGTATATTGGTTCTCATGCAACCACTTCTCTGCCCGTTCTATAAGCTGGAATAATTTTTCTGTTTTCTCCGTACGCTCGAGCTTCGTCTTGCATTTCTTCTGTTTAACCCAGTTCAGTGCATTACGGCTGTCGGAATAGATAGGCATGTTGATACCTTTCTGTTTCATCAGCGCCAGTCCGTGTACGATGGCAAGAAACTCTCCGATATTATTTGTACCATACATCGGTCCGAAGTGAAATATTTCCTGTCCGGTCAGCAGATATACCCCTCTGTATTCCATTGGTCCCGGATTCCCGCTGCAAGCCGCGTCTACGGCAAGACAGTTCAAGTCGAAGTCCTCAGGGATTTTTTTCTCTGCCGGTTCACTTGCTTGTGAACGGCTTCCTTTCAGGTAATGATGTGCCGGAGTGGCAAAAGCATGCTCTGCTTCTTCACGGGTAGAGAAAGACTTATATATTGCTCCTTTGTAGTTTTTAATTTGCAACTGGCAGTCAGTCCACGAGGAATATATTCCCGGTTCCACGCCTTTCCATACTACATAAAATTTTTGCTGCTTTGCCATAGATTTTTAGTAAGAATATGTTATAAACCAAATCACCACAGGTTACGCAGAGTTTCACGTATTAACGTGCAGCGGTCTGTATAACCCGTGGTGAATGAAAAACTATATGATTGATTGTTCCGTTTTCTGATTACATACGTTCAGGAACTTCAATACCCAGCAGTCCCATAGCCAGTTTAACGACTTTTCCGGCATTCTGGCTCAATGCAAGGCGGAATATCTTCAACGCCTCATTTTCTTCGCGCAGGATGCTGAAATCGTGGTAGAACTGATTGTATTCTTTCACCAGCTCGTAGGCATAGTTGGCGAGAATAGACGGATTATAATCACTGCCAGCCTGACGCACTACATTTGTAAAGTCGGCAAGCATCTGAATCAGTCCTTCTTCTTTGGTGCTCAGTTCCACACCGGTAGGAATAACGGCCGGAATGGTGATACCTGCTTCGGCTGCTTTACGCAAGATTGACTGGATACGTGCGTACGTGTACTGGATAAACGGACCTGTATTTCCGTTGAAATCGATAGATTCTTTCGGATTGAATGTCATGTTCTTGCGTGCATCCACTTTCAGAATGAAGTACTTCAATGCACCCAGACCAACAATACGTGCGATATCGTTTGCTTCTTCCTGAGTCAGGCCATCCAGCTTGCCCAGTTCACTGCTGGTTTCCTTAGCTGTTTCTATCATAGCCTCCATCAAGTCGTCAGCATCGACAACCGTACCTTCACGGCTCTTCATCTTACCTTCCGGCAGTTCTACCATACCGTAAGAGAAGTGAACCAGATCCTTGCCCCATTCGAATCCCAGTTTGTCGAGCAGAATAGAAAGTACCTGGAAGTGATAATTCTGTTCGTTTCCTACTACATAAATCATCTTGTTGATCGGGAAATCCTGGAAGCGGAGCTTGGCAGTACCGATATCCTGAGTCATGTAGACAGAAGTACCGTCGCCACGCAGCAACAGCTTATGATCCAAACCTTCCGGAGTCAGATCAGCCCATACAGAACCATCTTCCTTGCGGTAGAAAAGTCCCTTTTCCAGTCCTTCCAGTACCTTTTTCTTACCTTCCAGATAAGTTTCCGATTCGTAGTATATCTTATCGAAGCTGACGCCCATCATTTTGTAGGTTTCATCGAATCCTGCATAAACCCAGTCGTTCATCTTCTTCCACAACGCACGGACTTCCGGATCGTTTGCTTCCCATTTACGGAGCATCTCACGTGCTTCCTGCATCAGCGGTGACTGAGCTTCAGCTTCCTCCTTGCTCAGACCTTTTTCCATCAGTTCAGCTACTTCAGCCTTATAATGCTTGTCGAAAGCTACATAATAATCACCTATCAGGTGGTCACCTTTCTTGCCAGATGATTCGGGAGTTTCGCCGTTACCATATTTCAGCCACGCCAGCATGGATTTGCAGATATGAATACCACGGTCGTTTACAATGTTTGTCTTTACAACCTTGTTTCCGTTAGCAGCCATAATGTTGGCAAGCGCATTACCCAGCAAGTTATTGCGGACATGTCCCAGGTGGAGTGGTTTATTTGTGTTAGGAGAAGAATATTCTATCATTACCAGCGGCGCATCTTCCGCAGCCTTTTGTATACCCCATTGTGCATCAGCGTGGATACGGTTCAACAGTTCCACCCATACATCCGATGCGATAGTCAGGTTCAAGAACCCTTTGATTACGTTATAGCTGGCAATAGCCGGTTCGTGCTGTTTCAGGTATTCGCCGATTTCCTGTGCAGTCTGTTCCGGACCTTTTTTCGATATTTTCAGAAAAGGAAAGACAACGAGCGTAAGATGACCTTCAAACTCTTTTTTAGTCTTCTGTAGCTGCACCATTTTTGCAGGAACTTCTGCACCGTACAATTCTTTTACCCCGTTGATGACGGAGGCAGTCAGTTTATCTTCTATTTTCATGTGTATAGCTTAGTGCGTTTGTTATTAGATACTTTCTCGGGCAAAGGTACTAATTTTTCCGGGAAAAACAATTGGCTGTGTCTTTGTTGCAATGCAAATAGATCATCTCTTTGGTTTGTTATGGATTCTTCACAACTGAAAAGGACAGTTACATTTGGAAAAATGTTTTTTTTTTGATTCTTTTGTGTCAGATCAACCGATAAGTTTATGTCAAACAGAATATTTAGAGACCGATACATCAATCCGTATACCGATTTCGGTTTTAAGATGCTTTTCGGTACGGAGATGAACAAGGAACTTTTGATAAGTTTTATCAACAGCCTGCTGAGCGGCAAGGAAGTGATCCGCGACCTGACTTACCTGAATACGGAACATCTGGGCACTTCGGAGGCAGACCGGCGTGCCGTCTTCGATGTTTACTGTGAGAACGAACGCGGCGAGAAGATTCTGATAGAGATGCAGCGTGGCGAGCAGCAGTTCTTCAAGGACCGTAGCCTTTATTACGCCACATTTCCCATCCGCGAGCAGGGTGAGAAAGGGGAGTGGGACTATCGCTTGAAAGCGGTTTATGTAATCGGTATTCTGAATTTCAAGTTCGACTCGGAAGACGACAATTACTTCCACCATGAGGTCCAGCTGATGGATGTATGCACCAAGCAGGTGTTTTACGACAAGCTCACGTTCATCTATCTGGAAATGCCCAAGTTCAACAAGTCGGAGGACGAGCTTGTGACGATGTTCGACAAGTGGCTTTTCGTCCTTCGAAATCTTTCCCGTCTGATGGCACGTCCTGCTGCCCTTCAGGACCGAATTTTTACCCGTCTGTTCGAGGCAGCCGAGATCGCCAAATTCACAAAGGAGCAGTATGAGGCCTACGAAGAAAGCCTCAAGGTGTATCGTGACTGGCAGAATACAATAGTGACAGCCGAACAGAAAGGTATGGCTAAAGGTATGGCGGAAGGTATAGCTAAAGGTCGTATGGAACAGAATATAGCCAATGCCCGGAGCATGAAGCTGGCAGGATTGGATTATGAAATCATTTCTCAGGTGACTGGATTGTCCAAAGATGAGATAGACAAACTTTAGCCTGTGCGATAAAACAAATAAAAGGAGTGTCATCATCTCCCAGGGGGAAGGGAGAGCGACACTCCTTTTTCGTGTTATGAAGAATTAAAGGGTTCCGTTTATTCAGCAATACAGATACTTACGCGGTTCTCTTCCATTGTACTAAATGGCTGTACCGTATCACCTTTATGATCTACAGTAATGCGTTGGCTGTCTATACCTTTGTCTTTCAACATAGCAGCAACAGCTTCTGCACGTTCCTTAGAAAGGCGTTCGTTAATCTCTGCATTACCTGTTTGCTTGTCAGCATAACCACAGATAGTAACCTTGCAGTCCGCATGGTTCTTCATGAATTCTGCCAGCTTTTCAATCTTCTGTTCTTCTGCTGTACGTATCTTAGACGAGTTGATAGCAAAGAAAACATTTTCTGTCATGCTGACCTTTTCCTGTTTTACTGGAGCAGGCTCTTGTACCGGTTTGGGTTCTTCCTTTACAACAGGTGCCGGTTGTGGAGCCGGGTCATAGTATACAGGTTCTGTTTTGCGCGAAGTCTTTCCGAACTTGATTGTAAATCCGGCCAGAGCGTTAAACTGCCAGTCTGCATTGCCAGCCTTCTTCGAGTTGAACTTATCCGACAGTACATTTGCATTCACCTCAATATTGAAGAAGAGATGAGAAGTCAGTCGCAGGTTAGTACCTAATCCGAATCTACCTACCGGACTGATCTTATTATCCTTCCATAAGTAACGCAGTTCATAGCCTTTATTGGCTAAAGCAACAGCTTCATCGTTGTTGAACGCTCCATTCAGGCCAACACCTGCGAACAAGTATGCATTGAAGAAACGATCAGGATTATAGCGGCAGAACAGATTGCTCAAATCCAATGTAGCATCTACATTTCCTTGCAAGTAATTGTACTTGTAAAGCTGATTATCGGCAGCCCATCCTCCTTTAGCCTGCCAACCACTGATTCCAGCACGCAGTCCCCAGAGCGGTGTAAACTGATAACCACCGTAGATAGCAGCTGCCGGAGAAATCAAATCTCCGAATTTAGCTTCACCACGGGTGTGTGCGGCACCGGCTTGTACTTGCATAAACCAGTGAGGAACAAACTCAGTCTTTCCTTCTTCTTTAATTTGCAGACTTGTATTAGTCTGTGCGAATACGGAAGTCATGCCTATTCCAAGCATAACGGCTGTAAGGTTTCTTCTTAGTTTCATAATGTTATATTTTAAGGTTGGATTCTTTTTAGAATGTTATTTCAGCAGGAGCTACAGATTTATCTGTAGGACGATTTTGCATCTCTTGGCTGCTTTGTCCTATATTCTTCATGGTAAGATACCATTGATTGTCTATTTTTATAGGGTTAAACATCAAGCCTAAAGCTTTAGGTGCATCTTGAGGATTTTCTGGTTTAGAGAAATAATAGGTAAATTTTACATCATTATTTCCTTGAGTAGAAAATGTCATCCCTTCAAATTTATAATCTATGATGGGAAATATTTTAAAACGATTTTTTAATTGAATTTTCTCTTCGTCAGACAATTTACGTAGTTTGGTTCCTTCGATTGTATATAACATGTCTAATGCTTGGCTTATACTATCAGTTTTTAATAAATCCATGCATTGGAATGCCATCGTTTTTACACTAGATGTATCGGATGATGAGAGTTCAGAAACAAATTCTGCTTTTGCTTCTCCCCATGATTTTACACTTTCCTCTTTTTGGACATTTTTCTTGTTATTACATGCGCTGAAACAACATATAATAAAAGATATATATAAAAGAGATTTTACTAACTTTTTCATAATTTATTGATTTAAAAAAAGGTGTACCCAACAGGCACACCTTTTTTTATTTTATAATCTTGAAAGATTAGTCGTTTGCGATAGTTGAATCAACTGTTGCTTCAATGACACCTTTCAGTGTACCCCAAGAATATGTAATTTCTACAGGGATTCTCAATTTGAATTTCTGAACGTTACCTTCGTTGTTCTTATATGTAATCTTAGTTGTATTCAACATGTTAACATCATTCATCGGTAATGTTACTGATGTATTAGGTGTATAACCGTCAACATACAATTGCAATTTGTTTGTAACATCCTTAACAGCTTCCCATGAACCTGTCAAATTACATTCAGCATTTTCGATGTCAATCTTAATTTGATCGAACCAATAGTAGTTATACAAATTACAGCCGTTTTCAACTGCACTTCTGTAGTTACCGCTAGTTCCAGCGATCAACATCTTATCACGCCAGTCTTGCAATTTAAACAAATCACCTAAAACTACACTTGAACCATTAGCCTGAGCATCTACAAATTTAGCATTGTCACCAGGCAAAATATCTACAGGACGTAAGAAACGTACCTTGAATGCATTTTTACCCAAAGCTAAGTCGCAATCATCATAAGTAGCTACAATTTCAACATTTGCATAGCAAAGCGGAGTATTGTGGTCGTACATATTCAGAATTTCTTCTGCGATGCTATCGTGAGTATAAACTAATGTTCCGTCAGAAGCAATCTGAGCAATTATAGCACCACCCATAACCAATCTTGTAGGATCTGTTGCATGGCGAGACAATTGATATTGACCAATCATTGGCTGTTCTTCAGCAAATTGGTAGTGATATTTTGTACCTAATTTTGCTAAGTCGTATGATGCATTCTGTGCTGCACTAGTCGGAGTCATAACTACAACGTTTCCTTTGAAGTTATCATCCAAATCTTTAGCATATTCGAATACATCTCTGTTGTTGATACCTTCAGAAGTAGGACGTGGTACATTCATACGAACTGTATCTCTCTTCGCAACTTCTGCTTCGTCACCTGGATACCAGTATTCTTTGATCTTTTTACCGAATGTTACTTCTGGCTTGTCAAGAACTGTAGTAGTCAAACCAATGTATACCAAGTTGTGATCTTTGTCTACTCTTGACTGGAAGCAAGCATATAATGTAACTGTATGTCCAGTTTCGTTATAAACAGCATCCATCTGATCGAAGTTTGCAGTCCATACAACAATATCGTTAGTTGTAGAAACATTCCAATCCTTATCTACAGTCATTACTCCATACTTGTTGTTCTGAACCAAAACAAACTTATTGTTTTCTTTTACGTATGTTTCGTTTGCCTTCAAAACATAAGTCTTAACGAAGTCATCCTTAGTCATACCAAGTTCTTCGATAATCTTACCAGACATGTCGTCCCACTTGATACCACATACAAAACCGTCACATACATAAGGTTTAGTGAAGTCTTTTACAGTGATTTCTTTAGTACTGATTTCCTTAACGATATCAATCTTGATATATCCAGCCAAAACAACGTCACCTTCTTCGTTAACCAATTTAACGATAACAACCGGTTCACGACCTACAGCAGAAATACCAGTTGCAGAAGTCTTGTCATCCGGACAAGCTACAGATTCGCCTTGGTCATCAACGTAGCAAGGAGTGAATTCACCTGTCAACTTATCAACTTTACCATACTTGTGTTCTTCGGTGTTGTTTGTTCCTGTTGTATATTCCAACATTTCATATTCAAAATGCAAACCGAATTGTTTAGCACGTTCGTATGACATTACCTGATGTTCTGCATTATCATCTGCTGCTGACCAGTCTTTTTGTGTATAATGGATATTCAGTAAGTCACTCAGATTGATAGAACCGCCATTATATTGTACAGCTACGCTACCTTCCTTTTCAACAGCCAATTTACCAGTATTGTACAAATCGTAATTATCTGGCATCTCAGTTGTTTTTTGTTTAAATGCAATAGCCTTTAAAGTTCTTACAGCAGGAACGATTGCTGCGTAGTCTGATGTAATAGTTGTATCATTACCCAATTCAACTTCCAAAGCCATTACAGAAATCTTATCAGCACCTTTTCCTTCCAATAATTCAGGATTTGTAATCTGGTAGCCAACTTTCAGATCTCCTTCTGCTGTCTTTTCGTTGTAATTGTTGTAGTTTACGGTAACGCCGTTAGCACGGGTAGTAATCATTTCCGGATTATTGTAAAGGAAGCGGAAATCTGCATCTTTAACCTGTGCACTTGTTGGGTTCATATGATAAACTACGGTATCATTAGCACCGATATTGTATACAGCTGTTGCAATGTTTTCCCATGCATTTTTTGCAGGAATAGTATAGGCTGCTCCTGTTGAAGCTGTACCAGCTGCTGAACCTTTAGCTTCCTTGTAGTTACCACTGATATACGGATAGCGAGTTCCTTCTACGCCGTCCAAATACAATGATGGAGTAAATACCAATCCCTTCAGGTTAGTTCCCAGATCAATTCTCAGAACTCCTTCGTGATCTTTAACTCCAGAAACCAACAAAACTTCATTCTGAGTATCCCATGCAGCAGTCATCATGCCTTCAGGAGCCCATTTTGAATCAGTCTTTTCTGGTGCGCTTTCAGTTCCGTCAGCAGCGACGTTTACTACATACCAATAACCATCTTCGTTAGGTACGTAATATTTGCTAGGTGCTGTTGTACCACTAGTTCCCGGGTCACCTTGATCACCTTTGTCTCCTTTTTCACCTTTCCAAGGATTCTCTGTTTTCTGGCCATCAATATACCAATAGCCATCTGAACCCATTGTTACTACTGAACCAGCAGATCCATCTTTGCCATTTACCAATGTAAATGAACTGCCATCGCTCAAAGTAACCTTTACTCCATTTTCGACAGTCTGTACATCTGTAATTACAGCTCCAGCATTGATTTTGTCTTGAAGGCCCTTCACAGTCTGTTCAACAGCTGTAACGCGGTTGTTCAAGCTATCAATGTCATCATCGTAATCAGAGCAAGATACCATTCCCCCTGCAAGAAGCACGCTTCCTAATACGAGGGCTCCATAGAATTTTTTCTTCATACTTTTAAAAATTAATGAATGATAATTGATAATGTTCTTTATTCTTCTTTTCGCTTTTTTATTTGTTTTGCAAAACTAACCCTAAAAACAGCGCTACTGCTTGTCTATTTGTATATAATTGTGTATTTTTTGACAAAAGTGCAAAATTTATATCTTTTCTTTTGGAGGGCGATGCTCTTTCTTCCAGATAGAAGGGGGAATGCCTTCTTTTTGTTTAAATTGCTTACTGAAGTGTGCCTGATCGGCAAATCCTACAGCTTCTGCCAGGTCACTTAGGTTAATTTCAGGGGATTGCATGATTTTCTGTTTCGCCTCTTCTATGCGTAAGTCGTTTATCCATCCGTTAAAGTTTGTCTGATAGGTTTCGTTTATGTAATTTGACAAATATGTACGGTTTATACCTATTTCACGACTTAGGTCTTGAATGGTAATTCCCAATTTCATATATCCTTTGTTTTGTTCCCATGCCCTGAGTTTTTCTCTGATGATATCGTTGTTCTGTCCATGTCGTTTTTCTTCAGGATGAGGCTGTTCAACCTTGTTTGCAGGGGAGATCCCGGATTCTTTGGTAACTTGCTCATTTAGAGATGTTATGCTATAATTATGATACTGTATGCCTAATGAAATAAAGAATATGGTGTAGCATAAGGTGAATATCTGCAAGTAAATAGGGTTTGGAAAAATTTCTGCTATGATTCCCATTATACATATTATGAAACCCGACGCCCATGTACGGAGAGGATATTTCTTTAAGTTGCCTGTTTCCCAGATTTTCCCTCTTAGCCAAATTTTTGTGATGTGTATATAGATAATTGTATAAAAGACAAATTGTATTACGTAACAAGATACTAATATATAGTAAAACCACTCGCCGGGCCCTCCATGGGCTACAAATATGTAGATAGCATTGGCTGAAAAGAGTAATGATGTGTAAAAGACTTGATGCTTGAGGAAGTTTTTTAGTTTTTCTTTTTCGTAAATTGGATATATAAATACCCAAAATATTAGCAATGTTTCTACTGGCAGAATTAGGTGGATGAAATTACTTTTGCCATATATCTGTGTTGGACCTCCTGTTATTGCAAAGGTCAAAGCGGCTATTCCTAATATAAGAGAGGCTAATTTTACTAAATTATATCCTTTTTGATAGTTTTTCTTATTGCTGCCCTTGGGGATAGCAGAGTAATGTAGGAATATTGCTGTCAATATGCAGCATATCCCCGAAGTAATCTCTAATATAAATACCTTGTCCTCCATAATATACTTTACAGACAAATAAAATCTGTTAACATTAATTATGGGGTAAATTTAAGAAATATGTATGAATGACAAAAATTTTTATTTGTCAAATATGTTTGATTTGTCAAAAATGTAAGTTAAATTGATGAATAGACAAATTTTACATATTTGTTTTATTTGTATATTAGTGTAGACAGGTAATTTTCGGAAAACATTTCGTTTGCTATTTCCAAAAGTTCCGTAGCTGTCAGTGATTCGATGCGCTGAAACACTTCTTCTTTTTCTTCGTAACGTTTGTAATGGAGAAAGCATTTGGCCATGTCGAGCGCATTGTTCTCGAAGTTGTCGCTTGCTACACCGATTTGTCCGATGATTTGTTTTTTTGCAGCATGAAGCTGTGAAGAAGTCAGGGCATGGTCGCGTAGCTTTCTCAGCTCTTTATGTACCAGCTCGGCGCAGTAGTCGGCATCTTCCTCGTCGCAGCCGAAATAGATACAGAATGTTCCGGTATCGGTATAAGCCGTCAAGTTCGATTCTACGGTATATACCAGTCCGCGTTTTTCGCGCAGCGATATGTTCAGCCGGCTGTTCATGCCGGGGCCTCCCAGTATATTATTAAGAAGGTAGAGACCTGTTCGGCGTTCATCGTATGCATTGTATCCGCGTCCACCGATCATGACGTGGGCCTGATGGGTATCTTTGTGCAGTGTAAGCTGTTGGGGCTGATAGGGCAGAGGGGCTTGCCGTTGGTAACCTTCTACTGCAGAAAACGGAATTTCTGCCATTGCTTTTTCTACTGTGCGGACAATACGTTTGAAATCGATGTCGCTTTGTACGAAGAAAACCATGTTGGCAGGTCGGTAGTATCTGCCTGTAAAGCGGAGGGCATCCTGACTCCCGAAACGGCGAAGCTGTTCCGGTTTCCCTAAAATGTTGCGACCTAATGGATGTTCGGGGAAGATAAGTTCCTCAAAATCGTCGAATATCAGTTCTGCCGGACTGTCTTCGTAACTTTGTATCTCGTCGATGATGACTTCTACTTCCTTGGCTATTTCGTGCTCGGGGAAAGTGCTGTGGAAAACAATGTCGGTCAATAGCTCTACGGCGCGGGCAAAATGCTCTTTCAGAAAAGCGCTGTATATCACGGTTTCCTCCTTATTAGTATAGGCATTCAGGTCGCCACCCACATTTTCCATGCGGTTCAAGATGTGCCATGCCCGTCGCTTGCGGGTACCTTTAAATATAAGGTGTTCTACAAAATGTGCCATACCCTGCTCGTCGGGGAGTTCGTCGCGTGTACCGGCATCGACGGCAAAACCACAATAAGTCACGTTGGTCATGCTTGGGGTATGAATGATACGCAGTCCGTTGGGCAGGATAAAAGTATTGTATGGCATAAGTTTTCTTCTTTGAATTGATTTTGGGTGCAAAAATACAATAATACTTATTGTAGTAACTGAAAAAAATACGGATATTTGCAAGAATATTGATTCTCCCACTGCCGGTTGCACAGTCATCGAGTAAGATTGTGTCAATCTGGCTGTGTGGCTTAAAGTAATACATTATGAATAAAATTGCGATATTCTGTTCTGCATCCGATCACATTGATGCGGTTTACGCTGAAAAGGCTGCCGAACTGGGTACCTGGCTGGGGCAGACAGGCAAATGGCTGATATACGGAGGTTCGAATACCGGACTGATGGAAGCGGTTGCCCGTGCGGCTAAGGAGAATGGTGCCATGATTATGGGAGTAGTTCCTACCAAGCTGGAAGAGAGAGGTGCGGTAAGCGATTTGCTTGATGTAACGTTCCGGGCAGTCAACTTGAGCGACCGGAAAGATATTATGTTGCAGGAGGCAGATGTAGCGGTAGCCTTGCCTGGAGGGGTAGGTACACTGGATGAAATTTTTCACGTCATGGCTTCTGCCACGATAGGCTATCACGAGAAGAAAGTGATTTTCTATAATGTGAATGGGTTCTGGAACGGAATTCTCGATTTCCTTTCAGGGCTGGAGACACAGCATTTCGCGCATCGTCCGTTGAAGAACTATTTTGCCGTGGCAAATACATTCGACGAGCTGACACAATTACTGAATTCTTAATTATTAAAACATTAAATATCTTACATATGATTTCATCTATTCACGAACTGTTACAGCGCGAGGCGCAGGCTGTATTGAACATTCCTGTAACGGATGCTTACGAAAAGGCGGTGGCACTGATTGTAGAACAAGTGCATTGCAAGAAAGGTAAGCTCGTAACCAGCGGGATGGGAAAAGCAGGACAGATTGCTATGAATATTGCTACTACTTTCTGCTCTACGGGTATTCCTTCCGTATTTCTTCATCCGAGTGAAGCACAACACGGCGACTTAGGTATTTTGCAGGAGAATGATCTGCTGCTTCTGATTTCCAACTCTGGAAAGACGCGTGAGATTGTAGAGCTGACTGAACTGGCGCGCCGTCTGAATCCGTCGCTGAAAAAGATTGTCATCACCGGGAATCCGGACAGCCCGCTTGCCAAGGCGGCGGATATCTGTCTGCCTACCGGACATCCGGACGAGGTTTGTCCGCTGGGTATGACTCCTACGACTTCTACTACCGTAATGACCGTTATCGGCGATATTCTGGTGGTAGAAACCATGAAACAGACCGGATTTACCATCGAAGAATATAGTAAACGCCATCATGGGGGCTATCTGGGTGAGCGCTCCCGGGCTTTGAGCAAATAATATATAAGGAGTAATTTATGAGAAAGGTTATCGGTATTGGAGAAACGATTCTTGACATTCTTTTCCGCGACGGACAACCGGAAGCTGCTGTGCCGGGTGGTTCGGTGTATAATGCCATGATCTCGCTGGGAAGAATGGGGCAGAATGTTACTTTTATCAGTGAAACGGGAAACGACCGTGTAGGAGAGATGATTTTGGCTAACATGCGGAACAATGGAGTAGATACGGCGAATGTAAATGTATTCCCGGAAGGAAAATCGCCTGTATCGCTGGCTTTTCTGAATGAAAACAATGATGCCGAATATATCTTTTATAAAGATTATCCCCGTCAGAGACTGGATGTGAATATGCCCGACGTGTCGGCTGACGATATCATCATGATTGGTTCGTATTTTGCCATTACACCTGTGTTGCGCGACAAGGTAAAGGAGTTGCTCGACAAGGCACATGAGGCGGGAGCCATTATTTATTACGATGTGAACTTCCGCAGTACGCATGTCAATGAGGCGATCAAGCTGATGCCTACCATCATTGAGAACTTTGAGTATACGGATATTCTGAGAGGCTCGACCGAGGATTTCCAGAATATGTTCTGCCAGACGGATGCTGATAAGGTTTATCAGAACCATGTTGCATTTTATTGTCCGAACTTTATTTGCACCGATGCAGGTGGAGATGTGCGCTTGCGTACGAAAAATGTATGCAAGAATTATCCGGTTACTCCACTGAAAGCAGTCAGTACGATAGGTGCCGGCGATAATTTTAATGCCGGAGTCGTGTACGGACTGTTGAAATACCGTGTTCGTCGGGCTGACTTGGCAGAGTTGAGCGAAAACGACTGGGATGCGATTATTCGCTGTGGAATGGATTTCAGTGCGGATGTCTGCAAAAGTGTAAGCAACTCTGTTTCGAAAGAGTTTGCCGATTCGTATCGTTGACGTAGAAAAAGGATTTGTTTTTGTACAAAAAACTTTTTCTTTTGTACAAATTCTAAAAAAATATCGGGAGGTTTTTTACTGAATCTCCCGATATTTTTTTATGATGTCACATGTTTTACCCTCCACATCCTTCACGCTTGTGATAAATGAAGGGATTCAAATGAAGGGATTCTCCTTCCGACGGTAGCCTTGTTGTTGCCGTATTGTGAAGGGGGTGAAGGGCTAAAACGGCTAAAATTTTTCTTTATTCTCAGCAGCTAATTTTTTGATAGCTTGCTGAAAGGCGATAAATCCTCCACCCAATACTCTTCCACCGTCGTAGAATACGGCGGACTGTCCCGGAGTGATAGCCGATGCTTCCGCTTCGAACTTCACCAATAGGTGTGTGTCGTCGAGCAGTGCAATGCGACAAGGGATGGGGCGGCTGCGGTAGCGGATACGTACAGATAAGTTCGGACATTCCAATAGCTCTTTCATGTCTATTACGTTGATGTCTTCTACCAGCATGTATTCAGCTTTCAGTTGTTCTGCGTCGCCCAGCATGACGGTGTTTTTGGCTGGATTGATCTTGAGTACGTACGCCGGATGTCCGAGGGCGATTTCCAGTCCTTTCCGTTGCCCGATGGTATAATAGGCAAATCCTTTGTGCTGTCCTAGTTTTAAACCTTTGCTGTCGACAAACCATCCCGGACCGATACGCTGGTCGATGTCCGGGCAATGTTCTCTCAGGAACTCCCGGTAGTCTTTGTCGATGAAGCAGATTTCCATACTTTCCCCTCCACGGGCTTTTGCCTCAAAGCCTTTGCTGGCAAGATAATCACGCACTTCTGCCTTGGTCATTCCTCCCAACGGGAATACCATCCGCTTTAATATTTCCTGCGGCAGTTTCCAAAGAAAGTATGACTGGTCTTTTGTGGCGTCATCGCCGGTAACGATATAACGGTGTCCGTTCCGGTCTTCCAGTCGGCAATAATGGCCAGTGGCAATCTGTGCACATCCGGTCCGGTCGGCCCATTCGCAAAGTATGCGTTCCTTGAACAGCGGATTACACATGACGCAGGGATTCGGAGTGCGCCCTTTCATATATTCGTCGATGAAATAGCGTACAATTACGTCTTTAAACTCCTTGCGGACATCGGCTACGTGGTGCTCTATGTCCAGCCGCTTTGCCAGTGCCTGTGCTTCCAGTATTTCATCGGGCTGTTCTTGTCCGGGAGTAGAGAAATGGGAAGGGATATCCCATGTTCTCATGGTTACGCCTACTACTTCGTATCCCTGTTCTTGCAGCATGATGCAGGTAGCCGAACTGTCTATACCTCCGCTCATGCCTACTAGTATTCGCTTTTCTTTATTCATGGTAAAAAGTTTCTGCCATTTGTTTCTGGCAAAAGTAAGTATAAAAACATAAATCCTTTATTAATACATATGGAATCTTCCCTTATAAATATTGCATATCGACTCGTTTAACGTTTTTTGTATATCATAGAGGACAGGAAATTTGATCTGTTTTTTTAGTGTTTAATAGTATTTTAATCTTTTATGTAAAAATAAAAATGATATAACTTCCCGTTTGTAAAATGATTTTCTTTGCACTCTGTTTGATCGTTTTCTTTGAATATTATCTATTTTATATCAAAATGGTAGTTGTTTTTATTTATATGTGTGATATTGGTTGCTTAATTTCATTTTAATTGATATTTGTATATTCGATATTTTCTATACTTTCTTATAATTTGTTTTGTGTTTTCAGATTTTTGCCTATTTTTGCATTTAAATTTATGATTGTTGTTAGCAATATGAAAGCATAACTTTAAGACTGTTGAGCTAAAGAATAGTAGTATTTCAAATGGCAATATGTTGTATAAATAGACACACACATATAATTGAATAATTTTCCCTTTCTTATTCTCTTCTGGCTGCATCTTGCAGTAAGTCATACTGAGAGGTGTCAGCTGACTTGGCCGTGAGGTTAGGCAAGAGGATCTTAGAGCGGATGCCACCGTCTTTTATAAATCTCTCTTAAGATGGCATCCGCTTCTTTTTTTGTTCTTTTATAAGAAAAGTTCGGGTTCACGGCGTGCACTGAATTTCTCGTGCAGGATGGCAGTGAACGGACTATAATAGGTCCGTGCGGCGTTCGGGCATTCTTTTACACAGGCGCAACAGCGGATGCACCGCGTAATGTCTGTTTCAATGTGTGAACCGTCGTCGCTGATACGGATGGCATGGGTCGGACATACTTCCACGCATTCTCCACAGACAAAACAATGCTCATTACAAACCGGAGCCGACGGCTGGGAAGCTGGAACGACCTTATAGGGGAAATTTCCTTTTACAAAGAAGGAACTGATAAGGTTGGAGAGTTCGGTACTGATGCTTTGCAGCGTATGTTCCGTTTGCTGGGAAGGGCTTGTCGTCTGCAACTTTCCGATGCTGGCAACGGCTTCTTCCAGCTTTTTCAGACAGTCTTTACCAAACTGGCTGGCAATTTGCAAGTCTTTGTCGTCTGGGCGGCCGGCTGCTACGGGCATTTCGGCTGTACTGTAACTGTGCTCTCCGATAAAGGCTCCTGCTGCCAGGGGAGTGAATCCTAATGATACGGCAATATCACGCAGTTCCAGCAGAGCATCTTCGTAATCGCGGTTGCCATACACCACCACGACGATGGCTGGTGAATTGTTCCCTTTCAGGCGCTTGATGCGTTGTAGGGCTGTAGGGGCTACCCGCCCTCCGTATACCGGTGCGGCAATGACCGTCAGCGAGTCATTTATTTCGATAGGAATATCACTTTCATCGAGAGTCAAGTCGGTTTCGATTCTTCGTCCCATACCGATACCTTCGCCGATAGCTCGTGCTATTTTTGCCGAGGTATGGGTAGGCGAGAAGAAAACAAGATGATTGGTTGTATAGGTGTTCATAGGTCTGAGGTAAAAAGTTAGTTGTTGTTCCTGCAAAGATAAAGTTTTTTATATCGTTCTTCACACGATTTATTTGTACTTTTGCATCATTATGGAAGAACAATTTGATATACGTGATTATAAGCCAACAGGGAAGGAGAGGGATTTTGAAAACGCCCTTCGTCCGTTACAGTTTGGCGACTTCAGTGGTCAGGACAAGGTGGTCGACAATCTGCGCATCTTTGTCAAGGCAGCACGCCTCCGTGCTGAGGCACTGGATCATGTTCTGCTGCACGGACCTCCGGGACTGGGAAAAACGACGCTGAGCAATATTATAGCCAACGAGCTGGGAGTGGGATTCAAAGTGACTTCCGGACCGGTACTCGATAAGCCGGGAGACCTTGCCGGAGTGCTGACCAGTCTAGAACCGAATGATGTCTTGTTTATCGATGAAATACATCGTTTGAGCCCGGTGGTGGAAGAGTATTTGTATTCGGCCATGGAGGATTACCGGATTGACATTATGATAGACAAAGGTCCGTCGGCACGCAGCATCCAGCTCGACCTGAATCCGTTTACGCTGGTGGGAGCTACTACCCGAAGCGGACTGCTGACGGCTCCGCTTCGTGCGCGTTTCGGTATCAATCTCCATCTGGAGTATTACGACGATACGGTTTTGTCGCGCATTATCCTGCGTTCTGCCGGTATCTTGGGTATTCCGTGCGATGTGGAAGCGGCGGGAGAGATTGCTTCGCGCAGCCGTGGAACCCCCCGTATTGCCAATGCCTTGTTGCGTCGGGTACGCGATTTTGCTCAGGTAAAAGGTTCCGGACGCATCGATGTGGAGATAGCCCGATATGCCCTCGAGGCACTGAATATTGACCGTTACGGGCTGGATGAGATAGACAACAAGATACTGTGTACCATTATCGATAAGTTCAAAGGCGGGCCGGTGGGACTGACTACTATCGCTACGGCGCTGGGTGAGGATCCCGGGACCTTGGAGGAAGTGTATGAGCCGTTCCTTATCAAAGAAGGTTTCCTGAAGCGTACTCCACGCGGACGGGAGGTTACGGAACTGGCTTATAAACATTTGGGAAGAAATAGATTTAACAACGTTAAAACACTTTTTGATGACTAATTATGGTGTGTGCCATAACTGCGGCACACACTTTTATTTTTTTTACAGATTATGGCTGGACTGAAATCGTTAGCAAAAGATACGGCAATTTACGGGTTAAGTAGCATTGTAGGGCGTTTCCTGAATTATCTGCTGGTGCCACTTTATACGGCAGTGATTCCTGCATCGACAGGTGGATATGGAGTGGTTTCGAATGTGTATGCCTATACGGCACTTATTCTGGTGCTTCTGACGTTCGGTATGGAAACAGGCTTTTTCCGTTTCGCCAACAAGTCGGGCGAACAGCCGGAAAAGGTATATGCCAATTCTTTGATATTCGTAGGAGGGCTGTCGTTGCTCTTTGTGGTGCTTTGTATGATTTTTCTGCATCCTATCTCCGCTTTGCTGGAGTATCCCGATCATCCTGATTACATTGCCATGATGGTGCTGGTTGTAGCGCTCGATTCGTTTCAGTGCATTCCGTTTGCTTACCTGCGCTACAAGAAGCGTCCGATAAAGTTTGCATCCATCAAGCTGTTCAACATCGTAGGAAATATCTGTCTGAACCTGTTTTTCCTGCTGCTGTGTCCGTGGCTGGATGTGCATGCGCATCAGCTGGTTTCATGGTTCTATCGTCCGGAGTATCTGGTAGGCTATATTTTTGTAGCCAATCTGATCATGTCGGTGGTGCAGATGTTCTTCTTCATTCCCGAGCTGAGAGGCTTCTCTTATCGTATAGACCGTCCGCTGATGAAGCAGATGATTTCGTATTCTTTCCCGATTCTGATTTTCGGATTGGTGGGTATATTGAACCAGACCATCGACAAGATGATTTATCCTTTTTTGTTTGAGGACCGTCAGGAGGGACTGGTGCAGTTGGGTATCTATAGTGCAACGAGCAAGGTTGCCATGATTATGGCAATGTTTACTCAGGCTTTTCGCTACGCTTACGAACCGTTTGTCTTTGGCAAGAACAAGGAGGGCGATAATCGTAAGATGTATTCGGCAGCCATGAAGTATTTTTTCATTTTTTCGTTGTTGGCCTTTCTGGCTGTGATGTGCTATATGGATATTCTGCGTTACATGGTGGCGCGCGATTACTGGGAAGGACTGAGTGTGGTAGCCATCGTCATGGGAGCAGAAATTTTCAAGGGTATTTACTTTAACCTGTCTTTCTGGTATAAGCTGACCGACGAAACGCAGTGGGGTGCTTATTTCTCGCTGATAGGCTGTGCAGTGATTCTGGCATTGAACGTTTGGCTGGTACCAACATACGGGTATGTGGCTTCGGCATGGGCGTCGGTTGCCGGCTATGGTGTGATTACTGTCTTGTCTTATTTCATCGGACAAAAGAAGTATCCGGTTCATTATCCGTTGAAGCAGATGGGCGTTTACCTGATTCTGGCTGCTGTTTTATTTATCCTGTCGCAGGTAGTGACCATTCAGCATGTAGTGTGGAGACTGGTATTCCGTACGCTATTATTGTTGGTTTTCGTAGCTTATATTCTGAAAAAAGATTTACCTTTGAAAGCGATTCCGTTTGTGAATCGTTTTGTTAAGTAGTAACCTTTCTTTTAATGGTATGGAAAGAGACAAAAAATTTATTGTCAAGAAATTCTTTAATGAATATCTGGACTTGAACCGGAGCAAGGAAGATGAACAGGTAACCGTAGAGTCTATCCGTAATGGGGTGGAGTTTAAAGGTACCAATCTGTGGATTCTTATCTTTGCGACGTTCATAGCTTCGTTGGGATTGAATGTAAATTCTACTGCTGTCATTATCGGTGCGATGTTGATTTCTCCTCTGATGGGTCCTATTATGGGTGTGGGACTTGCTGTGGGGCTGAATGACTTTGAACTGATGAAACGTTCATGGAAGAGTTATCTGGTTGCTACCTTATTCAGTGTAATTACTGCTACAATATATTTTGCGTTTACTCCCCTCGACGAAGTTCAGTCGGAATTGCTGGCACGTACATCGCCTACTATTTATGACGTGTTCATCGCTCTGGTGGGTGGTCTGGCTGGTATTGTGGCACTGGCAACAAAAGAAAAAGGAAACGTGATACCCGGAGTGGCTATCGCTACAGCCTTGATGCCGCCTCTCTGTACAGCCGGATTCGGACTGGCTACGGGCAATCTGCTCTATTTTCTGGGAGCCTTTTATCTTTATTTTATTAATTCGGTATTTATCAGTTTGGCTACTTACATCGGCGTGCGGGTGATGCATTTCCAACGCAAGCAGTTTGTGGATAAGGTTCGCGAAAAGCTGGTGCGTAAGTATATCATTGGCATTGCGATTGCTACCATGTGCCCGGCCGTTTACCTGACTTACAACATTGTTCGTGAAACCATTTATCAGTCTTCGGCCAACAGTTTCATTACGTCCGAATTGCAATTCCCCGATACACAGATTCTCAGTCGGGAGATTTCATTCGACAAACGGGAGATAAAAGTGGTCTTGATAGGCAAGGAAGTATCGGATGACCAGTTACAGGCGGCACGTCATAAACTTGCAGAGTATAAGTTGAACGATACAAAGTTGTCGGTCTTTCAGGGTGTCAACGGAGCTGGCTCCATGGATATAAGCAATATCAAGTCGTTGGTAATGGAAGACTTTTACAAGAACAGTGAAAAACAACTTGCTTCGCAACAGGCGACACTGGATTCCTTGAACCGTATCTTGCCCGATTTTACCGGATCGAATCTGATGAATGAACGGATGGGGCAGGAGATTAAGGTTCTTTTCCCTTATGTAAAAACGATATCTGTATCCAAGAGCTTGCAGTTAAATGTAGACAGTATCCGCATGGATACGGTTACCTTTGCATTTGTCGACTGCAACAAACAGCCGTCGAAGCAGGAAAGGGAGAAAATGATGGAATGGCTGCGGGCACGTACCGGTGCAGGTAAGCTCCGTCTGGTAGTGGAATAGTATTTTTTTCGTACGGACTTAAAAAAGAAACCAGAAATTACATGGTCAACGGAAAAGATGATTCATGTAATTTCTGGTATATAAAAGGCAATCAGTAACGGATATTACTTTTTGCGCTTGCTTCGTTTGGCCCAGCCTTCTTCTGCAAAATCAGGCTCTTCACCACGCAGGGGGCGGCTGTCGTTCTGGAAGAACTGTTTCCAGTCGTCTTTCTTCTTAGGACCACGTGCGGCTGTATAGCCTCGCTCTTCACGGCTCGGCTTATCCTTTTTCTTATCGGCTTTTGTTTCTTTTCTCTTGGTCGATTTTTCTTCCTTTACGTTTTCCTTGCCACGTTTCTTTCCGCTCTTGTCGCTTTTGCCCGTATTTTCTCCGGCCATTTCTACAATCACCTTACGACCTTTGTTCAGTGTCACCTTGTTCAGCGCTTTCAACACCATCGGAGCCTGGTTCTCGGCTACCTCGAAGAAGGAGAAATTCTGCATCAGGTCAATACGGCCTATTTGGATATGTTCTTTCTTCAGGTTCCGGTTAATCAGCTCAATGATCTGATTGGCATAGAAACCATCTGTCTTTCCTAAGTTCAGGAACAGTCGGGCGTAGCCTTTTTCGGCTTTGCGTGCCACTTTCTCACGGTCGCTTCCGCGGTCTTTCCGCTCTTTGGGCTCGCTGCTCTTTTCGCTTGCTTTGGGCTGTTCTATTTCCGGCGCATTTTTATAATACTCCAGGAAGCGGTTGAATTCCATCGACACCACTCGCTTGATAAGGTCTTCCTTGCTCAGCCATTCCAGTTTACGGTAAATGCCCGGCAGGAATGCTTCGATTTCCTCTTCGTTGACTTTTACCTTTTCGATGTCATCGATTACTTTGATGAGCTGCTGTTCGCAGATTTCCTTTCCGCTGGGCAGTGTACTGATGGTAAATTTCTTGTTGATGATACGCTCTATCTCACGCATCTTGCCTTTTTCCCTCAGGTTGATGATGGCAATGGAAATACCAGTCTTTCCGGCACGTCCGGTACGGCCGCTTCGGTGTGTATAGCTTTCCGTATCATCGGGAAGACCGTAATTGATGACATGAGTCAGATCGTTTACGTCCAGTCCACGTGCTGCCACATCGGTAGCTACCAGCAGCTGAAGGTGACGTTGGCGGAACTTCTGCATCACCAGGTCACGCTGTGCCTGACTCAGTTCGCCATGCAAGGAATCGGCATTGTATCCGTCCTGAATCAGCTTGTCGGCTATTTCCTGAGTTTCCTTGCGGGTACGGCAGAAAATGATACCGTAAATTTGTGGATAATAATCTACAACTCGCTTTAAAGCCAGGTATTTATCCTTTGCATGTACGATGTAAGCGATATGATGTACGTTCTTGCTTCCTTCGTTTTTTGTTCCGATAGTAATTTCCTTGGCATCATGCAGATACGTTTTGGCGATGCGGGCTATTTCCGGACTCATGGTAGCCGAGAACATCAAAGTGTTCCGGTCTTCGGGAACTTGTTCCAGAATGGCGTTGATGCTGTCGGTAAATCCCATGTTCAGCATTTCATCCGCTTCGTCCATTACTACGTCGCGTATTGTTTCCAGATGCGCTACCTTGCGCTCCATCAAGTCTATCAAACGTCCCGGAGTAGCAACAATAATATGTACTCCTTGTTTCAGACTGCGTATCTGGCTTTCAATAGATGAGCCTCCGTATACGGGAAGAATCTTTAAATCGGTAATGTATTTAGAGTAATCGGTCAAATCGCCTGCTATCTGTAAGCAGAGCTCTCGTGTAGGACAAAGTACCAGTGCTTGTGGTATACGATGCTTTACATCAATTTTTTGTATCAGCGGCAGACCAAATGCGGCTGTTTTTCCGGTTCCGGTTTGTGCCAGAGCCACTACGTCGTTGCGGTTTCCTAACAGATACGGTATAACTTCTTCTTGTACAGGCATGGGATTTTCGTAACCCATTTCCTCGATTGCCTGGCGTATTTCTGCGGAAACGCCGAGTTCTTCAAATGTCTTCATTTATTTCAAATATCTAATTCGGCTGCAAAGATACGGACAATTAATGGATTATCGGCTATAAGAGTTGTTTATTCTTTGCTATTTGACAGCCTTTTACCGGAAGAGCTTTACTCTTCCGGCCTGTATTCCAATATATCTCCCGGCTGGCAATCGAGTGCTTTACAGATTGCCTCCAGGGTAGAAAATCGGACTGCTTTGGCTTTTCCTGTTTTCAGGATGGAAAGATTGGCGGGGGTAAGGTCGATTCTTTCGGCAAGCTCTCCCAGCGAAATCTTCCGTTTTGCCATCATCACATCAAGGTTTACTATAATCGGCATACGTTTTATTTGTTGTTTAGTCTCTTCCACCATTTGGTATAACGGTGGGTTATTTTATAATAAGCAAAAGCTCCGGCATAAAGCCATATTAGGCTTGCAAATATACGCAGAAACCTGTTCTCCAAAAGTGGATAAAAGGTGAGGAAGCAAATCAATTCTAATACGATGAGTGTGGCAAGAAAACTTATAATAATGTAAATGGCTGCCATCGGGCGTGAATAGTTGCTTTTCGGTTTCATAGGCGATATGTAGTTAAATGGTTAGGTCGTTCTCTTCCTTAATCTTTACGGCCTTGGCAAAGATTTCCGTAAGTAATACGATCAGGATGACTAAATCCCATTGCAGGGGTATCGGGGTGACACCTATCACCTGATAACCCGGCAGGGATACTTGTGCAAGGACTGCCTGCTCGATGCTCCAGTTTAACAAGTACGAGAGTGAAATGGCTGCTAACTGGCCGTAAGCTATCCAGCGGAGCCACCAGATATTACGTCGGGAGAATACATCTTGTCGGGTGATACGTATAAGTACACGTATCAGGCAGTAGATACCATAAGTCGCTAATACGATGGTTGCCAAAGCTGCGAATATTATGGTGATTAACATGGTTGGAGTCTCTTTGATCAGACAGGTGATTGTTGAAACATGATACGGCACTTTTACTGTTTCACCGGGTAATTGCAAATTCAGACTATCGCTTGGACTGGAGATAGGAGTAACTCTTACTTCTGCCCTGAATACGTGTGAATCTGCCTGTGTGCCGTAAGTAGAGCCAGCCTTTTGTCCATCTTCAAAGCCTTGCTTGAAATCTTTGAGATTACTGCCTATGGCAAAAAAGATATTCAGTGCTATGGCAAAAATGGCCAATATACCTAATATGCTGATGTGTTTCATAAATTCGGGGTATTATTCGATTGTACTTGTGGGTTGTTCTTCTCTCCATGTTGCAGGCTGTGGAAGCAGTCTTTGGATGTACTTGATGCATACGAAAGTGAGTATCGCTCCCGCAACCGCCATGAGTGCAGCTCCTTCGGGGCCGTAGGTGGAAACCATTGTAGCATTCGGATCATCGGAAAGCCAAAAGCTGACAACGGCAGTACTATTGTTGACGAAGTGCATCAATATGCCGGGGAGCAGACTACCTGTATGATAATAGACCCAGCCTAGGGCCAGTCCTACTACGAAAGCAAAAGGAGCTTGTACCCAGTTTCCATGTACGATACCGAATATCAGTGACGATACAACAATAGCCCAGAGCGGCTTTTTCCATTTGCGCAGCAGATGTCCCTGGATGGCTCCCCGGAACAATAGCTCTTCTACAATAGGGGCCATAATCGTGATTGCCACAATTCCCAGTGGATGCTGCATCATCATGGCGAAAGTTTCCTGCATGTTATTGGGCAAGTCGGCGAGTTCGTTCAGGTAATTGCTCCACAACCCCATACCTACGATTAATAGGATAGCGGCAATCAGGACCTTACCGGAGTTGTAATACGCCCAAGTTTTTCGGTCGAGCGGTACATATTTTCCCACTATCAGATGAATACCTACCGCAGCTGTAGATAGAACCTGTGCCAGCAGAATGAGGGTTATGTAAGTAGAGTCGGTGGGTTGAGGTAATTCTGTGGTATGATGGAAGATCATATATCCGCACAGGAAAACTCCCATGAATGCCAGTTGGTAGGCAAAATAGTATAGCAATAATTTGATGGTGCGTCCCATAATAATTGAATTTTAATTATTTGTTATTTTCACTTATTTCGCAGGCAGATGAACGGCTATAATAAGTCAATAAAGCATTCGAACTGTCTACATAATAAACACTTTGTTGGCGATTACGCTCAAAGTTACAAAAAAGTTTGTCCCATTCGGCATAATCCATGATACATATCGAGTCATTCGACATAATAGTGAGCAGATAGGCGGGTGTCCACATCTGTTGTTGCAAATTCCATCGATATGCTTTCTTCTCGGTCAGTCGTCTTTGTTCGTCGTACCGGTACTCGTATTTCCATTTTGGAGTAAGTGTTTTGCCGTCTTCATTCAGGGTAGAAACAATCAACCCGTTGTCTGTTTCTCCATAAATGAAAGTTTCTTTTGCGTTTGCCTTTGTGACTGTTAGTGTCATCAGGGTGAAGAGGCTTGCCATAGCTGCTTTTTTTAGTAATGTCTTTTTCATAATTGCATCGTGTTTGTAGTTCTTAATTATTTTATTTGTGTTTGTTTTCGATAAATATTTATCGTTTTTCGATATGCAAATGTAGATATTATTTTTAGAGTACAAAAGAAAATCAGGAAATATTTATCGAAAAACAATAAATATTTTCTGATTTATATTGAAAATGCTTTTAGAAAGCCTTCTTGAAGGCATAAAGAAGTTTTCAAAAGGGGAATAAGTGTATATTTGCGGATAATTGTTATATTTACAAAAGTATTTATTTTGTTAATCAATAAAGGTATTATGAAAAAACTAATTCTCTCTGTAATGATGAGTTTGTTTGTCGTGGGATTCTCTTTTGCCCAGACATTGACTTCACCCAATGGAAATTTAATCATGGATTTTCACTTGTCGGCTGATAAGACTCCGGTTTATTCGTTGAAATATAAAGGGAAAGATGTTATCCGGGAAAGTAAGATGGGCTTCCAGATACGTCCGTCGTTCGATTTCAGTAAGAACTTCCGTATCATAGAAACAAAGGAAACAGCATCCGATACTACCTGGAATCCTGTTTGGGGGCAGAACAGTGTCATTCGGGATAATCATAAGGAACTATTTGTAGCCTTGGAGCAAGAAGGTACGGGGTGGTTGCTGAATATTCGTTTTCGTTTGTTCGATGATGGGTTGGGATTCCGTTATGAATTTCCGGTACAGAAAGAATTACGGCATTTTACTATTAATGAGGAAGTGACGGAGTTTCAGCTGGCAGGCGATCATAAGGCATTTTGGATTCCAGCTGACTATGATACCAATGAGTTTCAGATAACGACTTCCAAACTGTCGGAAGTGCCGCAACTGATAGACAAGGCGCGCGATGAGGCCCTGGCTTGCAAGTCACCTTCGCCTAATCTAGCTGTACAGACTCCGTTGATGCTGAAGTCGGATGACGGACTTTATATCAACATCCATGAGGCGGCTTTGGTTAATTATCCTGCTATGCATCTGAATCTGGATGCAAAGACTTTTTTGATGAGTTCGCACCTGACTCCTGATAAAAACGGGGCGAAAGGATATATCCAGACCGGCAGTACCAGTCCGTGGCGTACGATTGTAGTAAGCGACGATGCACGTGATATCTTGGCCTCGAACTTGATAGTAAATCTGAATGAACCTTGCAAACTGGAAGATACTTCCTGGATTAAGCCGACCAAATACGTGGGTGTATGGTGGGAATACTTTACGGGCGGAGGCTCTACCTGGGCTTATACCGATACGCAAGACATCGTAATCGGTAAAACTGACTATACCCAACTGAAACCGAATGGTCATCATGGTGCCAATACGGCCCATGTAAAGGAGTATATTGACTTTGCAGCGAAAAATGGTTTTGATGCCGTGCTGGTGGAAGGATGGAATGAAGGGTGGGAAGACAATTATGCTCATGCCAAGGAATTTATATACAGTTTCACTAAAGCTTATCCGGACTTCGATGTAAAGGAACTGCAACGTTATGCCGCATCGAAAGGAGTAAAAATTATTATGCACCATGAAACAACTTCGTCGGTGGCCGATTATGAACGTCAGATGCATGATGCGTTCCGTTTTATGAAAGAAAATGGCTACGATGCGGTAAAGACTGGTTACGTAGGGCCCATCATCCCACGTAGTGAACATCACGACGGACAGTGGATGGTGAACCATTACAATCGGGTAGCTGAGACGGCTGCGAAGTATCATATTATGGTTGATTCACATGAAGCCGTACGTCCTACGGGTATGTATCGTACGTATCCCAACTGGATTGCTCAGGAATCAGCGCGTGGTACGGAGTTTGAATCGTTCAATGGCATTCGTCCTGATCACCAGACAATCTTGCCGTTTACCCGTCTGATGGGTGGTCCGATGGATTATACTCCGGGAATTTTTGAAGGTGATCTTTCTGTTTATGGTTCTAACAAGGCTCAGTTGGGTACTACCTTGGTAAAACAGCTTGCATTGTATGTAACGATGTATAGTCCGCTTCAGATGGCAGCCGATTTATATCAGAATTATGAAAAATATCCGGATGCTTTTCAATTTATTAAGGATGTAGCAGTGGATTGGGACAATACCTATATTCTGGAGGCGGAACCGGGTGATTACATCACGATTGCTCGTAAGGCAAAAGGAAAGAACGAATGGTATGTGGGTGGAATTACCGATGAGAATAGTCGGGAAACTGTTATCGATTTGAGTTTCCTTCCGGCTGGAAAGAAATATCAGGCAACTATTTATGCTGACGGAAAAACAGCCGACTGGCGTACAAATCCCAAAGAATATGTGATTTCGACAAAGAAAGTGACCAGCAAAACGAAGTTGAAACAGCGTCTTGCTCCGAGCGGTGGTGTAGCTATCAGCATTAAGGAATTGTAATCTGTTATCATAGTTTTTTGTAATCCCCGATTTCTTTGAATAAAAGATGTCGGGGATTTTTTTGTCTTAACAGAACTCGAATGTTTTATTCCTTAACTTTTTAATAACAGGCGAGATATTGTTTCGCGATCGGCATTCAATTGGGCAATCAGTTGTTCCAGACTGTCAAACTTTTGTTCTTGGCGGATAAATTCAATAAATTCTATCCGCATGTGACGGTTATAAATATCTCCAGAGAAGTTAAGAATATGTACTTCGATACTTAAGTCGGAGCCATTGTCAACGGTTGGGCGATGTCCGATGTTTAACATACCGGCATACTGTGTCCCGTCGATGTCGGCATATACAGCATATACACCTTCTTTGGGAATCAGTTTGTCGGAACAGGAGGGGAGGAGATTGGCTGTTGGAAATCCCAGCTTACGACCTACTTTATACCCGTCGACAACTGTTCCATCCAGATAATAGCGATAGCCCAGATAATGATTGGCATGCTGTATGTCTCCTTCCTTTAAAGCTTTACGTATGACAGACGAGCTGATGGATACTCCTTCTTCCACCAATGCTTGTGCACGAACTACTTCCATATCCAGTTCCTTTCCATATTGGCAATAATCGTCGAATCCTTCGCTGCGGTTATGACCGAAGCGATGGTCGTAGCCGATGACCAGCACACGGACGTTAAAACGTTCACGAAGCAGTTGCATGAATTGGCGTGCAGAGAGCAAGGACAATTCTTTGGTAAATGGAAGCATGATGCAATAATCTGCTTCCGTTTGCTGGATAAGAGTTGTTTTTTGTGGCAGACAAGTAAGCCATTGAGGGCGGTAATTACTTTGCATGACCTGACGTGGATGCACGGGAAAGGTTATCAGGGCGCTATGGAAGTTCCTTTGGCGGGCTTCTCTGCAAACCTGTTCGATAAGGAAACGATGGCCACGGTGTAGTCCGTCGAAGCAACCGATGGTTGCCACGCAAGGTGAAAGTATTTGCTTAATCTCGTCTGTTATAATCTTCATGTAGGAATTTATTTAAATAATTCACCGAGATCTGTTCCCGGTATGTAGTGAGCAGCCTGCATGCCTGTTGAGGCTGCTGCCAGACAATTTGTCTCTGCATCGTCTATGAACAATGTTTCTGCTGGTTGGAGACCGGCTTCCTGTAAAACTCTTTGGAAAATAGCGGGATCGGGTTTTGACAGGTGCATGCGATACGACAGGAAAATACGCTCAAAGTACATTGTATAGTCTTTACCGTTACGGCAGAATGCATTCTTGTAACCATATTCCCAGTGAAGTTCGTTCGTATTACTCAATAAAAATAGCCGGTAATGTTTGCTCAGTTCAGCGAGCAACAGGAGTTTTTCCTCAGGAATGGTAAGCAGCTCCATATTCCACATGCGGTCTATTTCCTCATCCGTAAGCGGTTTATTGATATGTTTACGTATAGCCTCACGAAATTCGGGCGTGCTTATTTTCCCGCACTCATAATCGCGGAAGAAGCCCAGCTCATTAGTACCTGTCAGCAGGTCACGCACATTGACTGCTCCCGCCTGTTCGAAGGCGCTGATACACCCTTCCAGATTCAGGTCTATCAGTACGCCTCCCCAGTCGAAGATGATATTTTTTATTTGTTCATTCATGTCATACCCAATGTTTACGGCATTGAATTATTTGCTTTTCAAGCGTTTGATGCCTCTCCATATTTCACCAATCCACAAGACGAATGAAGTTCCTCCTATGATGTATAACCATTCACTCAATGGAAGAGGTTCGGTACGGAATACTTTGCCGCCAAAGCTTACGATGATGATTTGTCCTACAAGAATAATCAGTGCAACACCCAGCATGCCTAATGCGTGTCCTGCATCTTTAAAGAATGAATGGTTGGTACCGAAAACACTAGCATTGAACAGGTTCCAGAACTGAAGCATCACAAATATGGTGAAGAACACAGTAAGATGATGTGTATCCATACCGCCTGAAAGATTCTTAAAGTAAACCAGCAATCCCATTAAGATGATGAGGAAGCCTAAGCCCACTCCGAAAATTGTGTTGCGCATGACCGGTGTAATGATGAAATCGGTGCGGCGACGCGGTTTCTCATTCATTACATCCATGCTTGGTGCAATCGAAGCAAGAGCCATTGCAGCAAATGTATCCATGATCAGATTCACCCAAAGCATCTGAGTAACGGTAAGTGGTAATTCTGTTCCGAAGAAAGCACCTAACAAGACACTCAGCAGAGCCACTACATTGATGGTCAGCTGGAATACGATAAAGCGCTGTATATTCTTATACAATGAACGTCCCCACATGACAGCTGTTGCAATGCTATTGAATGAATCATCCAACAAGGTAATATCGCTAGCTTCTTTAGCTACAGAAGTCCCGGTACCCATCGACAAGCCAACTTGTGCGTGGTTCAGGGCAGGTGCGTCGTTTGTTCCATCACCTGTAACGGCTACGACAGCTCCTTTTTGCTGTAACAATTGCACTAGACGCTGTTTGTCCATCGGGCGAGCACGGCTCATTACTTTCAGGTCGAGTACACGGTCGAGTGCTTCTTCGTCACTCAATGCTGCAAATTCTACCCCTGTGATGCGGTTACGTTCTGTATCTTCCGGAGTCCAAAGTCCGATCTGACGAGCAATCTCCGTAGCTGTTCCCGGAGTATCGCCTGTTACAATCTTGATTCCGATGCCAGCCGACTGACATTTCTTTACGGCATTCGGTACATCCGGACGAATCGGGTCACTGATCGCAAAGATACCCAAGAAAGTCATTCCACCTTCGCCGACTAACTCAGCACAATCGTCGGAAGCGTTTTCTGGGACAACCTTGTAGGCTATACCCAGTGTACGCATGGCTTTATTCTGATAAGCAAGTAGTTGTTCGTTATATTTATCGATCTGAGCCTTTTCCAGATTACATTTGCTCATGACGATTTCGGGAGCTCCCTTAATGTAAAGTATCCGTTTCTTCTGAATCGGTGAATCGACTAATGTAGCCATGTATTTGCGTTCAGTTGAGAAGGTCAATTGGTTGACTACTTTGGCTTCTTCGCGTAGTTTCATGTAATCCTTTCCTTTGCTGTTCAACCAGAGCAAAAGGGCGATTTCAGTCGGGTTTCCTACTCCTGAAGGCTTTTCGCCTTCAGCCTTTTCTTCAAGGAATGCAGTCGAGTTAGCAGCTATACCTTCTGCTACCAGATCGGGCTGGCTTTCATCTACCTGAGCTTCGTATACCTGCATCAGGTTCTGAGTAAGTGTTCCTGTTTTATCGGTACAGATAACTGTGATGGCACCCATTGTTTCGCAGGCGTGCATCTTTCGAACCAGGTTGTTGGTTTTCAGCATGCGTCGCATGTTCAGGGCGAGGCTGAGGGTTACGCTCATTGGCAGTCCTTCAGGTACTGCTACAACGATTAAGGTGACAGCCATCATGAAGTACTTCAATACGATACGTGCTATCTCCAGCCATGAATGCCAATCGTTAATGCCAATGAAATTTTCTGAAGTGATAAAACTATATAAATCTTTACTGGTAAAAACGATAAAAGTCAGTGCGGCAATTGTAAAACCTGCCTTACCAATCAAGTTTGCCAGTTTGGTAAGCTGGATATTCAGCGGAGTTTGTTCCTGACTTTGTTCGGTAGACTGCCGTGCAACCTTACCGATTTCTGTCGCATCGCCTACACGGTCTACACGCATGATACCGTGTCCGTCGGTTATGGTCGTTCCGCGCATAACGGCATTCGACGGATAAGTAGCTTCCTCATCAAAATGTGCCTTATCGGTGGTTTTGTTCACCATCAATTCTCCGGTAAGAGTTGATTCGTTGACTTGCAGTGAAACGGCTTCCACCAGTGTTCCGTCGGCAGGGACTTCTTCTCCTGTATTCAGCACAACAGTATCGCCTACTACGATGTCTTTACGAGGTATTTCTTTGATTTTTCCGTTACGGATAACCGTTACAGGGGTTTCTTCTCCCACAGCATTCAGCAGGTCGAATTTTTTATTAGCATCATATTCAAAATAAAATCCGATACCTGTAGCGAGGAAGATTGCAAAAAAGATACCGATTGTTTCGGCATATTCGCTTTCGATGATTGAAATAATCAGGGAGAATACCGCAGCTACCAGCAGTACGCGAATTACAGGGTCTTGAAATTTTTCCAGATATAGCTTCCAGATGGAAGGACGTTTGGGGGGAGTCAACAGATTAATTCCATTTTTCTCCCGGCTCGCTATGACCTCTTGATCGGTCAGTCCGGTCAGATGTGGTTCATTTGTGCTTTGTGACATAATGCCTAGTTATTAATTGATTAAGTAGCACAAAAATACAATATATATTGATATGCCTGTACAGACTTAGTTTTTTTTATAAAAAAATCTCCATAAATGTTGCAAGTTTCAGGCTAATCTATTACTTTTGCACTCAGATTTAAGGAGCCCCCTTATATTAGGACTTGTAGCTCAGTTGGTTAGAGCAACAGACTCATAATCTGGAGGTCCCAGGT
>ERZ779877.701-NODE-701-length-34341-cov-3.373914_pt1 | contig 34341 bp, 21 predicted proteins | sample MGYA00511556_ERZ779877 | MGnify/ENA primary metagenome ERZ779877 (study PRJEB29588, sample SAMEA2159338) | human gut metagenome | biome: human gut; feature: human-associated habitat; material: faeces | place: Denmark | collected 2008/2010 ...
AAGTTTATGTTGGCAAGCAAGCCGTTGAATTATCAGCTTTCGTTCGGATTGGGTGACAACACCTCCAAAGTGACCAAGTACGACAATCCTGACTGTACACTTACCGACCCTTACGTAGGACAGCAGTTGGGTGAAATCTGGGGATACAAGATTGACGGATATTTTAAGACAGACGAAGAGGCTGCCAATTATGCGGTGGACCAGACATTGGTCAATACCATGATAAACCAAAGTGTGGTAGATAACGGACTCCATGCAGGAGATTTAAAGTATATCGATGTAGATGGAAACGGAAAAATAGAAGAAACTACTTCTGCCAAGAATGTCAAGGACCAGGTGGTAATAGGTAACTCTTTACCTCGCTATAATTACAGTGCTTCGCTTTCTGCACAATGGAACGGCATAGACCTTTCTGTATTCTTTCAGGGTATAGGACGTCAGAATTGGTATCCCGGTGGTGAAGCCATGGCATTCTGGGGACCGTATGCCCGTCCGTATACGAGTTTAGTTCCACGTGATTTCATGTCGAACGTTTGGAGCGAGGACAACCCGGATGCATATTTCCCACGCCCGCGTGGTTATGTGGCTTTGATTAGTAACCGTGAATTGGTAGAAACTAACGACCGCTATCTGCAGAACATTGGATATTGCCGTTTGAAGAATCTGACAATCGGTTATACATTGCCAAAACAATGGACCAGCAAGGTCGGAATCGAGAAACTGCGTGTGTATTTCAGTGGGGAAAATTTGCTGACATTCACAAAATTGAAGTCAGACTATATTGACCCGGAACAGGCTTCTGCCGGACTGAGCTGGAACTCATATTCAAATTCTGTGCAGAACTATCCGTATTCGAAGACTTTTTCTTTCGGAATGGAACTGAAGTTCTGACAATAATTGGTTCACATTTTAATATTATACATTATGAGAATACAAATTAAATCAATACCTATCGTGCCGGTCCTGGTGCTGTCCTTGTTTGCGGCGTCTTGCGACGACATCCTTGATGTAGAACCTAAAGATAAAATTACGGCTGATAACTACTTTAAAAAAGAGGAACAGTTGGAGTTGTATAGCGACCGTTTCTATTCTAACAACTTTCCTGATGCTGCAAGTCTTTTCAGGGATAATACGGACATGCTTATTGTATCTCCACTTGACGACGAAATAAGCGGACAGCGTGTGGTTCCACAGACCGGAGGAGGATGGTCATGGAACGCACTTCGTTATATCAACTATTTCCTTGAAAATATAGATAATTGTAGCGACGAGGATGTACGTCTGAAATATGAAGGCATAGCGCGTTTTTTCCGTGCTTATTTCTATTTTGAAAAGGTGAAACGTTATGGCGACGTACCTTGGTATGACAAGGTGCTTGGTTCTGATGACCCTGACCTTTACAAGGCGCGCGATACGCGTGAATTTGTGATGAACAAGGCGATGGAGGACATCGATTTTGCCATTACGACATTTGAAACGGACAATAAGGGCAAGGATGTTTATCGTGTCACTTATTGGAGTGCTCTTGCGCTCAAGTCGAGAATGGGACTTTTTGAAGGTACATACCGGAAATATCACGGTTTGGAGGGTTATGAACGCTATTTAAACGATTGTGTGGAGGCCTCTCAGCTGATTATTGAGAAAGGGGGCTATACATTGTATAGAACTGGCAGTACGCCGTATCGTAGTCTTTTTGAGTTGGATGATGCCAATACCGGTGAAATCATTCTGGCAAGGGATTATAATTTGACCTTCAATATTTCACACGATGTGAAGTCATTTGAGGCCTCTCCTTCTACGGGTCGTCCGGGTTTAGCCAAAAAACTGGTTAATTACTATTTGAAAGACGATGGTACGCGTTTTACTGATGACCCGAATTATTCCACCATGGAATTTAAGGATGAAATTGTTGGACGTGACCCACGTCTTGCACAGACCATTCGTACTTCAGGCATCAAGATGAGCGGAACCATGACTGGGTATCAGTTGCTCAAGTATGCACAAGGAGATTTGGACTTGTTGGAGCTGCAGGGAAATGACATGCCGTTGTTCCGCTTGGCAGAAGTATTCTTGAATTATGCAGAAGCCAAGGCAGAGCTGGGTACACTTACGCAGGATGATCTTGACAAAAGTGTCAACAAGTTGCGCCAGCGTGTCAGTATGCCCGATTTGAATATGGCGGATGCCAATGCCAATCCTGATCCGTATCTATGTTCTCCTACTACTGGATATGTCAATGTCAGCGGTGACAACAAGGGGGTAATTCTGGAAATACGCCGTGAACGCGGAATTGAACTGATTATGGAAGGATTCCGTTACTATGACCTGATGCGTTGGAAAGAAGGCCAGTGTATTGCCCAGCCGATGGAAGGAATCTATATTCCGGATGGGGTGATTAACGCAGCATACGACCTTGATGGAGATGGAACGCCTGATGTCTGTTTCTATGATGGGGATTCGCAGCCTGATTTAGGGGAAATAAATTATGTGCAAATCAGTAAACAAGCCGATGGAGTTACGACACTGACCGAGGGAACCAAAGGAAACTTGCGTCTTTATAACAACATAGACCGTACATGGAATGAAGACCGTGACTATCTGTATCCTATTCCGCGTCAGGAGATAACCCTGAGCAACGGAGTTGTGACACAGAATCCGGGATGGGAGGATTAATCTTATTCAATAACCACTTTATTAATAAAGATATATGAAAAAGAATTTCTATAAACTGGTGAGTCTGTCCTTTATGTTGGCATCGTTTCTTGCTTTGCCATTGATGGTGGCATGTGCTGATAAAGGAGACAACAGTGATTACCATTTTCCTTATGAGCCTGATGAGGAAAATACAAGCGACAGCGACTGGAAAGGTGACCCGAGTGAGTTTCCTACCGAAGAATGGTATGAAACAGAAGTCCAGGAGGGAATCACCTGGCATTATTTCAACGGGTATGAGGAAATTTCAGGTGCCAATCAGATAATAAACATTCTGGAAGTGGATTTGAACAATACCCGATATCAATTGAATTTCCATTATTCTGAAAGCGGAGTGACATTGCCACAGGCTATGGCGCGTTATGACAATGCCGTGTGTGGAATAAATGGTGCGTATGAGGTGGAAAGTGTATATATAAAAACAGAGGGAACAGTTAATTGTGATGAATTGGTGGAGTATATTCCGGGGACTAGTGTTCCACAATGGAAGAACGATGGCGCTGTGTGGATGGATGAGAATGGGAATGTAGGATTTACTTATATTGACAGTAATACTACATCTTTGCAGGAACAGAAAACTCTGCTCACAGCCATGACATATCCGAACATTTTCTCCAGTGCGGCTATGCTTATCAATGACCATGTGAATGTAGGAGTGAATTTCGTTGATACCCAAGGTAAAAGCCAGTCGCAGTTGGAGGCAGAATATGCTTCGGAAGATCCCATCCGCCATCAGGGGGGCACAAATCCTCGTACGGCTATTGCATTGACAGACGATAACCATTTGCTGCTTGTCACGGTAGACGGAAGACGCGACAATACCGCTGGAATGAGTGCGGGCACTCTCGCTACTTTCCTCCAGGATAAGTTCGATCCTGCATACGCTCTTAATTTGGACGGTGGAGGTTCTACCACCATGTGTATCAAGGGATGGGGAGATGAAAGTACAAATGTGGTGAACTATCCCACAGACAACAATCAGTTTGATCATGCGGGTACGCGTTCGGTATCTTCTTTCTTTGTCATCACAGACAGCGAGATGCAATAATTGTGTTTTAATATGAACAATCAAATCGGATGATTATGAAAAAGAACTTATATGATATTATAAAGTCCGGCATCATTATGATGTTTGCCGCGCTTGCTGTAACAGCCTGCTCGGATTACGATCCGTTGGATTCGTATAGCCGCATTCCGCCCGACAGAACGCAATCGGGAAATACGGAAGAAGGTGCGGGAGGACTTTTCGAAGGAGGTTTCGGTACAGAGGAAAGTCCCTATATAATTATGAATGCCACACAATTGCGCAACATGAGCCAGGTGCTAATGGCGGAAACTACGGTTTATTTTGAACTGGGAGCTGATATAGATATGAAGAACAGTAACTGGACTCCTCTTAACAATGCCGAAGGATTTGTATATTTCATCGATTTCGATGGAGCGGGACATGTCATACAGAACTTCTCCAGTAGAGGGCACAGTTATTCAAGCTTTTTCGGAGCCTTGAACGGTGCTTGCCGGAATGTAGGTTTTGTGAATGCTTCAATAGAAGGTCAGAATGCTACGGGGGTTATTTGCGGTTACCTTGGAGACAATAGCGGTAATAGCGGACATAACGGTATTATAGAAAATTGTTATGCTACGGGTACCGTAGAAAATACAGGAGCTCCTTCCGGAGGACTTGTAGGACGAAGTGGTACAACCAGTGGCGGAAATGCAATTAGAAACTGTTATTCTACCGTTGACGTAACCGGAAGTGGGGATTCCGGTGGGGTAATAGGTCAAATGTATAATGTAGAGGTAATTAACTGTTATTCAACTGGTGCTATTGATGCTCAGACCGGCTCTGCAGGAGGTGTAGTGTCTTTATTTAATAATGACGCTCACGCTAACTGTACTTTTCAAAATGTAATAGGATGGAATACGAGTATCAAAGGTGCCGGACAAGGTAAAGTGATTGGCTATGTTGGTGCAGACTGTACTTTTGAATCTTATGCATGGGATGGAATAGGTAATATGGATAAGGGTCTTGTAGGATGGAGTGGAAACCGTTATCACGGCGAGGAAATAAAGACTGCTGCTGAATTGTTGGCAATAGTTCAATCATGGGGAAGTCCATGGTCTGCTACAGTTTCTCATAATGGTTTCCCGTTGTTGGAATGGTTGGCTGCGCGTACTGATTATGCAGATGTATGTGGACTGCCGGAACGTAGCGAAACGGAACCCGAACCCGAGCCGGAGCCGGAAACTCCTACAGGAGCAGGAACTCAATCTGAGCCGTATATCCTTACAACAGTAGGTCATATCCAGAAAATGAATGAACTTATGAAATCTGGTGAGACTGTTTATTTCAAGCTGGGCAATGACATAGACATGGCTGAAGTAAATGACTGGACACCGCTGAATTATGCAGATCCTTATGACAAAGCTATCGATTTTGATGGAGATGGACATACTATAAGTAACTTTAAATGCAGTTTCTCTGAATATCCAAGCTTCTTCGGTGTTGTAAATGGAAGCGTACGTAACGTAGCATTTACTGACGCGGAAATAACAAGTAGTACAGACCGTGGGGCTGCTGTTATAGGTGGTTATGTTGGCACTGCTGGACTTGTGGGTAAAGTAGAAAATGTATATGTTCAAGGTAAGATAACAATTACTACCACAGCTCCTGCTGGTGGCATAGCGGGAAATCTGCGAGGAACAGGATCATATCTCAAAAATTGCCATGCAAATATGGAAATTATAAGTAGTAGTACTACTTTGGCTCAATCAGGTTTGGGAGGAATTGCAGGTAAGATATATAGTGATGTGACCATAGAAAATTGTTTGGCTGAAGGTTCCATTGATGGAACTATTGCACAAGACCAAGGTGATAATGTCGGTGGCATTTACGGTCGTGTAGAGAGTGCTTCACAAAGTAATATGACCATTAAAGGATGTATTGCTTGGCAGACACGCATAGATGGGCGTGCAGCGACCGGACGTATAGGTGGCCGGGACTACGATGTCTTGACTTCTCAGAGTTGTTATGCCCGTACGGATATGGAATTATGTCAGGATGGAAATCGGATAGAATTGAGTGCTGCTTATGGTCAGGCAGAGCAGGGGACCGATTGCTCTGATATCATCTCCACAGCACAAAATACACTTGTCTGGGATTCTGGTATTTGGGATTTCTCAGGTGCAACTCCACAATTAAAGTGTTTTAATAAATGAATAATATACTGATTTAAGTAATATACTAGAGCGGATATAGTCCACTTTAAGTCTTTCATAAAAGATTTTGGGAACGGTATCCGCTCTGTTTATATCATCAATAGGCAATTATGAAAATGAAAAAAATATATTTACCTCTGATGGCAATGACTTTATTGTCTGTGTCATTGTCTGCACAGAAGCCTTTTGTAAAGGACTGGGAAGGCATAACTAAAATTCCTACATTGCGTACGACCAAATCAACTTGGACAATAGATACCATAGCCAATGGCTACGTGCATTACACTTTTTCCGGCTATGATGAAATCAGCCGTGCCATGCAAAATGTAAATGTGATAGAAATAGACCTTATGAATCCTGCCTATCAACTCCAGTTTGTGTATGAAGATAGAGCCGATACGCTTTCTACCGTGGCACAGGCGAGAGGAGCAATATGTGGCATAAATGGAGGATATGAAAAAGATGCCATCTATATACGGACTGACGGGATAAATCATTCGGAGGTAGCTATAGGACCGGAACATTCACGCTTTTGGAAACATGAAGCGGCTGTTTGTTCAGACGGTGGAGCAGGCGTGGAAATTATTTACCCCGGTACGGAAAAAGCTATAGACATTTATAAACAGAGCAAGGCGAAAAACATCATTGCCGGTACACCTATGCTTGTGAATGATTATGACCCGGTGGGTGTATGGTATGTGAATCCTCCGCTTTCTCCTGAAGAGCATGCAGAAGGCATAAAAGGAACGATAGAAACGCCACGCCTGCATCAGGGAGTACGTCATCCACGTACGGTTGTAGCACTGACAGAAGACAAAGACTTGTTGCTGATAACCATCGACGGAAGATGGCCCGGTAAGGCGGAAGGTATGACAGCAGCGGAAACAACGGGATTCATCGCACGTCATTTTCGCCCGCAGTATGCGCTGAATCTTGACGGAGGAGGGTCAACCGCCATGTATATAAAAGGACACGGTGCCGCCAAGACGGATATCGTAAATTATCCGACAGACCGTGTTTCTGACTATGGTCATACTCATTACGGTCAACGCAGAGTACAGACTTTTCTGATTGTAACTCCTGGTAAATAGTATCGGTTGTTGTTTGTACCCAATTGAGATCTAGTGAATTTAGATGGAAAAATAAACTTTGATAATGAAAAAAATAATAGCTTTATGTGTTGTACTTTGCGGACTGTTACAGTCTGTCAGTGCAACAGAAGATTTCTTTAAACCGGTGAGGAATACCGGATTGAGGGCTCCGGCAGTGCCTCTGCTTATGTCCGATCCTTTCTTTTCGGTCTGGTCGCCATGCAACAACTTGTATGATGGCGTCACTACTCATTGGTCGAAAGCGGCGAAACCTCTTTCGGGAGCGGTACGCGTGGATGGGGAGACCTATCGCTTTATGGGAACGGCAGACAGTACATGTTTGTCTTTCGGACGTGCGGCAGTGCAGAAATCGGTAAACGTATTACCTACTCAGACATATTATACATTTGTTTGCGGACAGGTGGAACTCGACCTGGTTTTTACCGTACCTCTCCTTCCTGATGACCTTGACTTGTTGTCTACACCGATAAATTATGTTTCTTATCGTGTGCGGGCTTTGGACAAGAAGGCTCATGCCGTACAGTTGTATTTTGAGGTTACACCGTGGATGGCGGTAAATACCGTAAACCAGCCGACGGTGGCAAATGTCATTTCTCAAGGTGGCATGACATACCTGCGTTGCGGTACGATAGAGCAGGCTTATACAGCCCATATTGGCGATGCCGTTGGTATTGACTGGGGATATGTGTACGTGGCAGGACATCACAACGCACGTACATCGCTTAGTCTGAACGGTTCTTCGGAAATGAAAGAAGCTTTTGCGCATACGGGCCGTCTGTTGCCCACTCGTGGTGAAATAGTGAACCGTGATACAATCAATACCCATGCAATGGCCTATTCGGATGATATGGGAACGGTGGATAAGAATGGGAAGACTGGTTTTATGATGATTGGATATGACGATGTGTATAGTGTGGAATATATGTACAGTCGGCGTATGGCATATTGGAAACATGGTGGGGAAGTGAGTATTTTTGACGCCTTCGAACGTGCCGCATCAGGTTATGAAAGTGTGATGCGCCGTTGCCGTGATTTCGACGAATTATTGTATGCTGATGGTGAACAGGCTGGCGGTGCAAAGTACGCTGAACTCTTGTCTCTTTCTTATCGCCAAGTAATAGCCGCACATAAGCTTTTCACGGATGAGAAGGGTAATCTGATGTTCTTTTCAAAAGAGAACGGAAGCAATGGCTGTATCAATACGGTCGATTTGACATATCCGTCGGCTCCGTTGTTTCTTGTATATAATCCGGAACTGTTGAAAGGAATGATGACAAGTATTTTTGAATATAGCGCAAGCGGACGATGGAACAAACCTTTCCCGGCTCATGATCTGGGTACCTATCCGCAGGCAAACGGACAAATTTATGAAGGTGACATGCCGATTGAGGAAGGTGGAAATATGCTTATCCTTACGGCCGCTATTGCTAAAGCAGAAGGAAATGCTTCGTATGCGGCACGCTACTGGAATTTACTGACAATATGGACTGATTATTTGGTTGAATACGGACAGGACCCTGAGAACCAGCTTTGTACGGACGACTTTGCCGGACATTGGGCACATAATGCCAATCTTTCTGTCAAGGCCATCATGGGGGTAGCCGCTTACAGCGAAATGGCACGGATGTTGGGACTGACAGAAACTGCAGACAAATATATGGATACGGCCAGACGCATGGCGGAAAAATGGAAAAAAGATGCGGCTGATGGGGATCATTACCGTCTTGCATTTGACCGGGCAGGTACCTGGAGTCAGAAATATAATATGGTATGGGATAAAATATGGGGATTAAATATGTTTACGGAAGTTATAGACAAGGAACTGGCTTATTATTTGACAAAACAGAATAAATATGGCCTTCCCTTGGACTGCAGGAAGGAATATACCAAATCCGACTGGATTCTATGGACGGCATCAATGGCTCCGACTCAGGATATGATGCGTAAATTCATTGATCCTGTATATGACTTTGTAAACGAGACCCCGACAAGACAGGCTTTGGGTGACTGGCATGAAACGGTTAGCGGTGAATCGTATCATTTCCGTGCCCGTTCTGTGGTAGGTGGATACTGGATGCCTGTATTGATGTACAAGCAGGGACTGATATCCACCGGAAATCAGTAACTTTGGAGATAATATGCGGAGGTAGTCATGATCATGAAAAAACAATTCAATATGAAACATCTTTTTTTTATACTATTCATTCAATGTCTGTTTGTCCATCTCAATGCGCAGTCATTAGGTAAGAATATAGCGTATAGCGACGATAATGTACGTTTTACGGTAATTTCGGATGGTGTGATGAGACTTGAATATTCTCCTGACGGAGAATTTGTAGATAACAAGTCTTTTCTGGCGGTTGAACGTGTTTATCCGTCGGTGGATTACAAGGTGAAGCAGACACGCCGTAGTGTAGAGATTACTACGTCGAAAATGAAACTTACATACAAAAAGGGCAGCGGGAAGTTTAATTCCGCAAATCTGGAAATTATTTCCGGAAAGGATATGTTCCCCTTTGTCTGGAAACCGGGCAAAAAACAGAAAAACAATCTGAAAGGTACCTATCGTACCTTAGACGGTATGGACGGTATGAAACAAACAATGGGATGGGTACGCGACAGCAAATTGAATGATACCCTTAAGCTGGAGGACGGATTGCTGGCTACTGACGGATGGACAGTGCTGGACGATTCAAAAGGAATGCTTTTTGATGATGATACAGAGTGGCCTTGGATAAAACAGCGTGAGGTGAAAAGTGGGGAGGCGCAAGATTGGTATTTTATGGCTTATGGTCATGACTACAAGTCTGCATTGAAAGACTATACATTATTTGCCGGAAAAGTTCCAATGCTCCCACGGTATGCTTTTGGTTACTGGTGGTCTCGCTATTGGGCATATTCGGACAATGAAATTCGTGATTTGATGGATAATTTCCGGGAATATGGGATACCTCTCGATGTCATGGTCATTGATATGGACTGGCACTATACGGAACCAGGCAAGGGGGGATGGACCGGTTGGACATGGAACAGACAGCTTTTTCCGTATCCGGAAGGCTTGCTCGGCTATCTGAAAAATGAAGGGTGCCACGTTACGCTCAATCTTCATCCGGCCGACGGTGTAGCTCCATTTGAGGAAAAATATCAGGCCGTGGCACGCGACTTGGGCAAGAATCCTGATTCAAAGGATACGATCCCTTGGGTTAACTCGGATAAACGCCTGATTAAGGCCGTGTTTGATAATATCCTGACTCCTATGGAGAATATGGGGGTGGATTTCTGGTGGCTGGACTGGCAACAGTATTTATATGACCCTGCAATCAAGGGATTGTCAAATACCTGGTGGATTAATTACGCTTTTTTCAGCCACATGGAACGCTTTACCACGAAAAGACCAATGCTTTATCATCGTTGGGGGGGAATAGGGAATCACCGTTATCAGACCGGTTTTTCTGGGGATGCTGTGGTTTCATGGAATTCTCTTGACTTTCAGCCTTATTTCAATTCAACTGCATCCAATGTCTTGTATGGCTATTGGAGTCATGATATAGGCGGGCATATTGGAAACAGTATAGATCCGGAAATGTATATACGGTGGATGCAGTTTGGGGCTTTTAGTCCTATTATGCGTACGCATTCCCAAAAAGGAGCAGGAATGAACAAGGAACCATGGGTCTTTGAACGGAAATATAGCAATATCTTAAGACAGACAATACGTGAACGTTATAATCTTGTTCCTTATATCTATGCCATGAGCAGAAAAACGTATGAAGATGGTATCTCATTGTGTCGCCCCATGTATTACGATTATCCGGAAAACAAGGAGGCGTATGAATTCCGTAACGAATATATGTTTGGTGACAATATACTGGTATGTCCGATTACTTCACCGATGAATGGAGAATACTCAACCATCAAAATCTGGTTGCCAGAAGGTAAATGGTATGAGATGTGTTCAGGAACTTTATTGGATGGGAACTGTGTAGTGGAACGTTCTTTTGCCTTGGATGAATATCCGATTTACGTGAAGGCCGGCAGTATCATACCGATGTACACTGAAAAATTGAAGAACTTAAATAATGTGGCAAATGAAGAAATTGTACTGACTGTATTCCCGGGAGGAAACGGCACTTCTTCGTTCAGCCTTTATGAAGATGGAGGCCTCACCAAGGATTATGCGAACAGTTTTTCGACAACGCAATTGGTATATTCTCGTGATGGAAGCAGAAGCGAAATCATTGTTGAACCACGTATCGGGGCTTATGAGGATATGAAACCGACGCGTGATTTCTCACTGAAGCTGATGGCTTCTGCTGCTCCTGCATCGGTGAAGGTAAATGGCCATCCTGTTGACTTTGAATACATAGGCAAAGAGTTTGCAGTTTCGGTGAAATTACCATCGCTCTCTTGCAATGAAAAGACGGTAGTGGAAGTGGTTTATGATGAGGAGGATGAAGTAGACCTTAATGGAATTTATGGAGCTGCACGGAAGATGTCGGATGCCCTGGAGGGATTGAAATATCGTGATGCTTATATTTGTCTGAATGAGGAGTTGGGAAAGATGGGTAGTATATGTGAGGCTATGACTTACCATCCTGAACTTCTTGCAGAATGGTGTACCTCATTCTGGAAAAGTTATAGTGAGCTTCCAGAGGTACTGCATCGTCAGGGATTGAAGGAGAAAGATATAGACTGGTTGTTGCGCACAGTCAATTGGCAGCGACAGTAAATGATTGAATAAAAGATGATAGAAAGACAATGAAAATAAAGAATATATTTACAGCTTTGTTTTTTGCTACATGCATGTTCTCTTGTACAACAAAAGTGTGTGAAAGGGTCGGGAATCCATTGTTCTCCGGTTGGTATGCAGATCCTGAGGGCATTATATTCGGAGATAAATATTGGATTTTCCCCACGCGTTCGTTACCTTTTGAGGAGCAAGTGTCATTTGACGCTTTCTCATCGCCGGATTTGAAAACATGGACTCTTCACGAGAATATTATTGATACGGTAGAGGTGAAATGGGCGAAGCGTGCGATGTGGGCTCCCTCCATTATTGAAAAAGACGGAAAGTATTATTTCTTTTTCAGTGCCAACAATATTTTTAAGGATGGAGAAGGAGGCATAGGTGTAGCTGTGGCAGACAATCCGGAAGGACCCTACAAGGATTTATTGGGAAAGCCGCTGATAGACAAGATAGTTAACGGAGCACAACCGATTGACCAGTTCGTTTTCAAGGACAAAGACGGGACATATTATTTATATTATGGTGGATGGAAACATTGTAATGTAGGTAAGTTAAAGAATGATTTTACAGGATTTATCCCTTTTGAAGATGGGGATATATTTAAGGAAGTCACGCCAGAGAATTACGTAGAAGGTCCTTTTATGTTCATACGCAATGGGAAATACTATTTCATGTGGTCTGAAGGGGATTGGACAAAAGATAATTATTGCGTGGCTTATGCGATTGCGGACGGTCCGATGGGGCCGTTCAAACGCATTGGAAAAGTATTGCAGTCTGATGTGAATATAGGGACGGGAGCAGGCCATCATTCGGTGATTTTTGAAAAGAAAAGCGGACGGTATTATGTAGTTTATCACCGTCATCCGATTGGAAGCACCGACGGCAACCAGCGTGTGGTGTGTATGGATGAAATGTTCTTTGATGACAACGGGTATATCCAACCGATAATCATAACTGATGAAGGTGTGGAAATCAATCCGTTGAATAATTGAGTGCTATATTGTGCGCATAATTTTATCAGAAGATTTAGAAAAAAATCGAATATTATGAATAACATTAATTTAAAAGTATTTTGTCTTTCCGTCGTTTGCTCAGGAAGTCTTGTTTCAGGCTTCTCACAGACTGTTACGAAAGAATGTGAACAGCGGGCTGATTCTTTGGTGGCTCTGATGACGCTTGACGAAAAAATAAGCTATATCGGAGGAGAAAATACATTTTACATAAGAGCAATTCCAAGATTAGGTATTCCTCAAATACGTATGGCAGACGGACCGCAGGGAATTCGTAATGATACAAAGAGTACATTGTATCCATGTGGCATATTGTCGGCATCTACATGGAACAGGAAGTTGATTTATGAATTGGGCGAAGGGCTTGGCAGGGACGCAAAGGCCAGAGGTGTACATATTTTGTTGGGCCCTGGCGTGAATATCTATCGTGCTCCAATGTGCGGACGTAATTTTGAATATTTCGGAGAAGACCCTTATCTGTCGGGTGAGATATCCGTAAATTATGTGCGGGGAGTGCAATCAAAAGGCGTTTCGGCTACGGTCAAACATTTTGCAGGGAATAATCAGGAATGGGACAGAAACTTTGTAAGTTCAGATATAGATGAGAGGACTCTTCATGAAATCTACCTCGAACCTTTCAGAAAGACAGTGATGGAAGGTGAGGTGGGAGCTGTAATGAACAGTTATAATCTTCTGAACGGTGTCCATACCACTGAGAATGCTTATCTGAATATCGATGTGCTTCGCCACATGTGGGGATTTAAAGGTATTCTTATGTCGGACTGGATTTCTGTGTATTCTACTGTGGGAGCAGTCAATGGCGGTTTGGATATCGAAATGCCTGATGGTAAATTTATGAATAGCGAAAGCATAAAAGAGGCACTGAAGAATGGCATTATAAGCGAGAGTGCCCTGGATATGAAAGTAAAGCATATCTTGCAAACGTTGATTGCATTTGGTATGCTTGATCGTGAACAGGCGGCCTCCGATATACCTCTTGATAATAAGGAATCGGCAGAGACAGCTTTGGAGGTTGCAAGGGAAGGAATTGTTTTGCTTAAAAATGAAAATAACGTACTTCCTTTAAGGGGTAAGACACTGTTGGCGGGACCTAATGCGGCAAAAACCCCAATAGGCGGAGGCAGTGGGGCTGTGACACCGTATTACAGCGTATCTGTATCTGATGCCATGAAAGAGCTTCGCCATGTGGAGTATGCCGAAGATATATCTGTATATAAACCGGTGGAGCTGGACGAACTTCATGCTGCAAACGGAAGAAAGGGCTTTGATGTGGAGTTCTATAACAATAGAGAGTTTAGTGGGAATCCTGTGGCTCGTCGCGTGGTAGAGAAGATAGATTTTTCATGGAACGGCAGTCCTTATGAAGGTGTAAACGATGATGATTTTTCTTCAAAATGGTCTACGAAATATGTTCCTGAAACAGATTCTAAAGTACGTTTCATTCTTTATGCCGATGACGGATACAAGTTTTATATAAATGACAGCCTTGTTGCACATCATACGTCAGCTGTGTGGCGCAATGAAATATATTATGATGTGAAGGCTGGGCATGAATATAATATTCGTTTGGAACATTATGAAAGTACAGGCGATGCTGTGGTAAGGTTCTTTATGGATACTTACGATGTGGAACATCTGAAAAAAACGTTAGACAAAAAAGCCGGAGATTTTGATAATATAGTTTTATGTATGGGCTTCGATTATAATACGGAAGGAGAAGGAAGCGACCGGACGTTTGCTCTACCGGAGGAACAGGAAGTACTGATTAATGAGGCTGTAGCAACCGGAAAGAAAGTAATCGTGGTTTTGAATGCCGGAGGAGGAGTCGATACTTCTAAATGGGATGATGGAGTCAAGGGATTATTGATGGCATGGTATCCCGGGCAGGAAGGTGGAAAAGCCGTCGCTGAAATATTGACTGGAAAAATTTCTCCAAGCGGAAAACTGCCTATCTCGATTGAGAATGAATGGTCGGACAATCCGGCTTATGGAAGCTATTATGATGAACGTGACATTCCTCATAAACGTGTGCAATATACTGAAGGTATATTTATAGGATATCGGGGATATGACAGGAATGGCATAAAGCCACGTTATCCTTTTGGATACGGTTTGTCTTACTCCAAGTTTGAATATTCGGACCTTAAGGTGGAGAAGATTGATGCAAAAACGGTGAATGTCAGCTTTGATGTGAAGAATGTCGGAAACTTCGATGCCTCTGAAATAGCTCAGGTCTATGTGCGTGATGTAAAATCGTCTGTTGTCAGACCTACAAAAGAGTTAAAGGGGTTTGAGAAGGTATATCTAAAGAAAGGCGCCCAAAAACGTTTGTCCATCACTCTTGACAAACAGGCTTTTGCTTTTTATGATATTGAAAGTAAAAGATTTGTTGTAGAATCAGGAGAATTTGAGATTCTTGTTGGTGGCTCTTCATGTAGCCTTCCATTGAATGAATCTGTTATTTTTTAGTTCCCGTGACTTATTGTACTGATAATTAGATAATCAATAAATGATACGAAGATTATGATAAGATATTTTTATATTGCTTTGTCGCTTCTTTTGGTAAGTTGTACAACCACACACGAAGATGCAGCGATGGACCGTTACATAGATGGACTTCTTTCGCGTATGACCTTACACGAAAAGATAGGCCAGATGACTCTTCCTACAGGCGGAGACCTTGTTTCCGGCTCCGTAATGAACAGTGAATTGTCTGAGTCAATCCGTAAAGGTGAAGTAGGTGGTATCCTAAATGTCAAAGGTGTGGAAAAGATATACGAACTCCAACGTATAGCCGTAGAGGAAAGTCGCCTTGGCATACCATTGATAGTGGGGGCTGATGTTGTTCATGGTTATGAAACGATATTTCCTATCCCTTTGGCCATGTCTTGCAGCTGGGATACAACTTTGGTTGAGCGCGCTGCACGTATTGCAGCGAAGGAGGCCAGTGCAGATGGCGTGAGCTGGACTTATAGTCCTATGGTTGATATTTGCCGTGATGCCCGTTGGGGACGTATTGCAGAAGGTGCTGGTGAGGAGCCTTATCTAGGTTCTCTCATGGCGGCTGCCTATGTCAGGGGGTATCAGGGAGACAATATGAAGAATGTCGACGAGATAATGGCATGTGTCAAACATTTTGCCCTTTATGGGGCTTCCGAATCTGGCAGAGATTACAATGTCGTCGACATGAGCCGTAACCGTATGTATAATGGTTATTTTGCTCCCTACAAAGCTGCAGTAGATGCCGGTGCCGGATCAATCATGAGTTCCTTCAATACCGTTGATGGGATACCGGCCACAGCCAATAAATGGCTTCTGACCGATGTGCTGAGGAAAGAATGGGGGTTCAAGGGTTTCGTTGTCACAGACTATAATTCCATAGGAGAGATGCAGATGCATGGATATGCGGACTTAAAAGACGCTTCTGTAAAGGCCTTGACAGCTGGGACTGATATGGATATGGTTTCTTACGGTTATCTTAAAACGCTTGAGGAATCAGTAAATAATGGCACAGTTGATGAATCCTTGATAGATGAATCTTGCCGCCGGATACTTGAGGCGAAATACAGACTGGGATTGTTTGATAATCCTTACAAATATTGCGATACGGTTCGGGCAAAGACTGAACTTTTTACTTCTGCACATCGTCAGGCTTCACGTGAGATTGCTGCAAAGACATTCGTTCTGCTCAAGAATAGAAATAATATACTTCCATTGAAGGGTACGGAGAAGATAGCTCTTGTAGGACCATTGGCAGATGCCCGAAACAATATGTGCGGTACATGGAGTATGGGTTGTGAAACGGATGCACATATTTCAGTCTACGACGGCCTGAAGCGTGCTTTGGGAGCCAAGGCTTCCATACTTTATGCTAAGGGAAGCAATCTCTATCAGGATGAGATAACTGAAAAAGGGGCAGTAGGAAATCGGCCTTTGGAAAGAGGTGACGATACAGCAATGCTGAATAAAGCTTTGAGCATAGCCTCCAGTGCAGATGTCATAATTGCTGCGGTAGGCGAGTGTGCTGAAATGAGTGGCGAGTCTGCATCAAGAACTGATATACGGATACCGGATGCCCAGAGAAAACTTCTGGAGGCACTCTTCAAGACGGGGAAGCCGGTGGTAGTACTGCTTTTCACGGGGCGTCCTTTGGACTTGAGTGCTGAGTCGGAGAATGCAGCAGCCATTCTTAGTGTATGGTTTGGGGGCAGTGAGACAGGAGATGCCATTGCAGATGTCTTGTTCGGTAAGGTTAATCCTTCAGGCAGGCTTACCGTTTCTTTTCCTAGAAGTGTGGGGCAGGTTCCGATATACTACAATCATTTGAATACAGGGCGTCCTGACAGTGATGACACAAAGTTTAATAGATATGAAAGTAATTATCTTGATGAGAACAATACTCCTCTTTATCCTTTTGGATATGGCTTAGGGTATTCTAGTTTTACTTACGGAGAGATGACTATGAGTCGTGATACTGTTTCTATGGGAGAAAGTGTGGAAATAACTGTTCCGGTAACCAATACAGGAAAGTTTGATGGGGAAGAGACGGTTCAGCTTTATATTCATGACTTGCTTGCCGATGTTGTGAGACTAGTAAAAGAACTGAGAGCATTTCGGAAAGTCTTGATTAAATCCGGTGAAACTGAAAATATAAAATTTAAGATAACCGCTGACAATCTGAAATATTATAATTCATTGCTGCAATATACTGTGGAACCTGGAAGTTTCCAGATTATGGTAGGCCCAAACAGTTCTGAAGTCCAGACTAAAAGCTTGTATTTAAAGTAAAATGTATCCTATAATTAGGAAATGAGTTTTGATGCATGAGTTTTAATAGGTTTTATGTTATATAACATATACATAAACATGTTATATTTGCTGTGTTTGAGGATATTACTATAAATTAAAGTAAGATGAAGAATATATACGATAGGAAAAGGTTAAAAGATTGGTTGCTTAAATTTCATGCTGGGGAGATTTCCCCAGCTGAATTTAAGTTGTTAGTGGAGAGTGTTGACAAAGCAAAAGATAAAGACTTGCGTAAGATTCTTTCTGAACAATGGGATGAATATGAGGATTACCATGCGTTATCCAAACAGAAAGTGGATGAAATTTATGGGAAAATAGAGGAAAGAATAGCTTTGCGCCAAAAAAGGAGTATTAGTTACAGAAATTTATTTCGTGTAGCTGCGTCAGTATTATTATTTGTATCATTAGGATTGGCGGCCTTTTGGGGCGTTCAAAATAAGGAAATGCGTCAACTGGTATCACAAACGATAACAGTTTGTTCCGGTGAAGAAGGTATATCGTCTATAAACCTTCCTGATGGTACGAAAGTAAAGTTAAATGTAAACTCCACCCTTTCTTATGCTCAGAATTTTGGGCAGAAAGAACGTGAAGTGACTCTTTCGGGAGAAGCATTTTTTGAAGTCAAGCATGATGCAGATAAAAAGTTTGTGGTAAATACAAAATTTATTGACATCACTGTTTTGGGAACCACTTTCAATGTCTATGCATACGAAGGAAAAGATTTTATTGAAATGTCCTTATTAAAAGGACATGTAAAAGTGTCTTCGGTGAATTCTCCGGAAGATGTGATAGATGTATTGCCTAACGAAAAAGTAATCTATAATAAGCTGACCAAAAAAATGTCTATACATCGCACCAAGAATGATATAGAAACAGCATGGTTAGATAATTCTTTGGCATTTAGAGATGAAAGTTTAGGCAAAGTATTTCAATGCTTGGAACGTAAATATGGAGTAGGTTTTAAGTTTACAGGTATAAATTCATTTTTGGATGATACTTATACTGGTGTTTTTAATAATTGTCGTTTGGATGAGATACTGAAAGTCCTTAAGTTGCATTATAAATTCGACTATAAAATAAATGATGATTATGTAGATATTTGGATGAAATAACATTGATCTTATATTACAATTATTACCATGAAAAGAAGTTTTCTTTTATTGAGTACAATCTTTTTTGTATTTTTACTGAATGCGCAGGTCTCAAAAAAGGACATTTTTGAGAATGTTTATTGCTCTGCCGGAAATTATTATGCTTATCCTGAGCCAAAGGATGTGAAGTTGACTCCTGCACCCTCTGGCTATAAACCTTTTTATATAAGCACTTATGCCCGCCATGGCTCACGTTTTTTGATTTCTCCAAATGATTATCTAATGCCAAGTCGTACCTTGAAAGAAGCTAAGAAAAATGGAGTTCTTTCACCGTTGGGCGAGAAAGTGTTGTGTATAGTTGACAGCATGGCAAGGATGGCTGATATGCGTTACGGAGAACTTACACCGTTGGGAGCACGTCAGCATCATGGAATTGCAAACCGTATGTTCCATAATTTCCCGGAAGTTTTCAAAGGTAATGCAGAAATAGATGCGCGTTCTACAGTCGTTATTCGCTGTATTCTGTCCATGATGGCAGAATGCGAAGAGTTGAAAGCGCTGAATCCCAATTTGCGAATCACCAATGACGCCAGTTATAGTGACATGTATTACATGAATTATTCTGATAAGTATTTTGATTCTTTGCAGAAAAATCCCAAGGCATCGGAACCGATGGGAAAGTATAGAAATCAGCAGATTAAACCCTCCAGATTGATGAAGACTCTTTTTACGAATGATGATTATGTAAGGTGGAAGGTTGATTCTGTAGAGTTGATGAGAACGTTGTTTGATGTAGCCAGTAATATGCAAAGTCATGATACAGATATGGAGCTTTATTCTATTTTCACCAAAGAAGAGTGTTATGACATGTGGAAGATGAACAATGCATATTGGTATATTTATGGAGGAGCATCAGATATGACGGATGGTAAAGCCCCCTATATTGAGGCTAATTTGCTGAAGAATATTCTGGATACAGCGGATTCATGTGTGGTGAAAAAGGAAAATAGTGTGACTTTACGTTTTGGCCATGAATCTTGCCTTTTGCCGCTTGCCTGTTTGCTGGAATTGAATAATTATGGATACAAAACGGGAGATTTGGAAAATCTGGATAAAATGTGGCGTAATTATGAAATATTCCCCATGGCATGTAATATTCAGTTCGTTTTTTATCGTAAGAAAGGTAATGCGGACATATTAGTAAAAGTCCTGCTGAATGAAAAGGAGGCAAAACTGCCATTGGATACTGATATTGCTCCATATTATCATTGGAGTGATGTGTCGGATTATTATCGTAAAAAATTAAACCAATTCTCTAGATAATTAATATAATCTGAGTATGTAATATTATGCAAGTCTAAGGAATAGAATGTACGAAGATATTGTATTGGATTGACTAAAAAATTATGCCTGCAGTCAATGTAGTTTATAGAAAACAAGATGAAGGTGTAACAGCATTGTAAATAAAGCAAACTATTTTTTGTGTTAATATTGAATTTCCTTCCTTGATTGTTTTGTGATAAATTATTTTATATACCTTTGTGACAGGTGGAATCTTGAGAAGATGTAGGTTACATAAATGATAAGTGAGAAAGAATTACTAATAAAAGTGAAGTCAGATTCTTCAGATGCATATAGAATGCTATATGAACATTGGGTTTCACGTCTGCACAGTTTTGTCTTACATTATGTGAAGTCGGAGGCTTTGACTGATGATATTGTACAGGAAACGTTTTTCCGCATATGGAAAAATAGGAAATCATTGAATCCAGACGCCTCTTTCAAATCTTATATTTTCACTATTTCATATCATCTTGTATTAAAGGAATTACGACGTCAATTAAATAGTACTTCCATAGAGGATTATATAAAATATTGTAATGATGTCATGACTTCTGGAAATGAAATTGTAGAGACGCTTGATTTTGATGTCTTTCAAAAGGCTTTAAGTAAGGCAAAACTTAAATTGTCACCACGTCAATTACAGATTTTCGAGTTAAATAAGGAATTAGGATATTCTATAGCAGAAATTGCCGCCAAATTTTCAATCAATGAACAAGTGGTCCGTAATCAGTTGTCCATCGCAATAAAGCTATTACGTAAGGAGTTAAGCAAGCAGTCTGTTTTGTCGCTTGCCTTCTTTTGTTTAGTTTATAGCTCGTTGTGAATGGGCTGGAGATTGACTGCTTTTGTAATGGTTGGATGTGAAGATTGTGTGCGGATTTAACAAAAGCATGGCGGAGATGTGCGTTTAAAGATGAAGTTGTTTGTCTAATAATCTTAATGAATTGTAAAACTATGAATGTAAGAAATGTATTAATAGGCATTTTTGCGCTTTCAATATTCGAAGTATCTGCACAAATACCAGTTTATTTGGATAATAATAAGTCTATTGAAGAGAGGGTCGAAGATGCGTTGGAAAGAATGACCTTGGAAGAGAAAATTTCTATTATCCATGCACAATCCAAGTTTAGCTCTCCAGGCGTTCCCCGTTTAGGAATCCCCGGGTTATGGACAACAGATGGTCCTCATGGAATTCGGGCAGAGGTTTTATGGGATGAATGGAATCAGGCGGGATGGACGAATGATTCATGCTTTGCTTTTCCTGCATTGACATGCCTTGCCGCCACTTGGAATCCAGAGATGTCATATCTTTATGGGAAGAGTATTGGAGAGGAAGCACGTTATCGTAATAAGGATGTATTGCTTGGACCAGGAGTAAATATATATCGTACACCATTAAACGGACGAAATTTTGAATATATGGGAGAAGATCCGTATTTGTCGGCGAAAATGGTGGTCCCATACATAAAAGGAGTGCAGGAAAACGGAGTCGCTGCCTGTGTGAAGCATTATGCCCTGAATAACCATGAATTTAAACGTCATACTACCAATATACTTTTAAGTGACAGGGCCTTATATGAGATATATCTTCCAGCTTTTAAAGCAGCTGTTCAGGAAGGCGGAGCTTGGGCTATAATGGGAGCATATAATCTCTATAATGGTGAGCATTGTTGCCATAATAAACGTTTGCTGGTAGGTATTCTTCGTGACGAATGGGGATTTGATGGCGTTGTTATTTCTGATTGGGGTGGAACACATGATACAGAACAGGCTATAAAGAATGGACTTGACCTGGAGTTTGGTTCTTGGACAAATGGCCTATCTGCGGGTACGAACAATGCATATGATAATTATTATATGGCTTGTCCTTATTTGAAGTTGATCCATGAAAATAAGGTTGGCACTGTTGAATTGGACAAGAAAGTAAGAAATGTATTACGTCTGATATTCCGTACTTCCATGAATGATAAAAGACCTTTTGGGATGATGAATTCTGCCTCTCATGTGAAGGTTGGTCGTATGATTGGAGAAGAAGGAATTGTTTTATTAAAGAATGAAAACAATGTACTTCCTATTGATACTCAGAAAGCCAAGAATATTTTGGTAGTAGGTGAGAATGCCATAAAAATGATGACTGTGGGTGGTGGAAGTTCTTCATTGAAAGTAAAATATGAGGTTACTCCATTGATTGGACTGATGTCACGTTTGGGTGACAAAATGAAAATAAATTATGCTCGCGGATATATTGGAGACATCTCTGGAATTTACAATGGGGTGGTCACTGGGCAAGATTTAAATGATTCGCGTTCAGAAGATGAATTGCTTTCTGAGGCTTTGAACTTGGCAAAGGATGCCGACTATGTAATATTTGTCGGCGGATTAAATAAAAGTTCTCATCAGGATTGTGAAGATTCCGACAGAAGCAGTTTACAGTTGCCTTATTCTCAGAATCGGGTAATAACGGAGTTGTCCAAAGTAAATAAAAATCTAGTTGTAGTCAATATTTCGGGAAATGCAGTTGCCATGCCATGGATTGATAAGGTTCCAGCAGTGTTACAGGCTTGGTATCTTGGTTCTGAAGCCGGGAATGCTTTAGTGTCTGTATTGACGGGCGAAGCTAATCCTTCAGGAAAGTTACCTTTTACATTCCCTGTTGCTCTTGAAGATGTTGGAGCTCATAAGTGCGGAGAGTATTGGGGAAATGACGCTACATATAAAGATGTGAATGACACCATAAATACCGTTTACAAAGACGATATTTTTGTGGGTTATAGATGGTTTGACAAGAAGGGTATAAAGCCATTATTCCCCTTTGGCCATGGATTAAGTTATACGACGTTTTCATATGGGAAATTGTCGGTTGATAAGAAGATAATCAGCAAAGATGAAGTTGTTACTGTTTCTGTAAAGGTAAAAAACACAGGAACTCGTTTTGGGAAGGAAGTAGTACAGCTGTATATTAGAGATAATAAGTCTTCGTTCTTACGACCCGAGAAGGAGTTAAAGGCCTTTGAGAAAATATTTCTTCTTCCTGGGGAAGAAAAATTGGTTGATTTCAAAATCGACAAGTCATCGTTAAGTTTCTTTGATGATAAAAAACATGAATGGATTGTCGAGCCAGGAACTTTTGAGGCAATAGTAGGAAGTTCTTCCAGGGATATTAAAGGCAAAATTTCATTCGAAGTTAAATAGTTAAGATTTCATTTTCCCGTTTTTCGTTCCGCCTGCTTCCGGAAAATCTGTGCCGCGATGCTGCCCGAAAAGTTGTGCCACACCGAGAACATGGCTCCGGGAACGGCCGCAAGGGGGAACAGGGCGAAATGCGTCGTAGCTAGTGAAGTGGCCAGTCCGGAGTTCTGCATGCCCACCTCGATGGCGATGGCCGACCGTTTGGACGGTTCGCTTCCGGTCAGGGTCGCCAGTCCGTAGCCCAAAGCTAGTCCGAGGACGTTGTGCAGAATCACCGCCACGGCTACAATCAGGCTGCACGCGAGGATGCTGGCCGCGTTGTGTGCCACGATGATGCCGATGATGAAGGCGATGGCCAGCGTGGAAATCATGGGCAGCAACGGAACGATTCGCCGGGTAGTCCGGTTGAAGTAATGGTTGGCCGCAAATCCCAGCACGATGGGCACAATCACCACCTGCACGATACTCAAAAACATGCCGGCGATGTCTACGTCGACCGATTCTCCGGCCAGCAGCCACACGAGGGCCGGCGTGAGCAGGGGAGCCAGCAGGGTGGAGACTCCGGTCATGGCCACACTCAGGGCCACGTCGCCTTTGGCCAGGTAGCAGATGACGTTGCTGGCCGTACCTCCCGGGCAGCATCCTACGAGGACCACGCCCAAGGCCAGTTCTTCCGGCAGGGCCAGCAGTCGGCAGAGCAGCCATGCCAGGGAAGGCATGATAAGGAACTGGGCCAGTTCGCCCACGAGAATATCTTTAGGGTGTTGCAACACAGGCTTGAAGTCGGACGGGCGGAGAGTCAGTCCCATGCCGAACATCACCACGCCCAGCATCGGCGTGATGGCCGACGTGTTTATCCAGTTGAATGAGGCGGGGAGGAAGAGTGCCACGGCGGTGACCAGCACCACGATGAGGGTGATGTGTGCCGCAATCTAGGCGGAGAGTTGGATGAGGTTATTTTTCATTGCTTTGTTTTTCTAGATATCCTAATTCAATGGCTGCGTTATAGAAATCGTTGCAACATTCGGCCCCATTGGAGGTATATTGCCAATACCAGCGATTATTTTTTTCTTTGACATAGTCAGTCATGTTTGTCTTTTCGAGGATTGCCTCTATCATGTGGCATTGCTTTGCAGTAAATTCTTTCTCTGAGTAAAAGCCCCAATACGCTTGATGATTAGCTTCTTCTTTGCCTGACCAGCATCCAATCCAAACACCTTGTATTTTAATACCAAAACTTTTACGCTTTTCATTCTTTAATCCATAACATTTCCATTCAGGAAGTAGTTCCTGATGCCAGTCGTCAATCACATCGCCTGAAATAGATTCAAGAAGTAGTCCGACTTCCTCTTCTAACTTCTTGATTTCATTTAGTTTGTCATTGATGAGATTCCAGTTGTCCAGATTGGACTTCTCGGTATCGAATAATTTTTCTCTTAAATATTTTTCCATTTCACGTTTTAATTTTTGATTTTCTCTTGTGCCATATTGTAGATGAAGAAAATCTGCAAACTGAATAATAAATGACTTGAGTATAATTTCCTTAGGAGGCACCAATTTTAGACAGTCTTTGAGCAACCATTCTGAAAGTTCCTGCTGCAACACCAGAGTGTGGGGCTCATAGTCTTTCTTAAAAGTTTTGATGCAGGACTTACAAAATTCAGCATCCCATTGTTTTTCCCACTCGTCAGAGCGATAGTCACACCAACATAAATCATGGGCAGTCACACAGCGCTGTTCGTGCTTAGGCTTCTTATAATCATTGGGAAGTCGCCATACGGATTGGGGGAGGTTTTGAATGTAATCGTCCTCATGGGAGGTAGGCATCAATACAATGAATAGATTGTCTTTTCCATAAGGCCGGTTTATCAAATGATGAAGCTTGTAGATATACCGGGCTATTTGATTGGGTTGATAGTTTGCCCCTTTTACCTTGTTTTCAAAGATGAGGGCATACTTGTGGTCTTTCACGCAAACATCAATCCGGTCTTTCTCAACTGTAATGACGGGATGGTCCATCCACTGGATATTGAAGCCTATAGGTACAAGAAAATGCTCCATGAATGAATGGAGTAGTGGATATGTTCCCGCATCTTTAAATTTCAGGATTTCTGCCATTGCCCAACTGGTGGTTGGCTCGTCTGAATTGTATCTTTCAAAGACATTCGTTGCATACGGGGCTTTGTGTTCCGAGTGGTTCCGAATGTAGGAGAGTCCGTCGGAGATGGAAAGCAGGGACATATATTCCCTTACCTGTTCTTCTTCCAACTGATCTGAAAGTTGTAAAAGTTCATCAATATTCTGAGAGGATAATATAGGTTTGTCGTCCATGGCTGTGTGATAATGCGGTGCAAAGGTACGAAAACCCCAGCGAATCGCAAGCAAAAACAACGGCTTCGATAATTGAGGTAGAATTATCCGTAATTGAGACGCTTCAAAATTCTTCAAAACCGCTTATCTTTGTAGAAAAACAAATAGAGAGATATGAAAGTTTTATTGATTAACGGAAGTCCCCACAGAGAGGGAAATACATTTATCGCCTTGTCGGAAGTGGCGAAGGCGTTGGAAGCGAATGGCGTAGAGGCGGAAATCGTATCCATCGGAACCAAAGCGGTGCAGGGTTGCATTGCCTGTGGACGCTGTAGGGAACTGGGACGGTGCGTGTTCAAGGATGAGTTGTATCAGAGAATCCGGGAGAAACTGGAGACGGCGGACGGTATCGTCGTCGGGTCACCGGTGTATTACGCAGGGCCCAACGGTTCGCTCTGTGCCTTGCTCGACCGTCTGTTCTATTCTGCCGGCGACTTGCTGGCCTACAAGCCCGCTGCTTCGGTGGCTGTATGCCGTCGCGGGGGAGCCAGTGCGACGTTCGACCGACTGAACAAGTATTTCACCATCAACAACATGCCGGTGGTGTCGTCACAATACTGGAACAGCGTGCACGGCAGATTGCCGGGCGAAGCGAGTCAGGACATCGAGGGATTGCAGACCATGCGTACGCTGGGGCGCAACATGGCGTGGTTGCTGAAGAACTTGAAGCAGGGAGGAGAGCCTATCCCGCCCAGTGAGCCGTGGACACCGACTCATTTCATCCGTTAGAAGCGGGACTTATCACCATCAGCGAAAAGTAGGGAAACTTCTTTTCCTTGATAATCGCCGGGTCGGAGGTATAGAATTCGTTCGCCCGGCTGATATTTTCGAAGTAATGGAACGCTGCTTCGGGGTGGGAGTCGATGCACTGACGTACGGCTTCCGCGCAAAGAGGCAGTTTCATGATGACGAGGACATAGCCGGATTGGAGTTTCTCGGTCAGTTCTTCGGCGGAGATGAGGCCCGGAATGACCAGCAGCCTTTCTTCCTGTTTGGCCAGGTGGAGACCTGCCACGGGACCTGCGGCAATGAAGGCCGGAATGCCTGCGATGCGTCTCACCGGCAAGCCTTTATTTCCCAACAGTTCGTACAGGTACTGCACGGAAGCATAGAATCCGGCATCGCCTTCGGCGGCCACGGCTATTTTCTGCCCTTCACGGTAATCTTCCTCTATCTGTGCAGCCACTTCGTGATACACTTGCAGGGCCGCTTCTCTGTGCTTGTTCATCGGAAGGGTGAATGTCTTGATTTTCTCTTCCCCGATTCCCAGTGCCCGCAAGGTGTTTGCGGCGTAGGAGGAGGGGATGCCGGCGGCACTGCGGGTGCCCGGACAATAGATAGAGGAGGCTTCCTGTAGGGCCTTCAGTCCTTTCAGGGTGATAAGTTCCGGGTCGCCGGGGCCTAAGGATACAAACTGAATAGCGGGATATGAGGATTCCATATAGTCTAAAAGGGGATTGATTTTTTTTTTGCGGTCGCTAAGATACAATCTTTTTTGTGAAAATGAAAAATCAGCCGGGATGTAGCATATCAGAAAATATTTTCTACCTTTGTGGCGATATTGGTTCACGGCTGGATAAAGCGTGATGAAAAGGGAATCAGGTGAAAATCCTGAACAGACCCGCTGCTGTAAGTTTCGCATGATTTTCAGGAAATCTGCATGCCACTGTCGGAAAGATGGGAAGGCTCCTGAAAAGAAACAAGTCAGAAGACCTGCCAGTGTCGTACATAGTTTTTTATGCTTTCGGGAAATAAGGTATGAAAACAACGAGCTGGACTTCTCTCTACCCGTTCTGGATATACGGAATCCTCTTCTCTCTGTATTTGTATGCGTCTCGCGGGCATAAGTGTGTGGTATGAAGATTTGAGGAACTTATGAAACACCTGACACTCATTTTCATTTTCGTTTTTGGCATTGTCGGCTTCTCCTCGGAAGGACTGGCACAGAGACTGGTCACTCTTTCGGGCCGCATCACGTCTGCCCACGGACAGCCTGTGGCGCAGGCTTCACTGGCGGTGGAGGGTACGGCCTACGGGACGTATTCGGACGAGAAGGGGGGCTACCGACTGGAGCTTCCGGAGGGGACGTATACCGTGGTGGCTTCTTTCATCGGTTATGAGAGCCAGAAGCAGACGGTCCGGTTGGTCGGGCACAAGCGAATCGACTTTGTCCTGAAGGAAGAGGCCGTGGCCTTGAATGAGGTGGAAGTCTATGCCAAGAGCCAATCGCAGAAATTGCGGGAAGGTACGTTCGCCGTCAGTGCGCTGGATGTGAAACCGATTGTGAGTTCGTTGAACAACCTGAACGAGCTGGTGGACCGGGCTTCGGGCATCAAGGTGCGGCAGGAGGGAGGCGTCGGGTCGGACTATGACCTGTCCATCAACGGGATGTCGGGCAATTCGGTCCGTTATTTCATCGACGGGGTGCCGTTGGAGACAAAGGGCTCCGGGGTGTCGCTGGCCAATCTGCCGGTCAATCTCATCGACCACATCGAGATGTACAAGGGGGTGGTTCCGGCTTATTTGGGGGCTGACGCGCTGGGCGGTGCCATCAACATCGTGACGAAGAAGGAGAAAAAGAATTACCTGGACCTATCGTACGGGATAGGTTCGTTCCACACGCACAAGGCGGACTTGAACGCGCAGGTGGTGTTTCCCAAGAGCGGGATTATCGTGCGCCCGACCGTCGGGGTCAACTATTCAAAGAACGACTATATGATGAAAGGGGTAGAGGTGTGGGAGGAAAGCGTGCGAAAGTATGTGCCTTCCAACCGCCGGCGTTTCCACGACGATTATTTCTCGCTGCTGGCCCAGGTGGAGGTCGGAGTGAGCGGGAAACGGTGGGCAGACGACTTCTTTGTGACGGCTTCGTATTCGAAGGTGGACAAGGAGCTGCAGACGGGTTCTATCCAGACCAAGGTCTACGGGATGGCCGAGCGGAACGGGTCGGCTTATAACGTGTCGGCACAGTACCGCAAGAAGGACTTTCTGTTGAAGGGGTTGCAGATGCACAGCATGCTTTCGCATACCTGGGACTATTCGCTGACGGTGGATACGGCCTACCGGGTGTACGACTGGAACGGGAATTATGTGGAGAGTTCCCGCAATGAGATTACGGGCCGGGAACGGTCGTTGCGGCATTACAAGCGCCCCACGACGATGTTCCGCTCCAACTGGGACTATCGCTTTCATCCGCAGCATGCCCTGAACCTGAACTACTTGTTCAACCGAACGGGAAACGACCGCTACGACGACGTGGATGACAGTTTTGTGCCGTCCAATGACGTGGTATGCAAACACATCATCGGGCTTTCCTATCAGCAGCAACTGTGGCAGGACAAGATGGAGAACACGTTCTTTATCAAGGATTACATCAATCACCTGAATATCCGGCAGACGGACTTGTACTGGCAGACGGGCTCGGACAAGGTGAAGGGAGAAAGTACGGGAAATTACCTGGGATACGGGGCCGGCACGCGGGTGAAGTTCCGGGAGCCGGTCGCGCTGAAGGCTTCGTTTGAGCATAGCGTGCGTCTGCCTCTGGCCCGTGAACTGCTGGGCAACGGGTCTACGGTCTATGCCAATACGGCGTTGCATCCGGAAAGGAGCAACAACGTGAACGTGGGGCTCTTTGGTACGTGGCATCCCGGAGTGGGGCATGTGTTGTACTACGAAGTGAACGGCTTTATGCGGTTTGTGGACGATTATATTCAGGCCGTGGTGGCGGAGAAAGAGGGCATGATGCAGTATCAGAACGTGCCTGCGGTGCATATCAAGGGACTGGATGCGGAAGTGCGCTACAGCTGGAGGAACCACTTGCAGTGCATGGCCAATGTGAGCTGGCAGGACGCGCGCGACCAGCGTAAATACAAGGACGACGGCAAGCCTTCGGCCACGTACCTGAACCGGGTACCCAACCGTCCGTGGTTGTTCGGGGCGGCGGAGGTAGACTATACGTTTCACGAGGTCGGCCTGAAGCGCAGCAGTCTGCGCCTGGAGGGTTCGTATCAGTGGGTACACTGGTATTTCCTGACCTGGGAGGCGTATGGCTCGAAGGAGAGCAAGGCGCAGATTCCGGCGCAGCATGTGGTCAATGCGGGGGTGACTTACTCGCTGGAAAACGGGAAGTACAACCTGTCGGTCAGCTGCGACAACCTCTTTGATAAGTTGGTGTACGACCATTACAAACTGCAGAAGCCGGGAAGATCGTTCTTCCTGAAGTTCAGGGTGTTCCTGAACTGATTTGCGGTCTTAAGCGAGAAATTAACAAACAGACTTAATATTAATCTTAAACATTATGTGTATGAAAACAACGAAATTTTCTTTTCTGAGATTCCTGAAAGCGGGTGTGTTTGCTGCGGCACTTTTTTCTTTTGCGGCATGTAGTAAGGATACTCCGTCCGAGAATACGGTGGACCCGGAACCTGCCGGGAAGTATCATTTTGATATCTTCATGACGGTAGGCCAGCACGGTGGCATGGGAGGAGGAGAAAATACCATTGTCAAAAGTGTGGAATCGCTGACAGCCGACCAGCCGATGATTGATATCAAGGGGTCCGGTGTGGAACTGAATCCGTATACCATCGAGTTGATTGCCAAGGGGAAATATTATTATCAGGTGCCGAGCAAGCAGACACGTTTTACGAAGTTCCGGATTCTGGACAACAAGATTGAAGTGGTGCAGGAACAGCCGTTTGGCGTGAATTCCTATACTGAACGGAAGTATACGCATGCGTGGCTGGACGACAAGACCTTGCTGATTATGGCGGCCAATGGGGATGCGGACAAGATTGTCTGGACCAAACTGAATGCAGAGGATATGCGCATCTTGTCGGAGGGCACGCTGGATCTTCCTTTGCCTGCCGGAGCAGCGGTGTTCACCACGACGGGTATTCTTACCTACAATGAGAAGGTGGGCAAGCTGTATTATTTCTATTATGGAAAGGATAAGGCCGGTCGGAAAGGGGTGGCTACTTCCAACTTCCTGACAGCCGTCATCAATCCTTCGGACATGAAGGTGGAAAGCAATAAGGTCAATACGCTGGCCGGGGAAATGGCCGGCAGCTCTTACGGACAGCTGTTGCAGGACTGTGTGACTTACGACGAAGCCGGAAACCTCTACCTTGCCGCCTTTACCAAGAAGGGCGATTTGGAAGAAGGCTGTCTGCTGCGTATCAACAAGGGAGAGACGGATTTCGACCCTTCTTACAATGGCTATCCGAATGCAGACGGGAAACTGTGTACGGTTCAGTACCTGGGCAACGGCAAGGCGCTGACTTACGCCTGGAACCAGTCGGCCAATGCGGGACGAGACACGTACAGTCTGTACTATTCCATCGTGGACTTGAAAACGGGCGAAAGAACCCGGCTGGCTTGCGACGGAAAGGAAATCGGTTTCAATAGTGGCCGTTTTTCTCAGCGTTCGGTGGTGGTAGACGGCAAGGCTTATATCGGGGTCAATACGGAGACAAGTACCTGCATTTATATTTACGACGTCGCTACCGGAAAGGTGGAAAAAGGGGCGGATATCGCGCAGGGTTACTATTTTGACGTGTTGAGAGTAGTGGAGAATTGAGAAATCTTATAACTTTGCAAGGATAAGAAAGCGATAGAATCAAGACGAATGGCGAATCACAAGATAATTGTAGCAGGCATTGGCCCGGGCTCCGCGGAGGACATCACTCCGGCGGTGGTCCGGGCCTTGGCTAGTGCGGATGTGGTAGTGGGATATCACTATTACTTCCAGTTTGTGCGTCCCTACTTGAAGGAGGGGGCGGAGTGTGTGGACACGGGGATGAAGCGGGAACGCGATCGGGCCCGTCAGGCTTTCGAACTGGCGGAACAGGGCAAGTGTGTCTGTGTCATCAGCTCGGGCGACTCCGGCATCTACGGGATGGCCCCGTTGATGTATGAGATGAAGCGGGAACGCGCCAGTGAGGTGACGCTGGAGGTGTTGCCGGGTATCAGTGCGTTTCAGAAGGCGGCTGCCAGACTGGGGGCGCCGGTGGGACATGATTTCTGCGTGATTTCCTTGTCCGACCTGCTGACGCCATGGGAGAAGATTGAGAAACGCATCCGTGCGGCGGCATCGGCCGATTTCGTGACGGCAGTCTACAATCCGAAGAGTGAGGGCCGTTACTGGCAGTTGTACCGCCTGAAGGAGATTTTCATGCAGGAACGGGAAGCGACGACGCCGGTGGGCTATGTGCGTCAGGCCGGACGTGAGGAAGAGACCGTGAAGATAACGACTTTGGCCGACTTTGACCCGGAGGACGTGGACATGTTTACGGTGGTGCTCATCGGGAACTCGCAGTCGTACGCTTGGGAGGACCATCTGGTCACCCCACGGGGGTATTATCAGCCGGAGAAAACGGAGGCGGCAGGCATCGGACAGGAGATTATGATTCATAGCTTCCAGACCATTTCCAAGGAACTGAAGAAACAGGACCTGCCGCTCGGACACAAGTGGGCGTTGCTGCATGCCATCCATACGACGGCCGATTTCGAGATGGAGCACCTGCTGTACAGCGACGAGCATGCGGTGGAAAAGCTGCATGAATTGCTGGTGACGGGCAAGGTACGTACCATTATCACCGACGTGACCATGGCGGCTTCGGGCATCCGGAAACGGGCCCTGGAACGGCTGGGACTGGAGGTGAAGTGTTACCTGAACGATGAAAGGGTGGCTCGGATGGCCGCTGAAAAGCAAATCACCCGTACCCAGGCGGGCATTCGTCTGGCGGTGGAGGAGCATCCGGATGCCTTGTTTGTCTTTGGAAACGCACCCACGGCCTTGATGGAACTGTGTGCCCTGATGAGAAAGCAGAAGGCGCATCCCGGAGGCATCATCGCGGCCCCGGTGGGCTTTGTGCATGTGTGTGAAAGCAAGTACATGGTGAAGACCTTCCAGAACGTGCCCAAACTGATTGTGGAAGGACGGAAGGGAGGAAGTAATCTGGCAGCCACCTTGGTGAACGCCATCCTGACGCTGGACGATGCGGCCTTGTTAAAACCCGGACGCGATGTGTAGGCAGTCATTCCATATTATCGGCATCAGCGACAGCACCGAGATTTATTTTCCGCCTCGGGTGCAGGAAGTCATCTCCCGGGGGAAGGTGTTTTCAGGGGGCGTGCGCCATCACCAGCTGGTGGAGCGGTTCTTGCCCGAAGGAGCGGAGTGGATAGACATCACTGTGCCGTTGGACAAGGTGTTCGCGCAGTATGCCGCGCACCGGGAGATTGTGGTCTTTGCCTCCGGCGACCCGTTGTTCTTCGGCTTTGCCAATACCGTACAGCGCCTGTTGCGCGAGAGCAGTATCCACGTCTATCCCACGTTCAATTCCTTGCAGATGCTGGCCCATCGCCTGCTGTTGCCTTATCAGGAGATGCGGATGGTGTCGCTGACCGGGCGTCCGTGGAAGGCTTTCGATGCCGCACTGATACGCGGGGAGCGTATGCTCGGGGTACTGACCGACAGGGTGAAAACGCCGGCAGCCATTGCCGCCCGGATGCAGGAATACGGCTACGACAATTACCGGATGTATGTGGGAGAGGCTTTGGGCAATGCGGCGGAAGAACGGGTGCGGGAGCTGACGGTGGAAGAAGCCCGGCACATCACTTTCCAATCACCCAACTGTCTGATTCTGGTACGCACGGCACTGCGCCGTCGTCCGCTGGGACTGAAGGAATCGGAGTTTGCGCTGTTGAACGGACGGGTGAACATGATTACGAAACGGCCGGTACGCCTGCAGACCTTGAGCATGCTGGATTTGCAGATGCGCACGGTCTTCTGGGACATCGGCAGTTGCACGGGTTCTGTGTCGATTGAAGCGAAGAGTCTCTATCCCGAACTTGAGGTGATTGCCTTTGAACGGCGTCCGGAAGGAGCGGAACTGCTGTGGGCGAACAGTGTCAAGTGGGGAACCCCCGGCATACGGTTTGTGGACGGGGATTTCATGGAACAGCCTCTGGCCGACCTCCCTCGTCCGGATGCCGTGTTTATAGGCGGGCATGGAGGCCGGTTGCAGGAGTTGCTGAAGCGTGCAGATGAGGTCTTGCTTCCGGGGGGAGTAATAGTATTCAACTCGGTGAGCGAGGACAGCTTGCAGCAGTTTTACGAGGGAGTGGCGCAGACCGGACGTCGGGTGACCGAACGCATCCGGCTTGTGGTGGATGCCCATAATCCAATTGAAATATTGAAAGCAGAATGAAAGAGAAAACAGCCATTATATTGATATCTTCCCAGGCATTGCCGATGGCGCAGCTGCTGGAGAAGGAATTGGGAGATTGTACCATTTTTTCACAAAAGGCACTCGACGGATGCACGCAGGTGGCTTCGTACAGTGAGTTTGTGGCGGCTTCGTTTGCCGCATACGACCGTTTCCTGTTTATCGGGGCCATGGGCATCTGTGTGCGCTGCATCGCTCCCTGTGTGTCCGACAAATATGCCGATCCGGCTGTGGTGTGTATGGACAGTACCGGGCAGTTTGTCGTTCCGGTATTGTCCGGCCATGTGGGAGGGGCCAACGAGTGGGCCCGGCAGATTGCGGCCATCTTGGGGGCACAGGCAGTCATCACCACCCAAAGTGACTGTAACGGGGTGTGGGCTTTGGATTTGCTGGCTGCCCGGTTCGGATGGCAGACCGCGTGCTCGCACGAGGAGATGAACCGCGCGATTGCCCGTTTCGTGAATCAGGAAAGAGTGTCCTTGCTGTTGG
>ERZ779877.711-NODE-711-length-34019-cov-4.642062_pt1 | contig 34019 bp, 28 predicted proteins | sample MGYA00511556_ERZ779877 | MGnify/ENA primary metagenome ERZ779877 (study PRJEB29588, sample SAMEA2159338) | human gut metagenome | biome: human gut; feature: human-associated habitat; material: faeces | place: Denmark | collected 2008/2010 ...
ATAGGGCGAACTTTAAACATCGAATTTATTGATTGGCAACTTGCGGACATTCATTAAAGATTATCAGATAATATGGAATATACGGATTATTGTTTTTCATTCTTTCGCAAGCCCATTCAGAACATTGAGCCGTTAAGGGCAATAGGCGTTGTGGATGTGTACCGATATGTGGTTGGCCATTATGCCCAGCCACAAACGGGAACTCTGCGCTCAATGACTTCTCCTGCGGATGTCAAAAAATATAAGGCTTCTCACTTTGACTATTGCACTTTCTCCGGTCTTTTCCGCAAGCGGAATGAAAAGGAACTGATAACGCACTCAGGACTGATGTGCCTGGATTTTGACCATGTAGAGAATATGGAGGAAGTGAAGCGGCAGATTCTCAATCACGAATATTTTGATACGGAACTGCTGTTCACCAGTCCTTCGGGAAATGGATTGAAGTGGATTATACCTGTGGATTTGAAAGGATGGGAACATTCACGCTTTTTCAAGGCTGTTGCCAACTGCATCCGTGCTACCGGATTGCCAAAGGTGGATATGTCGGGGAGCGATGTGGCGCGCGCCTGTTTCCTGCCTTACGACCCACAAGCATATATAAACCCTAAATACAACGAGTATGTCAAAGAAAATATTTTCCGCCCAAGATTGGGAGAATGTCCCTTTTGAGAATAGGGTTCCAACATCTCCTAAATTACTTCCGGCTCCAAATTCCACCTCTAATAATAAAGAGGAAGAAATAGAACGTATCATTTGCGAAATAGAACAACGTGCCGTTGACATCGCACCAGAATATAAGGATTGGGTGGAATTGAGCTTTGCCTTAATTGACGGATTCGGTGAGAACGGAAGAGAATATTACCATCGTATCAGCCGCTTCCATCCAGACTATCAAAGGGAAGAAACAGACAAGCAATATACCCGTTGCCTGCAAGCCAAAGGACAAGGTATAACAATCCGTTCGTTTTTTCATTTGGCTGGACAGGCAGGTATTCCGCTAAGTTCGGTAGGGGAGCAGGATTTATCCATTTTACCAAATAACCAAAATGGCAAAACGGGCAAATGGATAAAATCGGCAGATGAACTTCCTGCATTTCCCGAATGTGTGTTCGAGCAACTGCCGCCTTTTTTATGTGAAGTTGTCGGTAACTCCATTTCGGAGGACGACCGCGATACCATTCTGATAGGAGCGATAATATGTCTGTCGGTTTGCTTCCATAATGTCTGTGGTGTGTATGATGAGCGTATTGTTTACCCCAATCTTTACTTGTTTGTTGTGGCTGATGCCGGAATGGGCAAAGGAGCGTTGACTTTATGCCGTGAGTTAGTGGCTCCCATTAACCGTAATCTGCATGAGCTTTCGCAACGGATGGAGCAGGAATACAAAGAAGCAATGAACGCCTATATTAAAAGCAAGAAGTCGGACGGTGTAACTGTGCCGACCGAGCCGCCTATGCGTATGCTTATCATCCCGGCCAATAGCAGCGCAAGTTCCTTGTTGAAGATATTGGGCGATAATGACGGTGTCGGGCTGTTGTTCGAATCTGAAGGTGACACGTTAAGCCAGACATTGAAGTCGGATTACGGCAACTATTCCGATGTGCTGCGCAAGGCGTTCCACCATGAGCTGGTCAGTCTGAGCCGACGCAAGGATAGGGAGTATTGCGAAGTCAGCAATCCGAGGGTGTCTGTAGCGTTGGCCGGAACGCCCGAACAGGTAAGGCGGTTGATACCCGATGCGGAGAACGGACTGATGAGCCGATTCTGTTTTTACATCATCCGTTTTAAGCGTGGTATCAGAAATGTGTTTGCCACAAGTGATATTTCCCAATCCAAAAATACCATGTTCCGTATATTGGGCGACCGTTTCTGTCATCTGCATGAAGAGTTCGTGAATCATGGCAGCTATGCATTTCCCCTTCCCTCTGCTTTGCAGGAACAGTTCATAGAATATCTTAGCCGTGTGAATGAAGAATGTTGTGACGAAGTGGACAACCGGATGCAGGGCATAGTCAGACGGATGGGACTGATTGCTTACCGCATCATGATGGTGCTGACCGCTGTCCGCCATTTGGAGAACGTGTACAATGTGCAAGCGGATTCTAATGGTATTATCCAACTGGTTTGCCAAGAGTCCGACTATTTTGTTGCCATGAATATTTGCGATACATTGCTCTATCATGCTGTCTTTATCTATCGGAATCTGTCAGGAAATCAGAACAAACAGACTTCTTCCGCTTTACAGGAAACAGGTGTTGCCACACGGAGGAACACCCTTTATAATATATTGCCTGAAACCTTCACGAAGAAGGATTACGATGCGGCTGTTTTAGCTATGGGTGAGAACGGCAGTACGGCTGCCAAGTGGATAGAAGCCTTCATCAGAAGCGGCAAATTGCGTCGGATTGAACAAGGTAAATATCGGAAGATTTTTTGAGTGGCCAGTTTGTGTTTTAGTGTCACTAAAACCTATGAGGCAAGCGGCACAACTACCCACTCAAAATACTCAAAAAATCAATATCAACAAGCAGCATGAATACAGAAAATAAAAAGCCCGGAGGTCGCCCGAAGCTGGCGAGTTACCAGAAGCGCACGAGATGTTTTCGCATCATGTTCAATGAGAGCGACTACATTTATATTCAGTCAAAGGCGGAACAGGCCGAACTGTCTGTCAATGAATTTTGCCATCAGGCGGCAATGGACTGTCAGGTTTCCCAGCGCATCAGTCCCGAACTGGTATCTGTCATCCGTGACCTTTCAGGCATAGCCAACAATGTCAATCAGATTGCCCATCAGATGCACATCCACGGATTGGAGGCAGTCAAGCAACATTGCGTCACCATCATCACTGAAATAAGTAGGATTATTGCACAAATAAAGAACGACAGCCATGATAGCGAACATTAAAACGAGAGTGGACTTCGGAGGCATCGTGAACTATGCCAATGACCAAAAGAACAAGAAGAAGAGTGCTACGCTGTTGGCACATGAGGGCGTTTGTACTGTCAGTAATAAGACTATTGCGGACTCTTTCCAGATACAGGCATCCATGCGCCCGAAAGTGAAAAGTCCTGTCAAGCACGTTTCTTTGGCCTTCTCACCACAAGATGCGGCTCGTTTCCCCAACGATGAAAAAGGGGATGCGCTCATGGTGGAGATTGCCCGGAAATGGATGGAGCGGATGGGGATTCGCAACACGCAATATATCATAGCCCGTCACCATGACACCAAGCATCCCCATTGCCATTTGGTGTTTAATCGGATAGACAATGACGGCAACCTCATTTCCGACAGTAACGAAAGAATACGCAGCACGAAAGTATGCCGTGCGCTGACGGAAGAATATGGCCTTTACCTTGCACCGAAGAACAGTAAGGCGAGAAATAAAAACAGGTTACGGCCACACCAATTACGGAAAATCAATCTCCGTTCCGCAGCTTTGGAGGCATTGGCAGAATCTCATTCATGGAAAGACTTTTTGTCTGCATTGAAAGTCCGGAATATAGACATCCGTTTTAACCGAAATCAAGCGTCAGATAAAGTGCATGGTGTTTCTTTCAGTCAAGACGGTATCAGTTTGGCAGGCTCCACGCTTGACCGTGACTTGAGCTTTAACTGCCTTTGCATGACATTGGGTAGCTTAACGGAGGAACTGCTACTTCAACCTCATCAGGCAATCATTTCCAGTGCTGGTGGAGGAATAAGCAACAGCCTCGGATGGCGTGATGAAAAAGACAAGAACAGCCCAAAGAATGAACCTTTTTATAAACCCCTTAAACGTGGAAGATGATGAAAGAAGATGTTATAGCCGCAAATCTCGCAAATTTGCGTCAAAGTATGAATGAATTGAAGGAAACCGTCAATAACCTGAATGAGGCTTCCCAAAATCATACGCAGACTGCCCAATCAGCCATTGACGAACAGACTATTTGCAATAGCGTTGAAAAAAGTTTCTGTAACTGCTGGAACGATGCCTTGTCGATATTGAAGAAATCCGTGAGAAAGGAACAACCGGATAAGATTCCTTTCTCTATATGGATTCCCAAACTGATAGACTTGCTTAAACGGAAGTTCAGCCTGATAGACTATCTCTATATTCATGTTTGCGATTACAACACGAATCGCTTGAAGATAGAAGCCAATACGGAAAGAATCCTCAAAAGACAGAATGAAATACTCGCAAGAGTTAATGAATTGAGGTGTCCGCTGACCATCATTCCGCCCAACGTCAACGGCCTGTTCTTGCGTGGTTATCACTTCAAACTTCGTTATGTGATAATTGTTGTCATTGCCATTCTCTCATGGGCTGTGGCTGCTTCCGTCAGCAGTATGAAGTATAAAGAGGAATCATTTGCACATTATTCCATGTATCGGGCGGTAAAGGAGCAGCACCAACATTTGATAAAAATCACTTGTACAAAATCTAAACTCGATACGGAATGAGATGTTACTCAATGGATATTATAGGTTAATTTTACCATATAGTACTTTCAGATCATCAGCCATGAAAACAATCGTGATTTCAATAACTCATTTGAGTGACTTCCTTATCTACTTAAAAATGTGGTTAAAGAAGTATGAGATATAATACATAAACTTTCTTCCTGTAACTGACATTATATCTCAGTTTTCTGAAAGGACTTTTATCAATCGGGTATGACATCAGCCTGACACGGTTCAGATGACATACCCGATTTTTACATTAGCTTTATGAAATAGAAAAGTCACAGAATTGTAACGCTAAAATTGGTTAAAATAATGTCGGGAATATACGAGAAAGCATTCCATAGACTGAGACTCCAACCATCTTATCTAACATAATTGATTTTGCTCCTTCAATCATACACTGTTGTTCGTATTGTGAGTATTCGCTTTCTATCATCATCTTAATGATTGCATTCTCTACTGCATTGTTAACAAGTTTTATAAGATTATTCTTCTCTTTTTCGGTATTGAAGTTGCAATAAATCATAATATATTGCCATTCGACCATTTCCCACATAATTTCTCCACCAAGAGCATAAAATTTTGCATCATTATCATTATAATCTGCTTTGTTTTTTTTTACAGACAGATTGCGCCAATAGTCCTGCAATTCTACTGGTAACTGCATTACGAGTAGCATTAGGGCTTAGTCCCAGTTGGGTTGGTATTAATGCATCAATCTTTACTAATGCGTTGTAAATTGACATAAAGTCTTCATCGTTAAACTTCTCATAGTATTTTCGGTCTATCCCTAAAATGTCTAATATGGTATGTATATAAGAAATTGCAGAAGTTGTATTTTGTGTCATTCTGTTTTTCAACAATGATGCCAATGTGATTTTCTTTAACGGATATGGAAGTTTTTCCTGCTCTTCTTCTTTTGGCTCTTCTTTCACTATTCGTTTGACAGGCTGACCAATAACAGGGCGAATAGTCCTACCATAGAATCGCGTATCATCAACCACGACAATAGTATCTGTTCCATCTTTGAATCTTAGATTGTATGCTGAATAATTGCTTTCATCTCTTGTTGCTGTCCAATATCTCCCCAATTCATTAACGCCAGCTATTCTATACGAACTTGCTGCCCCAGATGCAGGAAGAAAGATGTAATTGTTATTGGAACCAATAACCTTCCATCCTAATTGACCATTTAGACTCGTCCACTTCCATTCACATTCTTCTACGAGTTCTTCCATATCCTCTTTGGTCGGAATCCTCCACTCTCCGCCAAGCATAGATTTCGCAACATCATCCTGAGAATCCAGAACTTTTTTCCCGTCAGTCTCGGTATACTTAAAGATTGAATTGTATGAACCTCGGCACAATTTATAGGTATCCCATCCGTATACATCTTTGGGCTCTCTTTCTCCCCATGCAAAATAATCACCAATTTCAGAAGGTGACGATGCGCCAATATTACAAGTTGCCCATAGAATTCCAGACGATAATCCCAAATCGACTCTTTCCTCCTGAGCATTATTTGATTTGGATATAGACGATTTGGATTCACCACAATTGACCTTATGTACACTCTTATAATATCCCTTTAAGAAACTTGCGAGATCTGGGTCTATTGTAACGTTAAGTTTGTATCCCAGGTTCTTACCAAATGAAGCATGTTTTTCGGTATACAGTCCTTCACCATATTTCACCATCAGCGGAAACACTTTATCAGCAAAAGTATAATCTCCTGACGGAATTTTGTCTATTAGACCTTTGGTCAAGAAATCAAGATTAAACTGTACTTTATCATTTCCTCGAAGAAAGATATAGGAAGCGAGATTTATAGCTTCTGCCTCCAACTTTTCGGATGTCAATGTACCTGAGCATTTTTTCAGATGTTCTACACTTTCTTTTACTACTTGCTCAATCGGTGGAAGTGTCTTCACCACAGCACTCTCATCGTTTGGTTTGTTAAACAGAAAATCAAAAAACTTCATGATTTATATTTGTTAAAATTTAATATATTATTGCGAAATCTATTGAAATTATTGTTATAATCTAGCTCAATGAGTGTAAAGATTCTATTTGTATCAGATTCTGTAAGGATATCTTCACCTCTATTTAATTCTTCCCAATATTCATGAGCATTCATTATTGCATTTTTATGTATCCTTTCTACCAGCTGTTCATATGTTTCATCTGTCATGTCAAGATAACCTCCAGTATCATTAGGCCACAAAGAGGCATTACGATAATATGTGAGTGACTTCATATAGTAGTTGTTGTTCGTAATTATCGAAACGTCTGTCGCTGTTTGATTACAGAAATGAGCATAGTACAAATCTGATATATAGAGTAAATCAGGATTTTGTCCTATAAATGGAAGAAAGGTATATGCTAATGGCATCTTTACTAAGTCTGCTCGATTAACATACGCAGACTGTTCCAACAAATTATCTCTTGTTATACAAGCCATTCTTGACAAATAAAGATAATTGTATTTGAATATCTTTCGTGACAAGTCAATATCATCTTGACACATAAGTCTTAGCCATCGAAATGTATTAGCGGCTCCAGTTACCGCAAGTTCACTATTCCAGTGCTTATTGGGGAACTCTGTCAAGAGATTAAGGCTTCTACGCAAATAGCAGAATGACTCTTCTATCTTCTGGCTATATATCAAAATTCCAGCTATGTCTGCCAAAATATAAGGATGTGCGATACCGCCGTATTCAATAATTAACCAATCAAAGTCAATAGGCGAAATATGACGGAAAGGAAGAACTTCTGTCTTTGTCCTATATGGCGATTTCAAATATTCAACATTCTTTATGTCTTTTGATGCAAGTCTTTGTTGATTAATAATGTACTCAAATACGTTAGATTCATCAAGACAAAGACTTCTGTCAAGAGAGGTAATTTCTGCGAAAGGAGCTTTTATACTTTCACTATGAAAAAGCATCCCTAACTCTTTTAACAGTTCAACAATCACTGGATTCTTAACTTCTTCCGTATAAAACTCATACAAAGCAGGAAAAAGCCAATTTCCGTTTGCCTCAGTGAAACAACTAGCATGCTCAGAAGAGAATTTAGCAAAAGATTCACTATCTTCTATCTGAATCTTCATCAATATGTCTTTGACTTCTTCTATTCTATCCATTACAATGTTTTTATGAATAATATATTAAAAAAGACTCTATATTGAAATATACTTTATAGTATATCATGTAAAAACTACTGGGACTTATTTTCTTTCTTCCTTTTCTCCTTAACCTTATCCAATCCCGGCATTTTCTTTGATACAGAACTCTCACCAGCAGGAAAGTATGCCTTAAAGACCTGGCATAAGAAACTCACAATGTCACTGCGCTTCTTGCTCATGTTGGAGAAAGCGGAGTAAACATAATACATGAGTTCTTGCTGACTGCACATTTCGTTTGGCTGGACTGTGATTGAGGGTGGAAGAATCAAATCGTGTTCTGCAAATGCGTAGGCACTGGCAAGAATAGCCTTTTGTTCCTCTTCGCTAAACATCTTGATTTTTCCGGCAAACCATTCAAGTTCTCCTTTTTGAAGTGCTTGTTGTTGTTCGCTCTGACGTTCCATCAGAATGGATACTTTCTCTTGCTCTTTTTCAGTAAGGGCTTCTTCAAGCACGCGGTTCTTACGCTTTAGGACATTGTACTTTTCCATACAAGCGATGGCAATGCAGAGATAACCTACGGTTACGGTAAGCACCAATACTGCATGAAATCGGAACTTGGACGGAAAATCCGGCAAAGCATCAATATAGTCGCAGACGACAAGAGCAACTACGAGCATAAGCGCAGCTCCGACATACATCGTCCGGACTTTGACTTTTTGGCTCGCAGGAGAAACGCCCATAAGCAAGGCTATTGCCAAAGCTGCAACCAATAAGATGGAAACCAAGATAAAGATTGTCATGTGTCACGCCCTCCCTGTCATGGTTTTACGATGATGCGCCAATAGCCTGCCTTGTCAGAACCTTCATGGACGAGAATGCCTCTCTCACGCAACTCTTTGATGTTCTTTTCAACTGCCCGCTTGGACACGCCAATTTTTACAGACATTGCTTCTGCTGTTATAGAAGGGTCGGAAATAACTAAGTCTATTATTTTTTGCCCTGTCCTGCTAACTCTTTTAGATGCATCCTCTCCTTTTACGCCGAACCTTTTCTCCGAACCTTTTTCGTTTACACCGAACCTTTCAGCATTTACACCGAACCTTTTCTCCGAACTTTTTTCGTTTACACCGAACTTTCTCTCCGAAGCTCCTTCGTTTACAGGGTACTTTTTGAGGGTACTGTTTACCCTATCGGCCACCTCTTCTACGGAGATTCTACCATTCTCACCCCAATTCAAGTTATAGAAGGTGGTGAAAAAAGAGGATGCTTCAGTTTTATAGAGAGGTTCTTTGCCGGGTAAGAAGTTGGGCAGCTTCTCGGTCAGTTCACGCATCTTGCGCAGACCGGAACCACGTTTCTCCATGTAGTCGAGTTGGGTAAACATATCGGCAATGACGGGGTTGCGGCGTATGGACGGAACATTGTAAATATCGCGGTCTTGAATCTGTGTGCCGTCGAGCATCGCGCCGGGCGAAACTAATTCTACACGGTCATCGTAGATGTCGATATGTACCTCACCGCCCATCACCGTATAATCCCGATGGATAAGGTGATTGACCAATCCCTCAAAGATAGCTCGGTCGGAATAGTCGGGCAGATTGAGGCGGTAGTTTGGCTTCTTCACCCATCCGCTCATGGTGTAGTTCTTAATGAAATCCATGCCATATTTCAGAAGCAACACAAGATTGGCACGATGCTCCACGGAGCTGATGGCATCATCTTTATAAAGCCCCGTCCAACGGGTACAGAATATGCGGGATTGAAACACGGTGCAATTATCCACAAATAACAGTCCGGCATTGGTAAGTTTTCCGTCAGAAGTTACCAAGCCAAATGATTCAAGATATTTGTCGTTCCATTCTTGATGCGTCTGTTCGCGGAACGTATTAGCAAGGATGATGAAAGAGTGCTTGCGTGCGTCCACTTGCGTGGGGAGTGAATCCCATGTCATGTGTGTACCTTTCAGTACCAACGAGAGAAGTTGTTGCGAATTGCATTCCACGCTTTCATTGCCAACTCTTACAAAAGCCGTGCGCGTTCCGTCTTGGTAATAATAATAAGGTGTCAAAACACCAGCCTTGACTTTCACTTCAAGCAGGATGCGTCCTTCGTGCTCAATCGATATAAGCTGCACCTCCGGTACAGGGTCAAGCCTTGCCTTTATCATTTCGCTGATAAAGTCGGCATCCGCCTGTACGTTCTTCAATCCCACAATTTCACCTTCATCGTTTACGCCATAGAACAAGCTGCCGCCCTCCGTATTGGCAAAGGCCGACACGGATTTCAGCCACGACTTCACTTTCTTGCGTTCCAGCATCTCCTTGAAATCGTAAGACGTACATTCTGCTATAAGTCTGTTATCGTGTATCTGCATGATTTTCTCGTTGTTATAAGGGTGTAATACCCCAATATCGTTTACAAACATACGGAAAAAAGTCCGTTTTCCGTTCAATTAGAATGGGAAAAAACGGATTAGGGAGAAGAAATCTTCGTAAAATCCATTCCTAAATGTGATTATATGATAGATTTTCCTAAGATTTTCTATACCTTTGTATTTGTGATAATTAATAACCAAAGGAGTCGTGGCAAAGAATTTTGAAATACGGAACAGTACGGCAGAGTTTCTTACCTTTATTGCCGAGGGTAAGGAGAATGGTGTTCAAGTGTTGTATAAGGATGAAACAATTTGGGCAACACAAAAAGCAATGGCGACATTATTTGATGTAGGTGTTCCGGCCATCAGCAAACATTTGAAAAATATCTTTGAGAGTGGAGAGCTTGATAAGAATACGACTATTTCCAAAATGGAAACAGTCGTGAATAGGGGCTTCCGTGGAGAATCAAAAGAAGAAGTTGAGTTCTACAATCTTGATGCCATTATATCCGTAGGCTATCGTGTCAATTCTGTTCGTGCCACGCAATTCCGCCAATGGTGTACATACGTTCTACGTCAGTTTGCCATCCGTGGATATGTCATAGATAAAAAGCGGATGGAAAACGGCTCATTTATCGGAGAGGATTATTTTGAGCATCTGCTTGCCGAAATTCGTGAGATACGACTGAGTGAACGGCGTTTTTACCAGAAACTTACAGATATATATGCCACGGCCATAGATTATAACAAAAGTGCGCCCACAACACGGCTGTTTTACAAAAAGGTGCAGAACAAAATGCACTATGCGGTACATGGGCATACCGCTGCGGAATTGATAGTTGACCGTGCGGATGCACAGAAAGAGCACATGGGCTTGACCACATGGGAGAAGGCTCCGGACGGAAAAATAGTAAAACCGGATGTAAGTGTTGCCAAGAATTACCTTAAAGAAAATGAACTGGAGGCAATGGGACGTATCGTCAACAGTTTTCTTGATATAGCGGAAGATATGGCGAAACGCCATATTCCGATGACGATGGAGGATTGGGCGAAACGTATTGACAAATTTCTGGATATAACGGACAGACCTATTCTTTCCGATGCAGGAAAGGTCACGGCTGAATACGCCAAAGAGTTTGCCGAAACGGAGTTTGAAAAGTATCGTGTCATTCAAGACCGCCTGTTTAAGTCCGACTTTGATAAATTGGATGACAAAGATTTGCCTTCACTTGATTTTACACCAGAAAATTCTTAATCAAAACTGCAAGATGAAACACTTAGATACATTTGTTCAATATAAACCAAGACATACCATAATTTTTATGGAAGTCCTTGAAGTGACCGATACTATCGATACCAAGGAAATTTGTAACGTGAGTTGGTATATGGTTTGCAAGGATGAGATTATCATACAATCCGATTTTCCGATGTGTGCAACCGATGGTGAGTTTGTGAACTTCGTACCAATACCTCGACATTCATTTTTGGAAGCGAGACGTCTTATTAAAAAGATAAGGAAAGAGCAAATGTTCGTTCCAAAAAATGACAAAACGGCTCCAAGTGAATTCAAACAAGCATACCGAAAAGCAAGAAGAAAAATAATCCAAATCATAAAGAAAGCGCAATAGCTTTTGTAGAAACCCTTAGTGATGCAGTTTTAGGTTATCTTTCAATATTGATATTTTCCTCATTTTTCTTTCGTTATTTTCGGCGGAAAATCGTACTTTTGCGGCATAGAGCTGTGGTTGCTTATGGATGCTTATTTTCGGGTTTGCATGATATTTGCAACACGTTCACGCAAGTCGCTGAGGAATATAACGTATTGATTTTGAGGAAGTAAAGTAAAGAAATAAAATAATAGAAATGAGGCATAATTCATTATGATTATGCCTCATTTTTTTATTTATATATGTCATCTATGAGTAAGGTATTTTCAAGAAAGTCAAAAGAGGATAAACCAGTAGTGGCAATATGCTACGACTTCGATAAGACTTTGTCGCCTGATGACATGCAGGCACAAGGGTATATACAATCGGTAGGATATGAAGTCGAGTCTTTTTGGAAAGAGTCCAATGGATTAGCTGAAGAAAACGACATGGATCAAAATTTGGCCTACATGTTTACAATGCTTCGGACTGCACATGGAAGATTTGTATTTAATAGAAAAGCCCTAATGGATTATGGGGCGCAAGTAAAGTTGTTCCCTGGCGTTGCCACGTGGTTTAAGAGAATGAAAGAATATGGTAGAGATAAAGGTGTAATTGTAGAACATTATATCATATCTTCCGGCTTGAAAGAAATGATTGAGGGGACGAAAGTTGCGAATGAATTCGAAAGAATATATGCCAATTCGTTTTATTATGATAAAGATGGAGTTGCTCAATGGCCGGCACAAGTTATCAATTATACAAGTAAAACACAGTTTCTGTTTAGAATAGAAAAAGGAACATTAGATATAAATGATCCGGGTGTCAATGACTATTTTGAACCAGAGAATATTCGAGTCCCTTTCAGAAATATGATTTATATAGGAGATAGTGATACAGATATTCCATGTATGAAACTTGTTAACTCATATTCAGGACATTCTATTGGAGTCTTCAATCCAGAAACGAATGACAAAAGTAAAGTGTATAAGATGATGAAGGATAACAGAATTAAATATTTTGCACCTGCTGATTATACAGAAAATTCAGAACTGGATAAACTCGTAAAAGCAATTATAGATAGGACTGCTTCAAATGAGAAACTTATGTCCATTCATTATCAGAATAAGAAAGAGCAAACCAATAATGATAAATAACGTGAGTTCAAATAATATTATGAACTGTAATATTACTAAAAATCGACTGATAAATAGTAAATAACGTGAGTTCGACGAATTAACATTAACATATACACACAAATTCAACCTGTATATGCAATATATTATTCAGTCACAGAAATTGTTATTACATCTACAAATTGAATTCATGTTATTATATAATATATACCCAAAAGAAATATCTTGAAATAATCCTTTACACTACATACTTCACAGCATATTCATAAACCTCTCCAGGCATTGGGTCTTTCAATAGCCATACTATCTGCATCGGACGGCTACCACTATAACTTTCCAACTTCACTTCTCCCAGATACACGTATCCCATTGTCCTGGTAGGATTATCGGCAGCCTTAGCCTGTTTGCGGACAAAGAGGAGCATCGTTTGTGTCTGTTCTATGTATTTCTGTCCTGTTAAAGATTCCGGACTCACCTTATTTTGCGTCTCCCAATGAAACTTACAACTGCTTTGTGCAAAGTCGTTATAATTGGTGTTTGAGCCGATTTCGCGGTCTTTTATGATATCCACAAACATTGCTTCCAACGCTACACCATTCAACACATTACGTTCACATCCCTCCCGGTTTGATGATTTCTTTGTTATATTTGAGGTGCCTATTGCCACTTGTATCTGCGATTTTGTATATACTCCGTGCAGTTTCAATGGCATAACATTATTTAAAGAAGAATTGTCATCCTTCTCAAGCGCGTTACAATGATCCATCAGATATGCTGTGACTTCACACACTTCATCCACGAAAATCTTATCCCCCGACAGGCTGTCAAACATATCTTGCAAGCTGTCGTACACGCCGGCTGCATCATACAAATCGTAATACAGCATCAGTGCCATTTTCTTTTCCTTATCCGTAAGCATAGATTCGCGTATGCGGAACTGACAAGATGAAAGCCTGTGTATGAACGAAAAATAAGAATGAGAGTCCGTTGACAGCCATTTCTTATTCACCGCACGTGACAGTTCAACGTTCATCCCGGACACTGATTTTCCCACTCCGGCAAGATAAAGCAACTCGTTCCACGTCGTACCATTATACAATTTCTCTATTGGAACATGCGTCAGGCGGAGGAAAGAAGACAGAGACAATGGCTCGCTATAATCCTTCGAAAAATGCTGTATCGTGCTTATTATGCGATTCTTACGGAAACCATTGATATATCCTTTTATATTTTCCAGGACATAAGCCTTGGCTTTCTCCTCCAGTTGAATCTGACAGTTCAACGGAAGATGAGGAAAATCACGTTCCACTTCCTCCTTGATGCCCAACGACGTACGGCCAATCAGAGCCCTGAAACGATCGGCATAATTAAACTCCGCCCTACAGTGACCTACAAAATCAAGCACCGTAAGATGTGTCTTACCCTTGACTTTACGAAGTCCTCGACCGAACTGTTGAAGGAATATAGTCAGACTTTCTGTAGGACGAAGAAACAATATTGTGTCTATCTCCGGTATATCGACACCTTCATTAAACATATCGACTACAAAAAGATAATTTATTTTCTTCTGCACAAGACTCTTCACCTTGACGTGTCTGTCCTGCGCGTTATCCGTAACGAGATAATCAGACCTCAATCCGGCAAGCGTAAACTTAGCGTTCATGTACTTGGCATGCTCACGGTCAACGCAGAAACACAGAGCACGCACGTCGCGATAATTAGGCAGATATTCCTCTATCTTTCTGAAGATAATACCAGTACGCTGGTCATTTGCCGTATATACCTTCGACAGTTCTGCCGGAACATAATGTCCACGCTCCCAACGCACTTCTGCCAAATCCACTGTATCGGTTATGCCATAATAATGAAATGGCGACAGCAATCTGTTGTTCAACGCAGTGTCGAGACGTATTTCCGCCGAGATACGCCGGCCGAAATACACCGTGATGTCCCTTGCGTCCATTCGTTCAGGAGTGGCCGTAAGTCCAAGAAGAATCTTTGGCTTGAATTTCCTTAGAATCTTCTGATAACTGTCAGCCACAATATGATGAGCCTCATCAAACACAATATAATCGTAGTAGTCTTCGGGAAGCGACAACTGGTCGATACGGTTGTTCAGCAAATCTTTCGAAGCGAACAGATGACTGTAAGACGCAGCCTCATGCCCGCCATACCACATATCGCCAAAGTTAGGATCGTTCAGAACAGTCCTGAACGTAGCACACGCCTGTCGGATGATTTCCTCACGATGCACCACAAACAGGAAGTTTGCACGCTTATACCTCTCCCTGAACCGCTTATAGTCAAACGCTGCTATCACAGTTCTACCCGTTCCAGTGGCAGCCACAACCAGATTGTTCCAGTTGTTATTATACTTTCTTTCCTTCTCCAACTTGTCCAAGACATCGTTCTGATACTCCTTTGCCTGCATCAGGTCGAGCACCGAATAGTCTATTCCCCCACCCTGATTCTCCGACATTCCCAATGCCGCTTTCAGTTTCTCGTCATCACGTCCCGGACAGAATGTCTCAAAGGCTGAGTTTTCCCAATAAGTCTCAAACGTATTGTTCACCATCGACATGATGTGCGGAAGCTCCACCTGCGTTACCTTAATATTCCATTCAAGTCCGTCGGTCAATGCAGCTTTAGAGATATTCGACGAACCGATATATGCCGTGTTGAATTTTGTATCGCGCAGAAATATATACGCCTTTGCATGAAGGCGATCAACATCACTATTATAAGATATTTTTACTTCCGTATTCGGCAATTGCGCGAGGGTTCTTATGGCTCTATACTCAGTAGCAGCCATATATGTAGATGTAATTATCTTCAGCTTCCGACCAGTTTCCGTAAGCCTTTTCAGTTCAGACAACAACAGATTTACACCGCTTTGACGAATAAACGAAACAAGTATTCTCACCTCGTTAGACGACAATATCTCTTTTTTTAGCTCGCTCATCATATTTACCGAATAATTCGAACCCGTGAAAAGCGAACTTTGTATGAGTGTCGTGATAGGAGTTATCTGTTTTATGTATTTCTGTATATCAGGATAGTCACATGTCGTTTTGTCTATTATACATGTCAGAATAGAGTGACTCGCATCTATCAGGTCGTCCTCATAATGCTCCATCTGAAACTCCCTACCCAACTTCTTTATAATAGCGTTAACAAGTCTGATGCTCCTCTCCACACCATCCTCAGTATCGACAAGGTCTGTTATGAGCTCCTGGATAATCACATACAGATAACGAGACAAATAGTTTATCGCCTCCTCTTTGCCTATCTCCTTCGTTCCTATATGATATATTTTCCTGTCACAACCGTCCAGCTTACATCTGAAAAGCTGATTTATTATCTGTTCGTATATACCTGTCATATCTGTTTAGGTCACATCAATATTACAAAGGTAATCATAAAACAACATATAATACAATTTTAATTTGATTCTTTATATTTCATATCATATATAGTCATTATAATATCAACATTATTATTTTAATTACATCCTATGATTTTATAAAAATATGATGCATCTATAGCTTTCTTTAATAGGTAAAATAAATATGACATAATTACCAATAAAATATAAACAAACTCACAATGACAAAAATATTATCTATAAAATATAACAATAAATACACATAATATGATGTGTGAAACTTCACAAATACCTTTTTTCCCCCACCCCTCCCGCGCTCCTTTTTCCAAATTCTCTTTAACATTCGCTCACACTTACAATTCCGCATTTAACATTCCGTTTTCTTCATTCCAGCTCTGCGCAATGCGGTTTTTGCGCTTCAGAATGCCCGTTTCGGGCCGTCGGGAGTGGCGGATGCGTGCGGTTGAGTTGCGAAATGGGCTTTTTCGGGATGCGAAATAGGCCATTTCGGCGGGTGATATGGGCCATATCGGAGCACGAAATGGGCTTTATTGGAGTGCGAAATGGGGCATTTCGCGAGACGGAAGATTGGAGGGCGAGATGGAGTATTGCGTAAATGGTTGAGGGACAAAGGGTTGAGGATTGTTACGATTTCTGCGTTTTTTCTGACAATTTTGCGTGCGATGCGCCGGGAGAAGGATTTTCAGAGGTTTCAGGGGGAAATATTTAACCTTGCGGACCGGATTTTATGTTTTTTTATACATCCGTGTTAAGTTCTGAAAATCTTTTCGAAAAAGAGTTGGCACATATGTAAAATTTAATATGAATGAGCGGAATTCGTTGTAACTTTGCAGTGCTTTAAGAAAGGATAATGATGATTAAGGAAAATTCCAAAGTATTTTTGTTGATTTTATTGGGCATGCTGACGGCGTTCGGCCCCTTTGTTACTGATATGTATCTGCCCAGCCTGCCTTCGATGGGCGTGTATTTCTCAACTTCTTCTTCGATGATACAGTTAGGCCTGACAACCAGTATGATAGGTCTGGCTGTGGGACAGATATTCTTCGGTCCGCTGAGCGACCGTTACGGCCGGCGCCTGCCTTTGGTGTCAGCCATGTGGCTGTTCATAGCCTCGACGCTGCTGTGTCTGTTCTCACAGACCATCGAGCAGTTCGTGGCGTTCCGTCTGTTGCAGGGCATTGCCGGCGCGGGAGGCATAGTGATATCGCGTTCGGTGGCCACCGACAAGTATTCAGGCCACGAGCTGGCGAAGATGCTTGCCGTGATAGGAGCCATAAACGGAGTGGCGCCTGTGGCTGCTCCCATTGTGGGAGGCGTGCTGACCGACGCCATAGGATGGAAGGGCATATTCTGGGTTCTGTTCGCTTTGGGTCTGGTGTTGTTGGCCTGCTGCATGCGATTCAGAGAGTCGTTGCCCGTCGAGAACCGCTCGGCTGAGAAATGGAGCGACACTTTCCGCAGCTTCGGAGTGGTGCTGCGCGACCGACGCTACGTGTGCTACGTGCTCCAGATGACGTTTGCGCAGGGCGTATTGTTTGCCAACATTGCCTCGTCGCCGTTCATCATACAGCAGCATTACGGCTTCTCGGCGTTCACCTTCAGTCTGTTCTTCGGCATCAATGCCCTGGCGATAGGTGTCGCCGCCGCGCTGTCGGTGAAGTTCCGCCGCTCGGAAAGCAGCACGCTGGCAGGCTGCTGCGGAATGGTGATGGCCTCAGTGCTGCAATGCTTTGCACTGATGTCCGATTGCAGTTTCTGGGTGTATGAGGCCCTCATGCTGGTCCTGCTGTTCAGCATGGGCATGACGTTCACGTCGAGCACCGCCCTGGCAATGGAGAGCCAGCGCGAGAACTCGGGCACGGCATCGGCGCTCCTTGGCGCGTTCTGCTTCGCCGCAGGCGGAATGGTATCGCCGTTGGTAGGTCTGGGCAACATACTTTCGTCAACGGGAGTGGTATTCCTGGTTTGTTCGTGCTGCTCGCTGCTGTGCATGCTGGTGGCACTTGGACGCCGCGGCACGCGGTTGTATTTCGCATTCAGTGCGGTGCGCAGACACTAAGAAGACATTGCTTACAGACTTATATGCCGGTGATCAGCATCAATACGTGACTGACCACCGGTTTATTGTATATGGCCATGGCGTCAAAATACTGACTGAATTCCAATGACCGATTCGGGTTGAGAAGCCGCGCCGCAGTCGCTCGGTACCTGTAATGCGGCAGAACACTGCCACACGACAGCGGTTGCCGACGAGAGAAAAGAAAAGCCTGCCGCGACAAGAGAGCGTCGCGGCAGGCTTAAACAAATAACGTGTAATATGAAGTCAAATCATTTCACCGCCTCAACCGTATATCCGGCATCCTTCAGCAGCTGGAGCACACCCTTGGTTCCGGGCAGATGGCCTGCGCCTACGACGAAGAATGTGGGTTTGGCAGCCATGATGGCGGGCATCTTCTTAGCCCAGTCGGCGTTGCGGTTGTCTATGAGCTGTGCCAGCTCCTCGGGCGTGCTGTCGCATGTTCCGCCCAGCTTCTTGTCCATTGCAGCCTTCAAGGCGTCGAGATCCTGAGCATAGAAAGCGTCGGTCATCGACTCCATCATCTGCTCGTAGAACTCCTGATTGTCGAGCAGACACATGAGCTGCTCCACCTGACGCTTGATGTCCGAGCCCTTATAGAGCAGATCTGTCTGGAACGCCAAGGTCTCGAGACCGCCCACAGGCTCGTTGTTGTGCTTTGCCTGAGCCTGGAAATACTGGTCGAATGTGCTCGAAGGGTCATACTCGCCCATGTGCTTCTGCATGAACATGAGCACCTGCAGCTGTGTGGAGAGAGCCGCCGGCGACATCTTTCCCATCTGTGCGCCCACCTGCGGATTGCTCAGTCCGACACCCATCATCTGTGTTATTACGGCGTCGAGCTTCTTATACTGCTCTGCCGAGAGGACTGTCTTGAGGCTCTGTCCGTCGGGAAGCATCATTGCGGCCTGCATCACTTTCAGACTGTCGGGGTTGGTCATGTCGTCCCAACGCACCTCGCCATACACCTGTTCGGTGCTTGTCAGCGCGTCCTTCACGCCGGCAATCTTGTTCACAAAGCCCACGTTTGCCAGATGGTGTGTGCCGATGATGTACGAGGGCGCGGTGAGGTCCTTGCCCGATATCTTGTAGAGCAGCTGGGCATTTGCGCCCGCCACTGTGAAGACAGCCACGAGGGCTGCCGCGATGAATCTTTTAATCATAATATAAACTGTTTGGTTTGTAATGTAATGTCATATCACCATATGTGCGCACGCTTCGACTTCGGCACGTACATCTTGTCGCTCTTCTTCACGTTGAAGGCGTCGTACCATGCGTCAATGTGAGGCAGTGCACCGTTGACACGTGCCTGGTTGGGTGAGTGCGGATCTACTTTCAGCAGATAGTCTGTCATCTCGTCGCTGGTGTTAGCAGCCCAGACACGTCCCCATGCGAGGAAGAAGCGCTGCTCGGGAGTGAATCCGTCGATCACGGGCAGCTTCTTTGTCTTCATCAGATTGCTCATGGCGCGGAAGGCGATGTTCAGTCCTCCGTTGTCGCCGATGTTCTCACCGAGAGTCAGCTTGCCGTTTATCTTCTTGCCCGGCAGCACCTCGTAGTTGCTGAAATACTCTTCGAGCACCTTCGTACGCTTGTCGTAGTTGGCCTTGTCGGCAGCTGTCCACCAGTTGTTCTGGTTGCCTTCCTTGTCGAACTGACATCCCTGGTCGTCGAAACCGTGGCTCATCTCGTGTCCTATCACACCGCCGATGGCTCCGTAGTTCACAGCGTCGTCGGCCTCAGGATCGAAGAACGGCGGCTGCAGGATGGCTGCAGGGAAGCATATCTCGTTGGTAGTCGGGTTGTAGTAGGCATTGACTGTCTGCGGTGTCATGTGCCACTCGCTCTTGTCAACAGGCTTGTTCACCTTGCGGTCGATGTAATCCTTGGTCATGAACTCCGACACACGGCTGAGGTTCTCGTACAGTGAGAGCGACGGATCTATCTGCAATCCGGAGTAGTCGCGCCACTTGTCGGGATAGCCTATCTTGATGATGAAGTTGCTCAACTTGTCCTTTGCCTGCTCCTTTGTGACCTGTTCCATCCACGATGCCTCGTCGATGCGCTCGGCAAGTGCTGCCTGCAGATTGTGAACAAGGTCGAGCATGCGCTGCTTGCTGCTCTCAGGGAAGTATTTCTCAACGTAGAGTTTGCCTATGGCCTCACCCATTACGCCACTCACAAGACTCACTGCGCGCTTCCAGCGCGGACGGTCCTGCTTAACGCCGCTGAGGGTCTGGCTGAACTTGAAGGACGCGGTGCGGAAGTCGTCGCTGAGATAACCCGACGCGCCGCTGATGATCTTGGCCTCTGCATAGGTCTTCAGATCGTCGAGAGAAGTCTCCTCCAATATCTTCTCAACCTCCTTTATCGGCTCCGGCTGTCCCAGATCCACCTCGGCAAACGGAGGGAAGCCCTGTGCCAGGAAGATGTTGCCCCAGTCTATTCCGGGATAGTCGCTTATGAGCTGTGCATAACTCATCTTGTGATAGTTGGCGTTTACATCGCGCAGCTTCACGTTGTCGTAGCTTGCCTTTGCTATGCGTGTCTCGATGGCGAGGAGCACGTCGGTCTTCTTCTGAGCCGTCTGCTCGTCGTCGCCGGTGAGCTGGAACAGGGTCTTGATGTATTCCTTGTAGGCATTGCGCACCTTAACGGTCTGCTCGTCGTCGTTCAGATAGTAGTCGCGCTCGCTCAGACCAATGCCGCCCTGAGATATTCCCACAATGTTCTGTGAGGCATTGCGCTGGTCGGCTCCCACACTTATGCCGAACATCATGGCGCTCGCACCCTGACGGTCGAGCTGCGCCGTGACGAGCTGATATTCCTTCTTGTTCTTTATTGCCTCTATTTTTGCAAGCACGGGCTTGAGCGGTGCGGCTCCCTCACGGTTCAGACGGACGCTGTCCATCATCAGGTTGTAGAGGTCGCCTATCTTCTGTCCGAGCGAGCCTTTGGGCTGACTTGTCGAGGAATATTCCTCTATGAGCCCTTTGATGCGCTTCTGGTTCTGTTCTTCAAGGTCCACGAAAGCACCGTTTATCGGATGCTCTGCGTCGAGGGGATGGGTCTTCAGCCATCCTCCGGCAGCGTATTCATAGAAATCAGCACCCGGTTTTACGTCAAGATTCATGTTGGCTTTGTCGATACCCGACGACAGGTTCTGGGCGCATGCGGCCGTCGCAATCATCGAGAACGACACTAATAATGTTTTTGTCTTCATTTTTTATATTATTAATATGTACGTTTTTATATACTTTACGTCACTTATCTTCTGCAAAATTACATAAATATGCGTATAACAGCCGAATATGACCGTCAAAAATAACATATTATAAGTTTTCGCAATAACGCTGCCACTCGGCGTCGATATCCTTTATATCGACACCGAGCAGGCGCATGTTGCGGAACATGTCGGGCAGGATGTTCTCCATGAAGTCCTTGCGCCGGGCTTCCATAATGCGGTCGCGCGCTCCGGCAGTGACAAAATATCCCAGTCCGCGTTTGTTGTATATTATACCGTCGCGTGCCAGAAAGTCGTAGGCCTTCACGGCGGTGTTGGTATTCACTTCGAGCTTCACGGCATACTCGCGTACGCTGGGTATGCGCTCGTCGTCGGCATAAACGCCTGCGAGAATGTCGTCGCACAGACGGTCGGCCATCTGTATGTATATTGCTTTATCGTTGCTGAATGTCATATGTTCAAGAGTTTATTGTTGATAACCTGCATTCTTGTGAACAGTCGGAAGGACAGCCATGTAAATGCTACCATGCCTACAAGCATTACCGACATAGATAACCAGACGTTGAATTCGGGAAAGATCAGGTAGATCAGAGCCCTGATCAGCGAATAGATGACGCATGCGAACAGCCAGCCATGACGGCGGAAGAGCGTGCCCATGAAGATGAATATAGACAGATCGAACAGGTCGCCCAGACAGTAGTAGAATATGACGAACAGGCCGGGATTGATGGATGTGCCGGCAAAAATGTCCCTTAATCCTGACTGCGACACGTAGTTGCTGAAGGTAGGACCAAGCTCGTCGAACGCTCTGACGCCACGCTGGGCAATGTCGGACAGCGTTGTCAGCAAGGTCACGGCATAGGAACCCATGTGCGACCGGCCGAATATGAGGTGCATGAAAAGCTGCTGAAGCAGGTCGGCCACCACAAACGACACTGCCGACATAAGTATTCCGCCAAGTACAACGAGCACCACACGGCAGACATACTTCTCTGCGTTAGATGCCGGCAGCATCATGTAGGCTATACGCTGTTGTCTGGTCTGCATGTTGCGGAACATCATGCTTCCGCCCATAAGAATGACAAACCAATAGGCACCAAAGAATACGAAGGAGAAACTTCTCGACACTTTGAGCAGCACAGCGCGCTGCGTTTCGGGATTGGACGCATTTGCCATGAATATGGGCTCGCTGCCTATAGACATCATTGTCATGAAAAGCGTCATCAGCAGGGTGATGATTATCGTTGTGCGTATGGCGTAACCCCGTTCCTCCACGAAGCTCCACTTGACGAGACGCATGGTTCTCGATATATTGAAATTGCTCATATTTTCCTTGTTTTTTACATGTCCGACGTGCGGATCAGATGTTTATCCATTTGTTGTTTATCACATTGGTGCGCTTGAAGAGCCTGTACGACGCCCAGTAATTCAATGCAATGAGTGCCAGTTCCATAGCAATGATGGTACATCTGTCTATTATTGTGAGCGAAACGTCGATATCATAGTTATCTATTCCATGTCCTGCGACAGCAAGGCATATCTGAATGGCCATAAGCACAAGCGATGTGAGGATGAACGGATGGCGACGAAAAAATGCGCTGCCAAGGATATAGAAGCTGTGGGTCCACATAATTGCGAGCATCAGAATGATGCCGGCCATAATGCGTGAAGGCGACATATAACTTATGAATTTCATCAGATTGCCGCCTCCGAACACAGAGTCGTCACACCACATACTTATGAAACTGGTGGTGGCGTCCCACCCCATGAGCATATTGAACAGCACTCTGAAATAGTCGGCCGCAAAAAACGACACTATCAGTACAACAGGCCAGCCTATCGTAACGTAAGTCCAGCGCGAGAGATATTTCTCCAGATTCGACGCAGGATGCATCAGAAACGAGATTGCCTGCTTCTTGTGACGTGTGTTGGCAAACATGGTGCTCGCTCCGAAATAAAGACATGTGAATCCCACCATGAAGCCGGACACGCTAAAGGCCATTGCCATTGCGAGGTCATTCTCACTTCCGTTTCCGGTTGAGAAAGTAACCATACTGAGCACGAACTCCTCGCACAGGAAGAACGCGATGGTCATAATAATACCCATGCGCAGCAGATTGCCTTTTGTATTTTCAAACGTCCATAAGAGCATCTTATGGAAACGGTTCCATTCAAACGATTTCATGATCATTTTCTCCTTTCTTTTTCTTGTCGGTTCATTTAATCATTCCCTTTGTCACGGCGTTGAAGAGCAGCTCCAGATTCACCGGCGTCTCCTCATGACGGCCGCGGCGTGCCATGACGGCGTTGCCCTGGATGGAGAACTCTGAATAGATGACGTCGTCGGTGGGTTCGCCCGGACGGCGTGTCTCGAAAACGTACTTGTCGCACACATCGCCCACGGACGAGTCGAGAGCCACTCCGTTCTCGTCGAATATCACGATGTGGTCGAGCAGCGATTCGACGTCGTGCACCTGGTGGGTGGATATTATCAGCGTGCGGTCTTCGGTCATGTTGTTGGCAACCACCTTGCGGAACTGGCTCTTCGAAGGTATGTCCAGTCCGTTTGTAGGCTCGTCCATGAGCAGCAGGCGTGTGCCGGCGGCAAGGGCGAAACTCATGTATGCCTTCTTCTTCTGGCCCATGGAGAGGGCGTTGAGCTTGAGCGACAGCGGCATCTCAAACTCTTTCAGGCAGTTGAGAAGCACCTCGCGGCTGAACCGCGGATAGAAAGGCTCGTTTATGCGGACATATTCCTCGAGCGTGGTGCGCGGCAGATCGAACTCCTCAGGCACGAGGAATATCTCCTGAAGCATCTCTGCCGTGCGGCGGCGAGCGTCGGTTCCGTCCACCATCACCGTCCCACGCGACGGTTGGAGGAGACCGCTTATGAGATAGAGCATGGTGCTCTTGCCCATTCCGTTCTTGCCGAGCAGGCCGTAGATGCGGTTTTCCTCGAATTTCAGACTGAAGTCTTCGAATACGTTTCTCTTTGTTCCCGGATAACTGAATGTTATGTTGTTTACTGTTATCATGATTTTATCTGTTTTATGTTCTGTGTTTATGTTTCCTTAATAAATGAATTTCCGTGTCACTTTACCAAAGTGTTCTGGGCGATGAGATAATCGGTATGCGGCTGCATGATGAGCATGTTGTCGGCCAGTTCGTAGCCTTTCGCCTCACTGCTCCACTTGTATGTGTTCACCGAAGCCACGTTTCCGAGCACCATGCGGTATTCCGTCTTTTCCTCAGCCATGGCGTAAGCCGACTTGGCGGCGTCCCATCTCTGGAGCTCGAGAGTATATCCGTCGGCCTCATACACGTAGTTCAGTCTGTACGACGGCTGCCACTGCTGAGCCTCAGCGTTCCACCTCAGGGCCTCCTTCGACACCAGACGGTTGTCTGAGTCGTAGAGGAAGCGGTACTGAAGTTTCTGAGAGAGATATTTTTCTGAATTGTCATACACGTTGATTGATGCCACCTTGCCGTTCTGCATTTCAGCATTATAGAGATAACGACTGTTTTCTGTACCGAGTGAATTAAGATACATTGCCATTACGGTTGCTGCTGTTATGATTGCGTCCATAGTCTTATAGTTTTTAATTTGTTGTTTATTCTTTTATTGTTTGTTTACTGTTTTAGTGTAATACTTTAATAGTACACTGCAAATGTATACTATTTTATGATACGACGCAAGCTTTTCGGCGATTTTTTTCAGGAAAAAGTGGAAAACGGTCTTTATTTAACGTTTGTTTACTAAAAAGCGAGTCGTACGGCCATAAAAAAGCTATCGAACAGGCGTAAAATGCAGTTTGAGGTGTCTCGTAGCAGAAACGGGAAACCGGAAAACCGTAGGACGGTAATACACCGTGCGGCGCGCGGAATGAAAAACGGACATAGCGTGCGGCACAGAATCGACATATAAAAAAACGAAAAACGGAAACCGCGGATGTTAAATATTCGTCGCAATAATCCCGAAAAAACCGCGTAAAACCGAGTAAGGAAATATTTTGCGCGAAATATCGCGAAAATAAGGACTTTTGATAAGTCGTTGATATACAGACGTTTACGTTTTATCGTGATTTAAAAGGCCTCGCACCGGTTTGCGAAAGAGCCCATTTCGTGGTCCGAAATGCACCATTTCGGGTCGCGATAAAGCCTATATCGCACCCTGAAATGGGCTCTTTCGCAATGCAAAAAGGCCCGTTTCGTAAATCGGAAGCCGCGCGAACGCTCTGCGGTCAAGGCAAAACGGGCTTTTCGGTAAGCATATATCGGGTGGCATCGCTCCAGATTAAGAAAAATGGAATGTTAAATCAGGAACCCGGAAAGTGAACGGATGTTAAAGAGAATTTGCAAAAACGTGCGCTGCACGGGTGGACGAGACATCGGCTGACATGCGGACAGGAGAACACAGCACGCCACGGTTACAGGTTGTGATGAAGCCAGCGCCCGCGGAAAAGACGCACAAGGAACAGTATGCCGCGGAACGTAAGCTCGAGTGCCATGGCCGTCCACACACCCCGAAGACCATATGTCGGAGCAAGCAAAGCCGCAAGCGACAGACGCACGCACCACATGCTGAACAGATTGATGAGCACAGGTTTCAGTGTGTCGCCGGCTCCCACACATACGCAATAGACCACGATGGAGGCAGCGAACATGGGTTCGGCGAATGCCTCGATGCGCAGACTCTGTGTACCGAGGATGCGTATCTCTTCGACAGGAGTGAGAATACCCATCATCTCGGGGGCGAAAATATACATCACCGCACCCATAACCGCCATGACAGCCATGCCGAGCCCCACGGTCATGTGGGCAAAACTGCGGCACAGGTCGAGCCGCTGCGCACCCTTGGTCTGCCCGACCAACGTCGTGGCAGCGTCGCCGATACCGTAGCCCGGCATGTAACACAGGCTCTCGACTGTTATGGCGAAGGTGTTGGCTGCAATGGCAAAATTGCCCAGCGGAGCCACAATCATGGTGCTCACTATCTGCGCACCGCTCATGAGAACCGACTGCAGGGCAATGGGTGTGCCTATCTTCAGGGCGTTGCGCACATAAGACAATATCCAGCGGAAACGCTCACGGTCGAGTCTCAGAGCCAGCATCTTGCTGCGGACAATGGCAAAATAGGCCTGCAATGAGGCGGCCACAGTCACAGCGAGAGCCGTGCCTACAGCTGCACCGACTACGCCCAGTCCCATGACAAATATAAATATGTAGTTGAAAACAACATCGAGCACACACATCAGCACACTCACTATGCTCGGGATACGCATGTTGCCGGAACACTTGAGCATTGCACCGCAAAGATTGGAAAGCTGGAACGCCGGCACGGCGAGCGAGAAAATGAGGAAATAGAGCGAGGCATCGTGGGCTATGTCGTCGCCTCCGCCAAGCCAGTAAGGCAACTGACGGTGAACGGCTACGGCCGAGAGCAGCACCAGAAAACTTATGATGGCGGTGCAGATGAGTCCGTGGCGGAACACCTGACGGGCCTTGGCGAAGTCGTTGGAACCTATGAAGTGGGCGGCCTGGACCGAAAATCCGAGCGACGCGGCGTTGGTGATGCTGCCCAACAGCCACGTGGTGCTCTCCACAAGACCAATGGAAGCCGAAGCCTCAGCGCCTATATGACCCACCATCGAAGCGTCGATGAAGAACATGAGCACCGACGTCACCTGTGCGAGAATAGACGGAATACTCAGTCCTACAATAAGACTGAGTTTCTCGCTTGTGCTCACCGGCCGCCCTTCGCGTATGCCGGCGAGAAGCTCGTCACTGTTTCTCAATGAAAATATACGTTTCAAACCGTGTGCAAAGGTAACTCAAAAAATCCGGTAAAACGAAATTTGCCGACACATTATAAAATGATTGCTGCAACATAATAAAACGTTTGCGACGTCCGGACAAGACGACTATAAACACAAAGCGATACGATTGCGGCAATATGATGAGACTATTGCAACAACCAATAAAACGATTGTTACAATAGGAAAGAATAACCGCCGACAACAGAACAAAACGATTGCAGACATAAGAAACAGGCATAAAAAAAGATGAAGTCATGCACATGACCTCACCTCCATTAAGTTTTTAAATCCTTGTTTCCTTTTAATTAAACCTCTTTCTCGTTTTCTATGCTTTCCCTTACTTTAATGGAGGTAAACTCTTATCTTCTTCTCCTCACCTCCATACCTATTGCAGCATATGCTGCAAATAGGGTCATCTCACATGCATCAAAATCTTTCTACCTTTCTTCTACGCTTTCTTCAACTTACCTATTGAACAACCTGAACAACCTTTATAAAACCTATTACAACTAATACCCAAATCAATTATCCTTTATCTTTACCTTTTACTAATACCTTTCTTCCTAATGTTATCCCTCAATCTTAACCTTTCCGCTAATACCTTTTCTCTAATGTTATCCTTCAATCCTTAACCTTCTAATACCTTTCTTCCTTGTTATCCTCAATCTTTAACCTTAGCGTTATCCTCAATCTCTACCTCTGACCAATACCTTTTCTTACTTACTTTTCGTCTGTGTTATCCTTTTCCAATCTTTACCTCTGCCCTCCCGGACAGTGTCTCTCTCATTTTTCACTACCTATGAAGATTTATTCTCTCAAATCTGTCTCCTGTAATGTCTTTCTATATTACCTTTCCGGTAGATTTCTTTTGACGCTGCAAAATTACAAACGTTTAGAAATTTCCGCAATAGTTTTGCAATATATGTTAGCGAAAAACGCCTTATTTTTGACCTAAATCAAAGATTGTGTGCGCACACAGCGATATTTTTGGCATAAAAAAAGCGGACTTTCGCAAGTCCGCTCATATTTCCAAGTCTGCCGTAAAGCAGAATAAAACGTCGTGTTATTCCTCTATCCATTCGCCGGCCTTACGCGCCTTCGACTCCGGGACATCCACTCCTGCCCTGTAATAGCTCACAAGCGTGACATCGAACACGAGTGTGGAGTAAGCCGGAATAGATCCGTTGTCAACATTGCCGTAGCCCAACTGATAAGGTATATACACCTTCCAGCGGTCGCCTATGTGCATGTTCATCAGCGCAGTGGTGAATCCGTCCACCGTACCGGACACCGCAAACGTGGTGGGAAGAGCCGTTGCCGGGTTGAAATCGCCGGTGAACGACTTGTCGAACACGTAGCCGTCGGGATAGGATGTTGACGGAAGCAGGCGGCCCTCATAGTGCACCTTCACCGAGTCGGTGTAGAAAGGACAACCCGAACCGGTGCCGTGCTCCAGGACGTTTACCACTATATAATCGGAAGGAGCGGTAGCGCCCGACTCCACCAACGACCACTGACGAATGATCTTCCAGTCCTGATTGCCCTGCGCCGTATCAGCCTTCGCAGTGGTGTACAGGTTGTTGAAGAACTTGTCGTTGGTCGCCTTCCAGTTAGGATACTCCTCAACGTCGCTGTCGTTCTCGCTGCACGACGACAGCAGTCCGACAGGCATGAGCAGTGCCAACAAATATATAATAAGGTGTTTCTTCATTTTTTATTGCAGTTTTTTCAACAGACTGTATATGCTGACCTTATCTTCGATGATGCTGCGCAGATTGTCTATGCTCACGCGCTCCTGCTTCATGGTGTCGCGGAAACGCAGAGTGACGGTGTTGTCCTTGAGAGTGTCGTAGTCAACAGTAACGCAATAAGGTGTACCTATGGCGTCCTGACGACGGTAACGCTTGCCCACTGTGTCCTTCTCGTCGTACTGGCAGTTGAAGTGGAACTTCAGATCGTCGATTATCTTGCGTGCAACTTCAGGCAGTCCGTCCTTCTTCACGAGCGGCATTACGCAGAGTTTAACAGGAGCGAGTGCCTCAGGCAGACGGAGTACGACGCGGGTCTCGCCGTTCTCGAGCTTCTCCTCGCAATATGAATGACACATTACAGAGAGGAACATACGGTCTACACCGATGGATGTCTCGATGTCGTACGGAGTGTAGCTCTCGTTGGTCTGCGGGTCGAAATACTTGATGGAACGACCCGAGAACTTCTCGTGCTGCGACAGGTCGAAGTCGGTACGGCTGTGGATACCCTCAACCTCCTTGAATCCGAACGGCATCTTGAACTCGATGTCGGTTGCCGCGTTGGCATAGTGAGCCAACTTCTCGTGGTCGTGGAAACGATAGTTCTCAGCGCCGAAGCCCAGTGCCTGGTGCCACTTCATACGTATCTCCTTCCACTTCTTGAACCATTCCATCTCTGTTCCCGGCTTAACGAAGAACTGCATCTCCATCTGTTCGAACTCACGCATACGGAAAATGAACTGACGTGCCACAATCTCGTTGCGGAACGCCTTGCCTATCTGCGCGATACCGAACGGTATCTTCATACGTCCGGTCTTCTGCACATTGAGGTAGTTCACGAATATACCCTGTGCTGTCTCCGGGCGAAGATATATCTTGCTTGTGCTGTCGGCGGTTGATCCCATCTCTGTCGAGAACATCAGATTGAACTGACGCACGTCGGTCCAGTTCTTTGTTCCGCTTATCGGATCCACGATACCCTCGTCGAGAATAATCTGCTTCAGCTCGTTCAGGTCCATGGCGTTCATGGCCACAGTGTAGCGTTCGTGCAGGGCGTCGCGCTTCTTCTGATGCTCGATGACGCGCGGATTGGTCTCGCGGAACTTAGCCTCGTCGAAAGACTCTCCGAAACGTTTGCGCGCCTTCTCCACTTCCTTGTTTATCTTCTCCTCGTATTTTGCTATCTGGTCCTCAATGAGCACGTCTGCACGATAGCGCTTCTTGGAGTCGCGATTGTCAATGAGCGGGTCGTTGAAAGCATCCACGTGTCCTGATGCCTTCCATATTGTAGGGTGCATGAATATGGCAGAGTCGATGCCCACGATATTCTCGTGCAGGAGCACCATGCTCTTCCACCAGTATTCCTTAATATTGTTTTTCAGTTCAACACCATTCTGTCCATAATCATAGACGGCGGCCAGACCGTCGTAGATGTCGCTGCTCGGGAACACAAATCCATATTCCTTGCAATGCGATACGATTTTCTTAAAAACGTCTTCCTGTGCCATTTTTATGTTTGTTTGATTATTTTATCCTTTAAGGATGCAAAGATAACTCTTTTAGTTGGTTTATAAGCCGTTTTAAGGTTAAATGTTATGAAACACGGATTTGCGCGCACGTTTTGTCATTAATATATGGTTTGGCTTGCCATAATTTACTGCCGGCGTCGCGGCAACACATTTGCCGCCGGTGACAGTCTGCCGACATGCATCGGCATAATCCACACATCAATGCTCCACTGTCTGAGGTCCGGACATAGAAAGATGTTTTTCAAGAAAAAATGAACAACAATTCCACATTCTCCGGAATACGAACACAGCACACGTGTATGGACAAAGTTTGAAACGACACGTATCATACGACATGATTTATACATCGCTGAAAATATTCTTTTCGATATATACCTGCCTCTCGTATTTTATTTGTAATTTTATAGTGTCAATCGTTTGGTTTGCCACTTTAAATTAAGACGTAAATTCAAGTGGATTTAATGACACTACCAGCATGTGGAAAATTCATATTCATCCGGTATCTTAAAACACGAAATCGGAGGGTTACATAATTGAAAAATCGATATAAATGGGAAGTATATCATACATAACAGACTTATTATCAATACTGTTAGTGAGCCTGCCACTTATAGTTATAGGTAAGATAATCGGACCGAATACGAATATTAATTTCGGTCGCAGGATTCCCAAAGACGAACTTGAATCACCCAAAGGCATCAAAGCTTTAAAGGTAATAAGATGTACGCTCGTCTCTGCCGGAATTATAACTTTATCTGCCGGACTGTTGTGCATGATATTGAAACAGGCAGAAGCCATGTTCTGGATAATGGTAACACCCGTTACTATAGCCGTGATAATAATTGTCTCAGTACTTTATGAACTTCACGGCAACAAGAAATGGGGTTTGGCTATTGTACTGATAACCATAGGAATAGCCGTAATACCATTGCTCCTCTTACCCATGCCGGCAATCAATAACAAGAACAAAGTACACATAGACAACGACACTCTATTCATAGACGGAGAGTATTCCAGAATCATTCCTCTGTCAGAAATAACCTCGATAGAAGGCGACGCAACTGTTCCGCCAATAAAACTGAGGACCAACGGAACGTCTCTCGGCTCTTACAAGGTGGGATATTTTCTTACAGAGGACGACGTTGAGGTGGTGTTATATTTATACTCAGACAAGCACAGGATATCTCATATCAAAACAAAAAGGAATGAGGATATCTACATAAATCTTAGTGACTCTCAGCTGTCCATGATTTTGTCTTATAAACGAAGAACGACATACCGCCCGGCCTTTCCGTCGTCCGCAAGCTCAAAAGACAGCCCTTTCCATACTGCATCAGTATCACCGGCATATCCCTCGACAGCACTTCCATAATCCGTTTCGTCCCATCCGCCACATCCTCTTACGGTGTCCGCTCAAAAACGGGCACATAGTAAATCCGCATTAAGGTTCGTGTATTCGTCATGCTTTTAGAACATTCACATTTATGCAGATACATATTTAAGCCCAACATCCCTTACATTCATAAGGACACCGCGCCTTTCTGCATTCTCTCCGGCAGCAGTCCGGCATCATACATTTCGGCTTCGACAACATCGCTCTGCCGGAACTGCGGACGAAAAGCAGAACTGCATAATTATGCAATTTGTGTATAAATATACAGTTTAGTACAGACCTCAACTTCACGAGAGTGCCGATGAAATGAAAAAAAACATCTCCGGCCGCAAATACGCGAGTTATGAGCACTTACGGTAAACAGTTGTGGCACAACAGGTTATGCTTTTCCGCAATGCGAAGCCGACTTCGGCGCGTTGCGAAAGAGCCCATTTCAGGTTGCGAAATGGGCTCTTTCGCGTCCCGAAAAGCACCATATCATGCTCCGATAAAGCCCATTTCGCATTCCGATATGGTGCTTTTCGCAAAACAACCACGTCTGAGACGGGTGTATGAAAGTGGGTAACCGCACTGCGACAAGAAACAGAAACGGGCGAAAAAGCCTATTTCGGAGGTTCCCGATTTTCTATTTTAAGATTTTATTTTGTCAAAATTTTTTACTTCAGATTCTGTATATTTATTCATTTCCTGACACTCACCGAACCGCACGTTCCACGCATCGGGCAACCGCGTCGGCCTCACGCACAGGCGCCGCAACGCCCGTCATAAACGGCTTTTGGGCACAAATCTTTTATAAATAGGAAAAAAATCAGTAACTTTGAAGCAAAATTTGTGACGAAGTAAAATATGAGCGACGAAATAAAGGACAACGAGACGATTGATGAAGAAATGAACAGCGAGAGCGTGAACGGCGAGGACACCGCACCGGAGGAACACTCCGACTACAAGCCCGTGAACCGTTTTGACGCCTCGGCAGTGCATCACCTCAGCGGGATGTACAAGACGTGGTTTCTCGACTACGCCTCATACGTCATTCTCGAACGTGCCGTGCCCCACATAGAGGACGGTCTGAAACCTGTGCAGCGACGCATCCTGCACTCGATGAAGCGCATGGACGACGGACGCTACAACAAGGTGGCGAACATCGTGGGACACACCATGCAGTTTCATCCTCACGGCGACGCGTCAATAGGCGACGCCCTCGTGCAGCTCGGACAGAAGGACCTGCTCATCGACTGTCAGGGAAACTGGGGAAACATTCTGACGGGCGACCGTGCCGCCGCGCCACGTTACATCGAGGCACGACTGTCCAAATTCGCGCTCGACGTGGTGTTCAACCCCAAGACAACCAACTGGCAGCTGAGCTACGACGGCCGCAACCGCGAGCCAATCACGCTGCCCGTGAAGTTCCCTTTGCTTCTGGCACAGGGCGCTGAAGGCATAGCCGTGGGCCTGAGCTCCAAGATTCTGCCGCACAATCTGGTGGAGATCTGCGACGCAGCCATAAGCTATCTGCGCGGCGAGGAGTTCACGCTATATCCCGACTTCCCCACCGGCGGCTCGATAGACGTGAGCAAGTATAACGACGGTCAGCGCGGAGGACAGCTCAAGGTACGCGCCAAGATTGAGAAGATAGACAACAAGACCATCGTCATAAAGGAGATACCCTACAGCAAGACCACCACAACGCTCATCGACTCCATACTGAAAGCCATAGACAAGGGCAAGATAAAGGCGCGCAAGGTGGACGACAACACTGCCGCCGAGGTGGAGATACAGGTGCATCTGGCGCCGGGCGTATCGTCCGACAAGACCATCGACGCGCTGTATGCCTTCTCCGACTGCGAGATAAACCTGTCGCCCAACTGCTGCGTGATAGAGAACAACAAGCCGTGTTTCCTCACCGTGAGCGACGTGCTGCGCCACTCGGTTGACAGCACCATGGGCCTGCTGCGCAAGGAACTCGAGATAAGGCGCGGCGAGCTTTTCGAACAGTTGTTCTTCGCTTCGCTCGAACGCATATTCATCGAGGAACGCATCTACAAGGACAAGCCTTTCGAACAGGCCAAAGACA
>ERZ779877.713-NODE-713-length-33979-cov-11.411095_pt1 | contig 33979 bp, 46 predicted proteins | sample MGYA00511556_ERZ779877 | MGnify/ENA primary metagenome ERZ779877 (study PRJEB29588, sample SAMEA2159338) | human gut metagenome | biome: human gut; feature: human-associated habitat; material: faeces | place: Denmark | collected 2008/2010 ...
ATATTTTTATTATTATTAAATTTTATATTTTCATCAGTTTTAAAAATCATTCTTTTTAAATCTATTCTCATTTCATTTAATACACCAAAATCCTTTGTTATTAGTTTAGGAACATACGTATTATAGTATAAATTGTATGTTGAGTATGTTTTAGTATCTTTACTTAGATTAATTAGTAATATTGGTAGAATGTAAGATAATAATAAACTAGTAAATGTTATTATGTAGTATTTTTTGCTTTTTCTTTCCAGAGTAAATTTATTAATACCAAAAAGCAAACTTATAATTGGTATTAGTAGAATCAATATTGGTATAATATTTTCTGTTATTACTCTTATTATGGAATTTAGAAATCCAAAAACTTGTGCACCATTAAACATGGAATAAATTGAAAATACAGTTTCATAATATTGATAATATACAAATTGTGATGTGAATAATAACCATATGAATAGAGTTGTTATTGTAATTATAATTTTACAAATAACTTTATTATTTATTATACTTTCTAATTTTTTAGAATACCCCCTATTATAATTTTTTAGAATACCCCTATTATAATTTTTCATTATACCCTCTTTTTCATCTTTAATTTCTTGAGCTATTTGATCCCTAATAATTGGATCCATAATTGGGTATAATTGTCTACCAGCTATTTCTTTAGTTGTTATCCATTCATCTTTTTCTATATCATATTCCTTTTTATAAACTATTTTTCTAACAATATATCCTAATTCAACTAATTTACCTATACCATTACTAATTGTAGCTGTCTTCATATCAAATAATTTTTCAAAATATTCATTTCTAGCATAACAATAACCTTTCTCATGACATAAACCTGTTATTGCTCCAAATAATAATTTTTGAAAATGAGAAAGTCTACTATCGGTCATTACATCATAGGTAATCATTATGAAATAATTACTTTTAGGATTTTCTTCTGCAAATTCTTGCTCTGTTTCATATATTTCTTCTTCAGTCATTTCAGTCTACTCCTTTCAATTTTATTATACGACTTTCAAAAAAAAATAGATCCTACGATCTATTTTACATTGATAACAACATTTTCAGTTATGCTATTAAATGGAATAACATAATCTAATGGAATTTTATTATCTTTAATTGCATCAGTAAGTTTTTCTTGATTTATAGTAGGTTGCAATTCAATAATTTCTCCACGTAATTGTTTATCAAATTGTTCATCATGCATAAATTGTTCTATAAACGCTGGTTCATTGAAAACTTCTTTAGTACGAATTGATTTTTTCATGATGGATTTTTCTCCCTTTATTTCTTCTCTGCCATCATTTAAAATTCTTTGTTTCAATTCATCTTCTTTTTTCTTTAGAATTTTCATATCATCTCTAACAGCTTTTAATTCATCTACGCATGATTCAATGCTTAAATCTTCATAAAACATATTTCTCCTCCTCATATATATTATACGAACCTGCTTAATTCATCAGATTTGACTCAAAACAGCTCGTTTGGCTAACGTTATTTACTTTTATAATAATTTATACATGGGAAATAAAAAACAGCTTTATTTGCTGTCTTTTTTATATCTTTCTCTAAATGCCTTCCCATAATTATGTCTATAATTGTAATCTGACATTTCTCCACGCTTTTTAGTTTTAAATAAAGTAGCAATAGTTGCGGCATCTTCACTAGTATAAGTATATTTTGGTGTTTGATATGGAACAGGATCTGGAACTTCCAAATTAGATTCCATTCTATATTTTATAAATGATACTATTGTTTGTTCTCTTACTCCACATTCAGCTGCAATATCCTTCGCTGTATAATATTTCATATCTATCCCTCCTTACTAAATAATGCTGATATAAATGCTGATATCGTTTTAGGATCTTTTCCATCAACTAATGCTTCACTTAAATCTCCTTTTTGTAATACCATCTTATACCATTTTTCATCATAACTATCATTCATCAAATAATATCTTACATTAACAGATCCTCTTGTACCAATTCTATGACATCTATCTTCAGCTTGTTCAGCTGTTGCCATATTCCAAGGTGGATCTAAAAAGATAACCGTTTGAGCTCTTGTTAATGTATGACCAGTACCAGCAGAATCAATCTGACCAAATAATACATTGAAGTCTTCTCCTTCTTGAAATATTCTTTTGGTTTCAGCTAATTCTTCTGGTTTCATTTGTCCCCATATATGTAAGGGATTAAATTCTGCAAATTCTTTTTCTGCTAATTCTAATACTTCTCTTAATCTACAAAATACAACAACCTTATCTCCATTAGCTCTTGCTTCCTCTAAATCATCTCTTAATTGTTGAAATTTAGAGCTTTCAGAAAACTTACTACTAACTAAACTTGTATGACAGCATACTTGTCTAGCTCTAACTAATTTAGATAACTTATCCATTGGATTTCTAATTTTATCGCATTCCTGTTTTGCTGCATTTATAATTTCATCATAAAGCTTTCTTTCATTTTTAGACATTTCTATTGGAACTTCAGTTCTAATTTTAGGTGGTAAATCTAAAAGATCTTTTGTTCTTCTTAACATATTATGAGACATTAAATCTCTTAATTCAGACATATTTTTATAACCAATTACCTTTCCCCACATCAAATCCTTCTCACAATAACGATTTACGAAGGTATAATAATTATAACTTATTGCTCCAATAAAATAAAGTGGTGTATATAGATCTAATGGTTTATTTACTAATAATGTACCACTTAAACCTATTTTATCACAGCCTTTTATTTTTGTTAATCCTCTTCCTTGCATTGAAGTAGGATTTTTTGCTTTATGAATTTCATCAACAATAACTAATCCTAGTTCACCATTTATTATATGTTGGTTAATAACATCTACTAATTCAGATACATAATATCTTCCTTCTTTATGACATCTTAATGATTCAATATTAGTTATCCAGAAGAATTCCTCTGGAATATTTTTTAAATCTTCTAATCTATCTTTCATTGAAGGTTCTTTACCCTTTTTGGTAAAGCCTAAAACTTTACCTTCTTCATCACTATGTTTATGTATTTCATCTATCCAGTTATATTTTAAATTATTAACACCACATATTACTAATACATGTTTTAAACCTCTATGTTTCTTTTTCCAAACAGCTAAATCTATCATCTGTTTAGTTTTACCTAAACCTTGTTGATCTCCTAATAGCCAGTTTTTTCTCTCAATACCATATTTAACTCCCTCTATCTGATATGGATAAGAAGGAGTTTTAAATACTAAATCCTTTATCTCTTCTTCATAATATGGTAATTGATTTAATTCTGTTATATCTGGTTCGAACTTCCTGACATCAGGAAGAAGGTCAGTAGGAATTTCCCATTCCTTTCGCTCTGCAAAATAATATCTACAAGGTAACTTTTTTATTTCTTCAACATAGAATGGATTATATTGAAATGATAAATAAGCAGAATAATCAGTTCTTGCTTGATTTTTAGGTTTGTCATATCTAACATATATCATTTAACTCAATCCCTTCCATATATTATTATACGACTTTGTAGCCTAGATCTTTTTTATAATCTTTAGAATGCTTTTGTTTCTTCTCCCAATCTTTTCCTCTTAATTCTGGATATTTCTTTTGTAATTTAGTATTTAATCTAATTACTGATGCCATTGTTGGAACTTTTGGAAGATCCTTATTTACTTCTCCAAAGAATTCTGATAATGTTGTATTACGAACATAATCTAATCCTCTAATATATCTGATACATGCTACATAAAGTTTATTAACATCATCCCTCATATCTTCAAATCTAACTAATAAATCATAAACCAAATCTTCATATCTTTTAATATCACTCATTATTATTCTTCTCCTTTTCATTTAATTTCATCAATAAGGCTTTAATAAACTTAAAACTTTTTTCTTCATTAGGATCATCATATTCCTTTATACAACTATTTGTTAAAGTTTTTACATAAAAACCATTTAAGAAATCTTCTAATAAATCATTTTCTAATATAAATAATAAAGCAGCCATATTATCAACAATACCTTTCATAAAAGATTTCATAACATTATTATCAGTAATATCTAGATCTCCTGCATGTATATCCTCTAATAATGTATTATCTCTAATAAATACTCTTGCTAATATTTTTGCTAGATCTTTATTTTGAATAATATCTATTTTATTCATTTTCTTCCTCCTTTAAATCCTTTTCATAATAATTTACTCCATCTTCATAAAGTGGAAAATACTTTTCATCAGGTCCAGGTTTCCATCCGTTAGGATTTTCTTTTACCCATATTTGATGAATACATCTTCTACAATATTGTAATCCATCTCTCCAAACAAGCATCCCATAATATTCTTTATGACCACAACCACGGTAATTGATTACAACATCCTTCATCATATCATTTTTATTTCTAGTTAAATGTTCCATTCTTCTCCTCCTTCATTGCTTTATCAACTCTACCTCGTAATACCTTGATGTCCCATTCAATTGATTTTAGTTTTTCATCTATATATCCTGCATAGGCTTTATCTTTATAACATTCGTTAGTAATGGAAGCTAATTTATCATTCAAATTAGCTATTATCATTTTTATCTGACTATCTACTTCTATCATATTACCAAATCTCCCTTATTTCTTCTTCAGTAGCAGTTGTAACAGCTCCTACTAATTCATCCTCACCAATGAAATATCCTAATCCATTAACATGATCATAATATACTTTCATATTATCAGGTATCATTCTTCTAGTAATAAAATTGATACAAGCAATATTCATTTTATTTATTGGTTGGTCTAATATATCAGAGGAATTAAATTCTCTCTCTATTATAATTCTTTTATCACCAATACCTTGATGTTTAATATCTTCTTTTACTTTACCAATTAACATTGGTTTAACAAACTTACCTTCTATCATTTTTAACATTCTCCTTTACTTGTTTAGTTATATAATCTAATTCTTCTTCTGTTATAATATTTTTTCTTATTAAAGTTTCTAAATAACTTGCTGTCGCTGTCATTATTGAGATTTTATTACCTGCTATAGTTTGTAAAGTATTTCCCATTCCAGGCTTTCTCCAAACATGAATATCTACATTAAATATTTCATCAGCTTCGCTTCCTTCCCATAATGGACGGTTGGAGCTTATTGCTCCTTCCGCTTCTTTTTCAAAATCTTTTAATATATCATCTAATTTCTTTGTCATTTTCTTTTTCTCCTTCTAACATATTTTCAAATATTTTTCTATAATGCTTCTTATCTTTAGCATAATCTACTATTGTTGTAATTATATGTTTATTATTTTCATCTATTCTGCAATAACACTTCATGCTTAATATATGATAATCTTCGGTTACTGGAAATAAAATATCTCCTTCCTCTGTTTCTATCATTTTTCTTTCTCCTTTTCTAAATAAGGTAAATGATATTTATACCATTGGAATGAATGTTCCTTTTGAAATCTTAAATCTTCTTCGACGTCTTCTTGACTATATGATTTAGATCTTTCTACCCATTCGTCAAAACATTTCTTACAATAACAATCTCCTAATACATATACTAGATACATATCTTCTTCTAAAAACTGACCATTGCATCCATTGCATACACAAAAGCCACCCCAATTTATAATATCTAGAGGACTGACTTTTACGAAGTCAAATCCTCTTTCTGTATATTCTATTTTATTCATTATTTCACCTCTTTTAGAATATCTAAATAATTTTCTATTTTATTCATTTATAAAATCCTCCATTGCTTCTTTTACTCCACATCTTGGACATATCTCTGTTTCATTATCTTTTCTACTTAATGCTGGATATTCATAACATTCTCTATTACATTTAGGGCATATCCATCTTTCATTATTACTTAATTCAAATTCAATTTCATTAAGAAGCATATCATATCTTGCTGCTTCAACTCTTCTGTTATTAACTAATATATTAGATAAACTTAAAGGTAAGTTATCAGTTAATACTTTTACATTTTCTAATGTTACTAAATAATCTAATAAGCTCATTGCTTTAATAGATCCTGTATTATCTAATTCATAAATTATATTACTTGATACTTTAATTCTAGTTTTCATCTTCATATTCCTCCATCTTTTCTATATCATTTAAAGGTATTGCTAATGTAAAAATACCTTTGACTTTAATAAATACATGCTCTTTTTCAATACTAATTATCTTGCAATTTAATTTAATTGCATTTCCGCATTCATATTGTTTATAATCAATTCCGTAATTATATAATCTGGTTATAAAAAACTCTAATGAGTCCTTACAATCTTCTTTGAATTTTATTATCATATCCTTCACCTACTTTATTCAATTCTTTCCAGTTGCTTGAGCTAATGCTCTTACTACTTTCCTTCTTTCAATTTTAATTTTATTTCATCTAATTCTTTTTGACAATCAGCAGCTTTTGAAAACTTGCCTTCTTTTGAGTACATTTTAATTAAATATTGTAAACCTTGAATATCTTCTTTTAAAATTCTTTTTTCATCTTTACTTAACTTTTTCATTCCTTTCCCTCCTTCCATGTATATTATTATATACTACTTTATGGAAAAAATCAACCATAAAATTAAAATTTCTCAAAAAGTTTTTAATTTTCTACATAAAAAAAGACCCTAAATGGGTCTTTTATCTTTATTTTACACGAATTTTTTGACCAGGATATATTAAATTAGGATTTTGAATTCCATTCATTTGTGCTAATTTTTGATATGTTGTTCCATATCTAGCAGCTATTCCTGATAATGTATCTCCTGATTTAACCACATAATATTCTGCACTTGAACTAGGAGTGCTAGGTACTGATCCATTAGTTGGAATCTTAATTACTTGACCAACATATATTAGATTTGGATTTGAAATACCATTATATTGAGCCAATGCTTGATATGTTGTTCCATATCTACTAGCAATACCACTTAATGTATCTCCCTTCTTAACAACATAAGTAGTAACTCCTGTTGATGGTTGAGGAGTAGGTTGTGGTTGAGGCGCTGGTGTTGATCCACCACCTGATTTACTATATCCATTTTTACCATAAGTTTTCATTATAGTTGGATAATCTTTAACAGCATAATTTTGATCTGTTGTAACTCCTGCTACTTTATTAGATCTAATATAATTAGTTTCTCCACCAAATTGCCATAGACCATAGTTAACACCACTAGGTTCGTAACTAGACCATTGAGCAATCCACCAATCAAACTTTCTATTTAGATCTGCTCCACTAATTATACTATTATACCAATACTTATTAGTATATACTCCAAAATAATATCCATTAGCTTCCATTATTTCACCAAATGCTGTAACCATAGCATTTAATGTTGACTTCCCTAATTTTTGTAATGAAGGATCTTCCATGTCCAAATAAACTGGATATTCAAATTGCTTTCCTCTTATAACATTTAAGAATGCATAAGCTTCTTGTTTTGCTCCTTCAACTGATGTTGCATACATATACCAATATGCACCAACTCCCCAGCCTTGAGCTTTAGCATTTGAATAATGAGTTTCAAATTGGTTATCTTTTGTTCTACCATATCCAGCTCTTAATATAGCGAACTTTACTCCTTCTTTGGTTGCTCCAGAATAAGGATAACCTCTTTGCCAGGCACTAATATCAATTCCAAATAATTTCATATTATTCACCTTCCTTTTCTTCTACATCTTTACCAAATTCAGCTTCTCTTTCAGGTACTGGATCAGCATCTGGATGAGTTGCTTCCAAAACTTCTACTTCTACTGCTTCTTCCATTATTTATTTCCTCCTTTCAGTTTAGTAAATAAATCATGTACAAAGTTTGCGCCACGACTAACAATTATTCCTGTTAATATTGAACCAATAACAGGAACTGATATATTAACATCTACCATTGGAAATATATCTGCTTTGGTTAAAATACAAACTAATATAGATATTATTAAAGATCCAATCATATCTATTGATACTTTTCCATTTTGCCAAATCATTTTAATATTCTCCCAAATAGCTTCAATCAATATAGCAATAACTACTAATTGCATATATTCCATTTCTCTTCCTCCTTTCTACTTATGTATTAAGGCTTCAAGATTTTCTTCGATAAAGAATTTTAATTTAAGAATGCTTTCCTTATCATTATTATTATATGTGGGTTTTTTATGATCAACGTATTGAATACCTATGAAGCCAATAGCTTCTCCTTCTTTATTATGTAAAACAACATCATAAAATGCCTTGATACCTTGTTCCTTTTTTAGATTATAAGTACTAGGCATATTATCTTTTATTTCATCTAAATTATTAACTTCCAGTGTTCCTTTATCCAATAAAGTTTTTAGAAATCTAGGAATACAACTTAACGGAAGGGCTTGTAATTTTAATTGATATGAACTAATTCCTTGTCTAGTTACTTCATAAGTGCAAGTAGTTTTTAATGCTGATCTGCCATTAGCATAATGTTCTCCGTTATGAAAATCATAAATCTGAACCCTATCAGCCATAACCAATTCTTTCAATTGTTCCATTCTTTTAATAATATCCATATCTATATTGCTTTGTCGTCTTATCTTTTTAGGTAACGTTTCTTCGATCTGCTTTTTAGTTTTTGCTATTGCAGCAAACGCTCCTCCAAATGCGGAGATAACAGCTGTAATACCTATAAGAAATGTATATAACCAATCCATTTATCTAACCTCCTTATTCTTTATTATTGTATGATCTTAAACTTTTCCTTTTTAACTTCTTTAAAAGAATCCCCATTTATACTAATATACATTTTTTTCTTATCAAAAGCATCACCATTTAATGATACATATATATATTTATCAGAAACTATAATTATTTTATCGCTTAATACTTGAGATGTGGGAGCTCCCCCACCGTTGAAATGTTTTCCATTATTCCAGTCTTTAGAATAACTATAAAGACCAAACTTAAATTCATCACCAACTTGGAAATCTGATGTACTCATATCAAATACATATTCTGTATCTGTACTTTCAGTATCAACCATTAAATATTCAGCGTCATTTTTATATATTCTTAATCTATAACCACTTATTGGTTTTGATCCAGCAGATCCTGCTGTCCATTTTAAAGTGTATCGAGCATTTATAATTGGTTCATCATTACTACATTCTATTTTTAAATTACTCGGTGCTCCTGGATTTGTAAATCCTGTTGTAAATGACTTAACTCCAGTGTAAGATCTACCAGCTTCATTTGCTGCATTACCTCTCGCCCAATATGTTCTATTAGGATCTAATCCTGTAAATGTTCCGCTTGCGGAACCAATTGTTGCTACTTTACTAGTTAAAGCACTATCTTTGAATATATCTATATAACTATCAGAAACATTACCATTATTACTATTAGTAACACTAAAATTTATCTTCGCAGAAGTATCTGAAACATTATTTATACTTAATCCACTTAATGATGGTTTTGAGATAGTAGCTACCATTCCCACGTTACCACCATTTTGTGTACTTTTATTATTATAAACGGCTCCTATAAAGGATACATAGTATTCTCTATAACCTGCACTATGTCCTAACCAAACTGAACCACCAGTACTACCTTTTGCCGCTGGGAATACTTTGCTGTTCCACTTAACTGTTCCTGGACTATATACATTTTGACCTGCTATACTAATACTTAAATTGTAAATATTATAAAAGTCTGCACTTCCACCTTCTGAATATAAGGTCCATTTTAAATAACCACCATCTTGCCAAACATCAAGTCGAAGCTGCCTACCACCATAATTATTACTATAAAATGTAGCCATATATTACACCTCCTAGCTTTCTGTATCAATCCAAATTATTGTTTTTCCAGCTTGTGTTGATGGTTGCTCTCCACCAACCTTTATAATTAAATTACCATCACTAATAACTCCATAAGCTTCCATCGCTTCTTTTGTTCTTTGTGGTGACATATATTTATTATTAGATGCTCCTGTTGTTGCTTCTGTTTTTGTTGCCATTCCATAATTTAATACATTTCCTAAACCTACTTGACTCTTTGTAACTTTATGAGGATTTTCTTCATCATTTTTATGAGCCGTTAAAGCATTATTAACAGATGCTACGTCTGTATTTATCTTTGTGGTTAATGAAGTATTTAATCCTGCTATAGCTTTATCTAATGCATCTGCTGTAGCGAATACTAATGATTCATCAATTAATACTGTTACATTATCTGTATTTCCTACAGTTATTTGTAAGTCTATTAATTGTTCTGTTACTATACCACCAGCAGGTATATAACTTGCTTGATCTCCAGCATTATCATAACTAAATAGATATTCTGTATTATCTCCATCTAAGTTTTTAGCAAATATACCAACTTCTCTCCAATAAAATCCAGAATCAACATCAGTACCACTTAAGTTAGCTCCTAACAATAATGTAGTTTTATTAACTACTTCTTTTCTGGCTATATTTAATGTTTGTCTAGTATTTACTAGATTAGTAAGGGTCATAAAGTTTGAAGGTTCTACTCCATCACCCATTTTAATTTTAGTGAATTGTACATTATCACCATTTAGAATAGCAGCTAATAATTCAATACCTTTGTTAGTAAGTTTTAATCCTTCAAACATATTTTAACCTCCTATTCTTCATTATTATCATTTTTATCTAATTTAGGCCATTCAACATTATATGGAAATCCTTGTTGTTTAGTAATATCTCTTAATTCTTGTCTATAAGTAGCCATTTTTGAATTAAGAATATCTTTAAACAATTTTCCAAATGCTTTTACAGCCGTAGCTAAAATTTTAACAAATGTTAATATATTTGTTAATGTTAAATTAGGTATATCAAAATCTTCTAGATTTATTCCTAATCTATCAAAAGCCATATCTTTATCTGTTTCTGCTAATAATTCATTTCTTTTAGCTCTTATTTCATCTGCTAACTTATTATATTCAGTATCTGCAGCTTCTTGAACATATTGTTCAAAGTTTTTAAGAATATCTTTATCTAAATTAGTAGTAAAAGATTTTTGAACTCTATATTGATCAAATTCATATTCATCTTTTGCATTTCCTTCTTCATCAAAAGCCTCTATTTTTTTGATGTTCACATTGAATATTACATCGATCATGCCACCAATCTGATTTTCGAACTCTAGTTTTTCTGGTTTTACATCTGAAATTACTTTCATTTCTAATTACCTCCTTACATTGTTTTAATATAATATACTTTTGTATATTTTTAATATAATAATGATATGAATTGGAATTCTTTATCCATCCAAAATAACTAACCATTGCTGATGCATCTTGGAGTCGAATATGTCCATACAATTCAAATCTTCTTTTTATCTTTTTTACTCTTCTTTTAATTCTAAGAGTATTTCTTCTTCTTAAAGTTATATGATCTCTATAAAATCTAAAACCTAAGAAATCTAATGGTCTGGAATCTGTTAAAAACAATTTCCAATTATCTTTTAATTCTAATTCCTCATTAGTAAGGAATTTTTCTATTTCTTCTTTTATATATCTTAATTTTCGCTTATTACTACTAAATAAGACTATATCATCCATATATCTAATATAATACTTAACATGCAATTTCTCCTTTATAAAATGATCTAAATCTTGTAAATAGAAATTAGCAAACCATTGAGATGTATAATTTCCTATTGGTAATCCATCTTCAGTACTATCTATTATCTTAAATATAAGATTTAATAACTTAGGGTCCTTAATTATTCTAATAAACTTTTCTTTAAGTTTATTTTTATCTATACTTGGATAGAAATGTCTAATATCAAGTTGTAAACAATATTTACTACCTTTTACATCTTTTAATATTTTCTTAACATATCTTTGTCCGTAATGAACTCCTCTACCTTTTATTGATGCACAACAATATTTATACATTCCTCTTTCTAATAAAGATTCTAATTGTAACATTATTGCCCAATGAATACATTGATCAGGATAAAAACTTGGTTTAAATATAATTCTTTCTTTTTTATTAGCGCCATCTTTTATTTTTTGTTCAATATATTTACAAGGTACATAAGTATCATTAACTAACATTGTTTGTATTTGTTTAGCATAAAAATCAATATTATTAAGAACTTTTTGAACATTTCTTCTATTAGTTTTTCTTTTAGAAGCATTTACAATTGCTTTTTTAATATTATCAATTTCAATTATCTTCTCAAATACATAACCAACTCTTTTCATATGTTAATCATCTACCCATTTATATTCTTTTAAAATTCTTATTAACCTCTTCGCTTTTCAATTTCTTACTAGGCGAGCCCTAAACGGTCTAATTTTTGGCATGAGCCAAGGAAAATGAGATGCAAGATTATTTTTATTTTATTAATAAGATGACGAGCGCCAATGTTCCAATTCGAATTCGAAGATCCATTCCTGCAATTCCAATAGAACAAACCATCATTCAAACCATTGTTGAAATTGCCACCAACGTAGGCGCTCTGCATCTCAAGTCCCTATACTACTTATCAGTTTAATTAAATTGATAAATCTTCTATCCTGTTATAGAACGATTTTACGATTAAAATCGTTCTAATTAGGGATTTATAAGAAGACGAGCGCCAAAGGCCCAATACGAAGCCGAAGATCCATCCCCGCAACCCCAATAGAACAAACCAGCATCCAAACCAGTGTAGAAAGCGCCACCAACGAAGGCGATATAATTACCTGCATTACTTGTTTGATAAGTATAATCACAAGTTCCTGTACTATTTGTAGCACCTTTTGAAACTGGTAATGCTACATAAGGTTTATCATTGTCACATCCTAAGTTCTTTGTGTATCCTTCTGAACCAATTAACGTATAACCAACTAATTCATAACCATCATCAAATTTATCAACAGCGTATTTACTAGGATCCATACATATATATACATCTGTACCGTTCTTAATATTTATACCATCAATAAATTCATATATATCTGCAAAGCAGTTTTCAAATCCACGATAGATAACTGAATGATATCCATCATTTACAAGACATCCTGATTTCATTCCTAATGAATTAAGTTGTCCTGTTGTTTGAGCCATTGTACAAATATAATCATCAACAGCAACCGTAATAGCAGCTCCATCAAATGTTAATTTATAACCAGTAACTCCGTCTTCATTATATTCTTCAACATTTGTAATATGTCTTGCATCAGCTCTTTGTATGCCTCCATCTGAAGTACCTATTCTTATTGTTTGTCCTACCCAATATCCAGCAGAAGCGCTAACAACTACAAAATTAACGTCAGTTCCAGCTACTAAATTCCTTAAATATTTTCTTGAATCAGAACCTAAACCTAATTTACTTTGTGAATTATAATGAGCATATTCTACTAAATATAATGTTTCTAAAACAAATCTAAACCAAACATCAGATATTCCACATTTTGCATCATTATTATGAGCATATGTTCTAAAGTTTGTTATTGTTCTATTTGTAGTAGGAACAACTCCAGATCTTGAGTGTAGTTTATTATTAGAATCATCAAATGCTCTATATCTACCACCAATTATAGGTTTACTATGCATTAAACCTGGTTGTTTGGTTGCTGATATAAATCTGTATTCATAAGTAATACCACTTTCAACAGTTCTATATCTACCTATATATAATTCAGGAATTTCAGTCATTATTTCATAATCTGTAGATTCAAAATTAAATAAAATATCATCAATATATCTTATAAATTTATGATTTGCTGTATCATATTCTCCTGATCTTATATTTGACCAAGGCGCTATTGTATCAAAATCATTTACAACACTTGATCCATCATGAGTAGCATTTGCTACCATTCCAACATTATCCAAAATTCTTTCCCATTCTGGACTTGTATTCTCTGCATTATTTGCATCAAATATAACTCTTCTGACACCAAATACTCTTCCGTTATCAGAATTTTTAAGCTTTTCAACTATCTCATTTATCTCATCCAAGCTTGCTTCTATTGAATCAGCCATTCTCTTCATATCTGCAGGAACATCGGCTGGTTGTGAATAATCAGCTGGATAATATATATGATTATTTGTTGTATAAGCCATATTTTCTTTCCTCCTTCATTAAATATTATATGTTTAGCCAACTGTCCTTAAATCATTATATGCTTCGTTTCTCAATGTATTATATGTATAACCATCTCTAACTTGTGCATATGTTTTAAAGTTGATATCTACATAACCAGTAATAAACCATTTAGTAGCAACTTGCATTCCAATTCCTACTCTAATCATATCAATTGGTATTGGTTCATCTGATCCCATCTCTAAAATCATATTAGCAGGTATTGCATATCTTAGATTCTTTTGAACTTCAGCCATCATATCTAGATCCATATGTGTTAAAGTAATAACTATTGTATAATTTTCATTATCTATATTTAAAGCCCAACCACTTGAATCACCAGTTATTTCTATTAATTTATTTCTTAACCATCTATAAGTATATGGTAATTTATTAGTTAATATATTAGTGATACGGAATTTTCTTAATTCTAATGAATCAGAATCTGAATGAGATAATCCTAAACTATTTTCCCATCTTGATATTCCATATTCAGTAGCAGTACTTGCTATTACTTCTTTTAACATATTTTCTATTTGTGAATTTAGAAGATCTAACTCTACATCTAAATCCGCATTCGTGGTTTTATATTCTTCTATTGGTTGTAGAACTTTAGGTAAATAATTATTAATATTAGACATATATATCTACATCTCCGTTTTTAACAGGTATTTGTGCTAAAGTTAATTGAATATTATTTGTTGTTCCATTAACTGTCAATGAATTAATATCTAATACTCCATCTACTCCTAAAACTCTTGTTTCTAACTGAGATATTCTTATAATAAGATTTTCCTGTGAATCCCATGTACTTGCTAAGTAACTAAAATAATTATCCACAATATTATTAATATTAGTTTGAACATCTTCTATTGTTTTACCTGTTTCTAAAACCAACTTACAAGCTACTGATAAACTTGCTTCTTCTGCTCCAACAACAGTAACCACATGTCCTATTGGTGCAATTCCTAATCCTGTTTGATCACCAGTAGGATCAATCTCTTGTTGAACATAATTAATTAAGCTTTGATCTGGAACTCCATAAGTACTATTAGTAATTATTAACTTAACAGTTCCACCACCATTCCATACAGGAATAACTTTACAACCACCAACTCCAGTTAGTGCTTTTACTTTTACCTGATAATCTGAAATATTACCACCAAATTCTGGAGCTGTTACCCATTCTAAATATCTTTCTCTTAATGCATCATCAGATTCAATATCTTCTCCTGAATCAATAATATCAGTTAATTCTGCTGTTGTTAAACCATTAATATAACTAATTGGAATTAATGATCCATAATAAGTATTACCAACTGCTCCAGCTGTTTCACATTCTAATCTTGAATTATTAGTTCCTGTTATATTTTCAGTTACTATATAATTAAGTGTTCCATCTGAAAATCTTGATCCAACTGGTACTACCATATTGAATTCGCCTTTTCTTAATGCATATGTTGCTTCTTTTCTCGTCATACCATTTTGTTTAACTAAAGCATCTAATGCTTCACCAACTGCTGTATCTACAAATACTAAATCATATGTACTTGCTAATTTAATCCATAATTGAGCTAATTCTGCACAACAAGGAGCTAATGCATTATAAATTACCGAAGCTTGTCTTTTATCTAATGTGCTAGGAATTCTATCTAGACATCTTTGTAACAATTCTTCATATGTTGGAATTTCATCTATCATACTAACACCTCCCATTCTATTGGTTCAATATCACCAAAAATAGTATTAACTGTAAATTCTACTATAGCTTTATCAGAAGTAAATTCTATTGTAAAATCTGTTACTCTAACTATTCTGTCATCTTCTAATAATGCTTCTCTTATTCTTCTTTCTAATTCTGAAGTTATTAGTTCTCTACTTTTACCAATTAAACTATCAAATTCTGTTCCATAATAGAAATTATAAATTAAAGATTCATATCTTTCTGTTTGTAATATAAGATATATTGCTTGTTTTACTGCTTCTATATCATCTACAGTACCAATAATTCTATTACGATCAAAATCTATATAATAAGTATAACTAGGCATTCTATCATCTTCTTGAATTATTGTATTATTATTTGGTAACATATTTTTACTCCTTTCTTAGCCATCTTTGGATAACTGTTCCTGAAATTGTTGTAGAATCTAATAATTCCCATTCACCAATTCCATTAAAAGTATCTTTTTTACATGATATTACTGATCCTACTGGATAAATTGTATCATATAATTCTCTAAAACCAGTTAAAACATAAAATCTTTGACCACGATTATATCTTACCATTTGAACCTTATCTCCCACAGTAAGTGGTAGGCTTGGAAGAGGAGAATCATCATTAATTCCTAGACTACTTGGTTCAATGAATTCCAAGCCCACTTCAATTCTGTCATTAATTCTTATTTTAATTGGATCTATATTGGTTACAGTTCCTATTATTATTTCTGTAAAGCTAATACTATTCAGCTTTTTATTTATAGCTGCATTAACTATATCTATCATTCGAACATTACCTCCAAATCCATACTATGAACACCATTTTCATAAGTATCTTCAATTTTACTTATCATGGCTTCTTGATTAAAGGTAACTCCTGGAATATCAGTTAATTGTAAATATATTCCATCTCCAGGCTCTAATTCTATTATTCCTTGGCATTTTAATTTTAATGTTCTTTTAACTCTATTATAAAGTTTTAATAATTGTTGAGCTTTTTCTCTTGCCTGAGCATCTGTGACATCTTCATCAATATTTTGGAATAGTTGTAATTTACCCCATCTTTTCTGATTATCACTATCTTTAGCGATGTATATTTCTCTTTTACCAGTATCTTGATTATCTTTATATAATTTAACATTATTATAAGTATCAGAATCAATATCTTGTTTAAAGTCATAATCTTTAAGTAAACTATTATCTCCAATAATTATATTAGTTGTTAATTTAGATACATCTCTATTACATAAATAACCAAATTCATCTCTTAGAATATATAATTTTTTAGTTCCTTGTAAAGTAAAATCTATTGCTCTTTGAATTATATCTCCTAAAGATTTATTATCTTCTATTCTTTCTGGTAAAAGATAATTACTACCTTCTATTGTTCCTAATCTTAAATTGAAATCGCTTCCAATTTTTCTAATTAATTTTTCCATTGTAGTACCAGTTAAAACATAAGATTCATTATTCTTTAGATACCTTAATTGATCATATGCTGTAACTTCAACTGAATCTCCTTTTGGGGTTGTTTGAAATATATAACCAAAAAATTTACCTTTTCTAATTCCTCTTTCTGTTACTGTAAAACTTACTGTACTACCCATTGGAAATGATAATTTTTGAACATTTGTATCAATAGAAAAGGAACATTTTCCTGCAGAATTATCAATTGGTTTTGAAGTTTTGATAGAACCTGCAAGATTACTTACATCATATATAGTTCCGTCCTCAGAACTTTGTATTATTAACTCAATTTTTTCATACTGCATAAAATGTTCCTCCTTTAACTATTCGGTATTGATAGAACTTGTCCTGGATAAATTAAATTCGGATTACCTCCTATAATACTCTTATTATTATTATATGTGTATATCTCATACCATCTACTTCCATTACCTAATAGTTTCTGAGCAATTTTCCATAAACTATCTCCACTAACAACTGTATAATTTTGTGGAATTGATTTCTCTACTGATCTATTACTATTAGTATAAGTTGAAGATGCTTGAGCTACTAAGGCATTATTTGTGGAACTATTTTTAGTTAAAGATAAAACTCTAACTGTATGTTCTATGTATTGTTTTAGATCTAAAGTAAAATCCACATCATCTGTTCCATATTTATATTCATATTCAAAAGATTCAATACTTACTAATAAATTAACATTAATATCAGTAACTATTAATCTGAAAGGCTTTCTATCTTTTTTTATTTGTTCAAAGAAACTTATATAAAAATCAGGTCCTTCAAAATCTCCTCTTGTATTTATATAAGATCCATCATTTCTTGCTGGAAAGAAGGAAGATATTTTAAAATCCTTTAAACCTTCAAATCCTATATTAGTAACTTGACCGCCATTAACAATATCCACTGTTTTATTATTGCTTTCACCCTTGAAACTTAATGATTCTGGGTTAACTGGTAATTGTACTATAAGATCATTATATTTAGCAAAGAATCTTATCATATTATCCCTCCTCTACAACATATAATTCTGCTAATTCTTCTTCCATCATTCTTTGAATTGCATTTTTAACTTCATTAACATCTGCGGTTTCTTTAACATCACCGAACTTGATATTAACATTTGGTGTTATTTGTTTATATCTAATCATGTAATCTTTTGTAGCAATGTCTTTTAACATTTGAAGATCTTCATCAGATATATTTACTTCTTTATCACTATTCTTTTTAACATCAACTGGAACATTTCCATTACCATCTATGAATGATCCCATATCTGAAGGACCCCATTGATTCATATCATTTGGCATTTCTAATAGTTTATTTATTTCTCCCATAGGATCGAAATTACCTATACTATCAGCTATATTATTTCCAGTATTCAATCCAGCTTTCCAAGCATCACCATATTCAAATCTCTTTAAGCCTAATGATTCAGAGCTTAAATCAAGACTTTCCATGACCTTCTTGTATTTACCATTACCTTTTTCTTTAGCAACCTTTTCAACTTTCTTATCCAATCCTTTACGCCATTTACCAACAGTACCAGCCATATTACTACCAAATACTTTATCTAATGCTTTGGCTATACTTTGCAATAAGCCGAGTATTGTATCAGCCATATCTCCAAATAAATGTACTATTGCTCCTATTGGATCGTTAAATAAGTTTGCTAGGAAATTAGCAAATGTAATCCAAGGGTTAACCATATAATTAACAACGCCTAGAACTAAATCCAACATACCTAGGAATAAATCCCAAATGAATGCTCCTGCTACTGCTAATGCTCCAAGTATAATACCTATTGCACTATTAGTAGATCCTACTGCTTTTGCTATCCATTGAATTAAGAAGACTATTGCTGCAATTATTGCTATTATCAATACTATGATCCATACTATTGGACAAGCATACATTGCACCATTTAATGCCCATTGAGCTACATTCCAAGCTGCTAATGCTACAACCACTAATGCTATTACAAATAACAATGCTTCCATTGGTGCTTTTAATGCCATCATTATTCCAATAACTATTCCAAGTACTCCAGCTATTAGAACTATTTGCCAATTAGCTGCCATCCAAGCAGCTGCCTGTGCCCATAAATGAGCTGTTGTAGTTGCTATTGCTGGTACTAAACTATTTAACATTACTCCACCAATTATTGCAAGAACTGGAGCTAATACATACATATGATTTGATAACCAATTAAACGCATTTCCAACAACTGTAAGTATCTTTAATGCCATTCCTGCAAACCATTGTATGCCAACTAGGATCTTATTTAATATTTCATTAAATTTCTCACTGTTTAGCATTTGACTAATTCTATCAGCTATTGGTTGTAAATATCTTTGAGAAGTATTCTGAATATTATTCATTGCATCACCAAATGTTTTTGGCATTTCTTCAAACTTAGCATTTATATCACCTGATGCACTGAATAATGCGTTCTTAATTATATCTGCTGTAATAACTCCTTCAGAACTTAATTCTTTCAATTCTCCTTTTGATTTACCCATATACTTCGCAATCGCATCTGCTAACATTGGTGCATTTTCCATTATCGATCTGAATTCATCACCTTGTAATTTACCAGCTGCCATTGCTTGTGTTAACTGATATGTTGCTGAGCTTATTTCTTGTGGACCAGCTCCTGATACTTTGAATGATTTATTTAACATTTCACTAAATGCTACTAATTCATCATTGCTCTTAAATGCATCCCCAGCAAGTAATCCTAACTTTGCTACTGATTTAGACATATCATCATATGATCCTCTTGATCTTTGAGCTGCTTGATATATCTTATTTTGTAAACCAACGGTTGTTTGCATTCCATCATTTATCATATTTAATCTAGTTTTGCTTAATGTTAATTCATCTGACATATCCAATACTTTTTTAACTCCAGCTATTATAGTTTTAGCAGCTTGTATTGTCTGATTGAATTTTAACATTTTAGCTGTCCATTTATCAATTCCATCACCAACATTATTTTCCGCATCTTTTACATTATTCATATTTTCAGCTAAATTATTAACCTTATTTGCCTGATCTTCAATCTTTTTGGTGAATTGATCTGATTTTTTAACTAATCTTTCTTTAGCTTCGGCAACATTTGATAATTGCATTTGAATTGAATTTATTCTTTTTTCATTTTTGGTATAAGCATTATTTTCTGCTGTTAACTCTTTTTGTAATATTCTTTCTTTTTGAGCCATCAATTCTATTTTATTATTTACTTGATCTTGTTGAGCTTCTAACTCCTGATATGTTTGAACTGCTTGTTGTAATGCTGGACTAACATTACCACCTATTGTTCCAGAAGATAATGAGGCTATCTTATCAGCTTTTTCTATAACATCATCCATAGACTTTGCTGTCTTCATAAATGTATTAGAAGCTTTATCTTCCATTTTAAATACTGAACTAATGGTAGCCATATTTATTACCTCCTTTTGTACGCTATTTCTTTTTGCGGGATGCCGATTTCATTTTTGCTTGTTCCTTTTTCTTTTGCTTTTGATATTCATCTATAAAAGCAATAATTAAGGCCTTCTCTTTCACTGGTAAACTAGCGAATTCGGAAGGCCTCATATGTATCTTATGGAAAGCGAAATAAGCGTACATTGTTTCGCCATCGTTTCCCGCTATTAGTTTTTTGCGTTTTCTATTTCTTCATTGATATCTACATCAAATCCTGATAATGTATTTATTTGAGTTCCTAATTCAACTACTTCACCTGGTAATAAAGTTTTTGATATTGCTTGTTCTGGAGTTATTGCTCCAATTTTCTTTAAGAATTCAGCATTTTTGAAATCTGGATCTAAACAGCAATTTACTATAGCCATTGTATAATATTTATTACTATCAAATCTTGTTTCTCTTTTCTTTCCACTCATATCAATTTTAGAACTTGCCTTTTGAAAAGTACTAAACTCATCTCCAGTCATTGCTCTAATTTTAAACTTTAATAACTTACCTTCCTTATCTTTGAATCTAGGACTAATAATTACTTCATCAGTAATATTATCAACGTTAGCATTTTCTGCTAAAAAATCTTGTAATAATGACATAATATCTTCTCCTCTCTATTTGCCTATTATTATCTATTATAAAAGGAGTTTCAGTTATTCTGATAATTTATATTACCGTTCACCAAAACTCCTCTTATCGCTTAAGTTTTGATGCTAATCTGAATATGTAGGTGAAACAAATGATTCTAATATATCAAAATCACTAAATGTGAAATCCATATCTTCATCTAATGCATCACTATCAACATCAAACTTTGCTAGGTTAACACTATCAATCATACAATCGTATAAAACAACTGTTTGCTTACCAATTGTAGTACCTTTATCTTCGTTAGTTATTACTAACTTAAATGAAGGAAGAACACCTTCTTTAGCATACCTTAATAGTAAGTTTCTAAATATAGTTGTTACGTAATAGATTGTCATTGATCCAGTTCCTGTCCAACCAGTAGTTTTGTTTTGAACTCCTCTCTTACCCATTACTTTAACTTCTGATTTATTTAATTCAGCAGAAGCTTCAATAGATTTAGCGTAGAAGAATTCTTCAACTTTACCATTGATATCTATGTATGCAACGGCTTCACTACCAGCAGGAATGTCACTTGCTTTTAATGTTTTCATCTACTCTTCCTCCTTCCTATCTTACATTAACAATCATATACAATTTATCAACACTATATGTTGGTTGAATATATATTTCTGAATAGTAAGCATCTACTTGTTCTCCAGCTTCAACCATTACATCTGTTGTACTATTAAAGTTTATGATTGCTCCTGCATTTTGTAATTCAGTTAGATAACTAATTATGCTTGCTTTAAATAAAGCTCTACCACTTTCATCTTGTGAAACTTTACCTGCATAATTTTGTTCGAAATCTAATGCTATATGATTTGCTACAGCATCTAATAATCTGATTACTTTATTTTCTTTGAAAGCATCAGTTACATCATCTCTTAAATTCATTAGTGTATTTATATCTTTTTCTACTACTATTGCTCCATCTCTACGTTTACTTATTACTAAATATCCACTAGTAATTAAACCTTCGATATCATCTTCTAATACTGTACCTGTTGTTTCAACAGCATTTGCTACTACTTTATATGTATTTGATTCTGTTACATCTGCACCAGCAGTTGCTCCAGCTACCCATATAACAAATTCTTCAGCAGTTAATTCAGTACCATCAGCATATTTAACACCTTGATTATATGTACTAATAACACCTTCATAATTAGCAGCTACGTAGTTATTAATAACAGCTTGACATTTAATACCTCTTTGCTCTCTCATTTCTTGGATGAATTCTTTAATGTTTTGACCATTAAATACTTCACTTGATCCAAACTTATAAGCAGCTAATGTATCAAATTGAGTAGTTTTTAATAAACTTAAATATTCTGTATAACCTGTACTATCGAATGTTCCATCAGTACCTCCTGTTAATAATGTATTAACAGCTGTTTTTGATACAACACCTTCTCCAGCAAAATCAACAAAATCATTTGACACTAATTCATTAAGATTTCTAATTATTTGCGAATCTTTTTGTGTAGATCCTAGATATGTGTTTACTGCATATCCACCACTAAATGCTTCCTTAACTCCAACACTAATTGAATTTCCTGTTGTACCAGCGTATTTTGCTGTAACAGTTAATTTAATGTTTTGTTCTCCAACAGGTATTTGTACTGTTGCTTTAGCTCCACCTTTATCTGCACGATAAACAAGTAATGTATGAGCATTTTCTAATGCAGCTTTAAATATTTTAGCCTTACTATTATAAACATTAAATCCTAATATTTTTTCTAGGTTATTAGAATATAAATCATTAACAGTAATTTTGATTAAACCTTCTTCAGGTCCCCATCCAATAGGAGCTGCAAATGTTACAACACCACGAGATCCAACAATATTATCTGTTGAAGGAACTCCTTGGAATTTTATGTAAGCACCAGGTCTAATCTTATTTTGACTTTGAAAACTTCCACCTGCCATATTACATATCCTCCTTTTCTTTAATTATTATATGTTTTTCTAGGTAATTAGTTCTTACTTTATCTATATCTAAATACTCCACTGTTCTCATAGGAAATACTATATCAAATACTAATACTCCATCGACAACATTTATTTCAATACTATTGACTCTATTTGGTTTACTAAATATCTTATTATCTTTAATATTGATTATATTTAAGTATTTAAACGTTTTCTTTAATTCATCAATTTTATTATTGATATCCTTTATTTTACTATACTTTTCATTTGTAAAGTATTTAATTTCATATCTATAAGTATCATCTGTAATTGAATACTGATGTCCTGTATATCCCTTTCTGGAATTATCATCAACTCTATTTACATGAAATGAAGGTCTTTCAAAGTTTTGTGGAATTTCTTCATCATAATATTTATAATTATTTCCGAAGGCTTCTTTTAAAGCATAAACTATAGATCCACGAATTATATTTTCTGTTATTTCTATATTCATAATCCCATCTCCTTCGTCCATTCATTAAATAATCTATTCCAAACTCTATACATTTCAGCTTTAACTTCATCTGTAGCCATTGTTAACATTCTTACTCCATTAACGTAGCTTACTCTACCTCTAGTAAAATGTCCATATTCTACGTATGAAGCATAACTTTCATCAGCTCCATTATCCCTAGCATCATTGTAAATGGTAATTGTAAGATCATTTCCTTTTGTTTCCACCTTTGTAACTTTATAAGATCTTCTTAATCTACCAGTTCTTACAGGAGTATTTTTCATTGCTCTTGTCATTACCATTAACGCTAATGTATTAAGAAATCTTTCTTCAAAATTCCTTAATTCGTTATGAGCTTTTAATACTTTTAATTGATAATCTTTTAAATTCTTTACATTGATACTTACATTAGCCATTTTAGCTTTCCTTATCTATTATGATAGGAATTTCTTGATGATAATCAAATCTATTTGGTTCTCCACAAATACCTTCTATGTGTTGGCTTACTCCACTTTCAGGATCTGTTCTATCACCTGAGATTAGATCACCTGATTTGATATCATAATCTAAATCTAAAAATACTCTAACCTCTTTTAATACTGGAACATAAACTTCATTAGAATCACTAGGATTATCTACTGCTATAAAACTAAATTTACATTTTATTTCATTATATATGATAGATCTTGAATTAGGATCAGTAGCACCATATTCATCTTCTGATGCTCCTAATCTTTCTATTTTGCATTTATCTCCATACATTAAATTATTTAATACTTTGCCAAATGGTCTAATATTAAATGCCATGTAAATCTACCCCACAACCAGAAGGTATCTTTCTAAATGCTTGTAACTGCTTCGCAAAGCTTGTTATTATAGCATCATCAGATACATTATTTTTATATCCTGTATCTATTTCATCAGATCCTGATCCAGCATCTATTGCTATTGTTGTATCACCAGCTCTTACACTTGTAATACGTTTAGCTAATTCTTCTTCAGAGGTTGTATCTACTTCAAATAAAGGTTTATCAATATTTTTTAATAATTCTATGGCTATATCTGCCCAAACGTAATATGCCTCTTTTGGGATATCCTGTCTATGACAATATGCCATTATTTTACTTTTAGCGTATGCTAATATGTATTCTTTTTCTTCATCATCAATTTTTTTAAACTTATCTTCGCCTATTAGCTTTTTAAGTTTAAAGTCAAATATTTCTATAACCTTCATATTAGCACCTCCTATCGCTAATCTTCATTTATTATTGTATTTAATAGATCTTCTCCATCTTCCTCATCTTCGTTTTCATCTTCATTAGAAGTTTCGTCTTCTTCTAAATTATCATTATCAGAAGAATTATTATCATCAGAAGAATTATCTGATTCATCTTCATCCTCTTCATCTTCATTAGATTCATTACGTTTTTCTTCTAATAAAGCTATAAGATCAGCTTTTTTATTTGATGGGAATTTTTCTACTCCATACTTTTCAATAAGCTCTTTTCTAATTTCAGCTACTGACATATCATTTAATGCGTTTTCCTTAACTGGTTCAACTCCGATAGGTACTTCTTGACCTGGTTCGTAATCAACACCATTATGTTTTACTGGAAATGCAAATTTCATAATCTCTCCTCCTTTTTATAATAAAATAAGGAAGGTTTTTTGCAACCTTCCTTTGGATTAAGCTGCAACTTTGATTGTTGCTACTTCATTCATTCTTTCGAATGAAGGTAATACGATTTCAGAAACGATTGTTTCTTTATTTACTGGATGTGGAATATTTATAGTAGTAACTGCTACTCCAGTTTCAACTATTGAACATTCACCATTGAAGTTAGCTGATTGTAAATCTGCTTCTTCTGGAGTTGTTCCGTAATATGTATTACCAACTGTATTTGAAGGTAATAATGTTACATAATTGTCTGGATAGAAGTTACGAGCTACCTTATTCTCATCCATGAATTTCTTATCATATAAAGCAACATTTAATCCTAGTTCAGAAACTAATAATGATTTTAATTCAGCATCTCTTACTAAATTAAGTCCATTTGCTGATGGGTTTAATGCAATTCTAATTGATTTATTATTTAATAGATAATTCCAAGTTTTTTGTGTCATGATTGCTCTTGTTGGTTTAACACCAGTAAGATCAACAATTTTTTGTTGCATAGCACGTAAATCTTCTAATGGAGTACTTTTTTCAGTATCTGTCCAAGCACTAGTTCCGCTTAATGCTTTATAGTTATTTCTTGTCCATTCTCCATCAACATCATAATTATAAGTATAATCAACATTGTTAGCTACAATTGAAATACCTCCTGTAACTAATAATTGCATTCTCATTCTTTCACCTTGGATTAAAGCACCTTCGATAAGTTGAGCTCCATCATCAAATATTTCACTAATTATAGTACTATAAAGATTTTGTGAATCATTTTCTCTAAATCTTAATAATTCTTGACGATCTCTTTCTTTAATAGTCATTGCCTCACGGAAGAAAGGCATTTCTGTTTCAATCTTTTTAACACCAATTCTATCACGAACTGTTGCTTTAGTATCAAAATGACTTGGTTTCAATGCAATAGGTAATCCTTTATAACCTTTGATCCAAGTTAGGTCTAATCCCATTTTCTTTTTAGCTGGGAATAAACTTTCACCTAGGTAAGGAATACGATTACTTACTGTTTCTTGCCAATATGTTGTTAATGCTTTTGCACTAACTAAATCCATAACATTATTCATCTAAAATTCCTCCTATTCATAATTTATTATTTTAATTAAGCACCAGGTGCTGCTTTAACATCAGCGAAATAATCTAAATTATCTTCTGTCATAAAGATTATTCCTTTTAATGCTAACATAGCATCTTCTGAAATAGTAACTCCTGTATTTTTCTCAATCTTTTTCTTATCTAATGTACCACGATAAACTCCAGCACCTGCTGCTTTACCATTAGTTACGTCAATATCTTTTAGTAAAACATATCTAACTGTTTTATCGTTAGCTACCTTACCTTCTTTAGTTAGCAATGAACCTGCTTTAACAATTTTCTTACCGTTAACTGCAGCAACACCTTCATCACTTACCATAATAGGTCTAGCTGTATATGGGTCTAAATTAAATAAAATATCAATACTTGTACCATACTCAGTTTGAACAACTTTCATTTCTATTCCTCCTTATCTAAATTATTCACCAAAATAAATACTCTCTGCCGAATTCTTAACAGCACTATTATGAGCTGTTGCTAATCCTTTAGCAAATTGTTCTGCTTTAGAAAGATTAGTTTGTGGAGATCCTTCACCATCTTTTGGTGTTGCTCCTTTAACGAATGGCTCAGCGTTATTATTTTGATTACCACCTTTATTACTGTCATCAGCTTTAAATAAATAACTATCTGATTTTCGAAGATCATCTAATTGCTCTTTTAAACCTGATTTAACCTTGCCATTATCATCCATTACAATATTATCCATATTTAATAAATTCATTGTAACATCTGCATTATGGACTTTATCAATTAGCTCTAATTTAATAGCATTTGATTTTCTTTCTGCTGCTAATTTCTTTTCAGCTTCTTTAGCTGCTTCTTTATTAGCTTTAATCAAATCTTCTTTTTCTTTCTTTAAGGCTTCAATATCATCTGAATCTTTTCCTAATGATTCGATTTGTTTATCTCTTTCCTTAATAGTTTCCTTGGCTGTATTTAATTCGTTATTAACTTCATTGAATCTTGTTTTTGGAACATATTCTCCATCAATAACATCACCAAAATGGTCTACAACCTTTTGAGCTAATTCATCTGTTAGTCCTAATTTCACTAACTTATCTTTCATAAATGACTCTCCTCCTTCATTATTCCGCTTTTTTCCGTGGTTTCGTCCACGAACAAATTCGGTTTTCATTTATTCTTTATTATTATATGTTCTTATCTATTTTAGTATTTTTCTTAATTTTTTAAGAAGTTTAATTGTATATTTATCTGATTTATAATCCTCAAATCTATAATATCTCATAAACTTTTCAGGATAATCATATCCTAATGATGCATTCAAATTCATATCTACTAAATAGCATTTATCATCATTACTATTAGTTTTTACTAAATAGCAATTTTTGTATTGACCTATTATTATCATCTTATCACCTCATATGGAATATTATTTTTCTTTAATGCTGATTCTAGTTTTCTTAATTTAATTGGATCTATATTAAATGATTTTCTTCCACTCCATGTATCTATATACGTATAGATATAAACTTTATCTATATCTTTTACACTTACTCCTCCATGTATTTGAGCTTCTACATATGGTACATTATTTGTTACTTCATCTAATGATCCTAATTTACCAGTATACTTACCATAAGAATCTGTCAAGCTTCTATGAGCAGCCATTGATCTAATATTTGGTTGAGAAAGCAATGTTGGTACTTTAAAATCCCATCTAGATCCATCTAAACTATCTCCTATTGTATATGTTGTTCTATTAAATACATTTTTCTTTTTTAATACTATAGAAACGTTACCATATTGAATAGCACCATTTTTAGAACTAATATCAAACTTCTTATTAGTTAAATAACCGTATATAGGTCTTAACTTTGGATTTAAGTTATTATTATAACCAAATAATGTTTTCTCTACTTCTGCTCTTTGTTCTTTAGTTATATATGTTGAACTCTTTACATCTTCAAATTGCGATTTTATTCTACCATCTTCTAATATTGATTCTAATCCATCCATTGACGTTCTTGTAGCTATATCACTTTCTTCTATTAAATCTTCTAATTCTTTTTCTACTTGTTTTTCCATTCCATCTGTAAAATTATTCTTTTGTCTAAATTCTTCATAATCTTCTCTGTTTCTATTTATTAAATCATTTGCTGGTTGAATATCTACTGCATTACTTGTTACTGTGGCTGGTGTTGCTGATACTGCGTTTACTAATGATAATAAGTCATTTTGTTTACTTGCTAATGCTTCTGCTGCTTTTTTATCTCCTAATACTTTTTCTAAATAATCTTTATATGTTTTTAATTTACCCTTTTTGCTTTTTCCTGTTTCTGGATCTCTATACATTCTTGTTTCTGATCCTTCATCATCTTCTATTACTGGAGCTATTACTGATCTACAATATGGATGAAGTGGTGGAACATTTAATCCTATTTTAGCGTTATCTATTTCTATAATTGTTCCATCCATTGCTCTACATATTTCAGATGTTTTCATATCTAATGTAGCAACAAATTCTAATTTAGTAGCTCCCATTTCTTTATATCTATCTAATAATGCTTGATTATCCATTCTTGCTGATTCAGTCATTATTAGTCTTTGAGCATTACTATATGATGTATCCATTTTCTTCGCTAACTCTTTTGCTAAACTATCATAACTTTGTCCAGTAGCAAATCCTTTTATTACTGTTTCATCTAATGCTTTTATTAACTTTTCTTTATTTCCCCAAATCTTTTCACTAAAACCTCCACCACCTGACCAATCTTCAGCTAGTAATCTTTGAATTCTATCTTTATCTACTTTTGCAAATTGTTCATCATTACCATTTAAGTATTGATTATAATAATCTGTATTAGTATATATCTTTTCTAAAAACTTACCACCTGTTTGCTCCATATCAATATCATATACAACTTTTCTATATTCTGTTTGTAATTGATTTAATACTGAATGTTTATGCATTAAAGATTGATTAAGTAAATATTGTTTCCACTTTGGATCCCCTTGATGTTCAGTAGCTAATCTAACATATTCTTCAACATCAGCTTTATATTTAGTTTCCATATCTCTTGGTAACTGTGAATAAGCTTCAGTTAATGATATATTATTATTTTTAGCATATCTAGTATATACAACAGCTAATTTATCTTGTATATCTTGATTAGCTCTGTCGTATATACCTTTTAATCGTCTTAAATAATCTTCTTCATTTTCTATAGCATTTAATGCTGTTGATAATGATCTTCTTTCCCAATAATCAGAACTCTGTTTTAATAATTCTTTTATTTTTTCTGAATTCATTTAAACTCCTCCTAACTATTAGTATTATTCTTTGCTTTTTTATCCTTCTTTTCATCCTTTTTTGACCCTACGTTTGCCTGACTTTCATTGCTATTTTTTACGGTTGATTGTTTATTACCACCATTTTTTGCTGTTGCCTGACTTTCTTTTGAAGGGTCTTGAGGGACAATTGGTTGATTTCCAAATAATTTCATCTGCTCTTCCAATTTCTTTTGTTCTTCAGCTTCTTGTTTAGCCATTTCTTCTTCTACTTCACTAACATCTTCTACAAATGGATGTCTAGTTAATAATAATGAATCTGGGATCATATCTCTTGATTTATTGATCATATCTATTAACTCGCTCTCATCTATTATTGTTGTTTTATTGAATTGGAATGTTACTTCTTCTTCTGTATAATCTTGATGATGTTTCATATTTATATCAAAATCTATAAACCATAATAACCATTCAAAGAATACATCCATTTCATGTTCTAATTCTTCTAGGTCTAAATCTAGATCGCTATATAAGAATTTTAATCCAACTCCACTCTTATCACCAGTGTTATCATTTTGCATATCTACTCCAGCACCATCTTCATATGCATCTTTTCTAATTCTATCTAATAAATCTCCAAATGTTGTACCATTAAATTCTGTATCTAATGTTCCTACATCTCCATCTCCATCTATTAAGATAGCTCTGTATTGTGCTATATTAGTTGTTAATTCTTCTAGACTTGCTCCACCATAACCTTTGAAATATTTTATAGCGTTTGGAATATCTTGTACTATATCTACCATTGTTGATATCAATGATTCATATGTATCTTGATAAGATCTAATATACTTTAATAATGATTTTTCTTCCTCATTATACTTTAATGGTATCCAAGGGATCCTATCCCATACCATTTGTTGAGGTTCAAATATAATTCTACCATCTTCATCTAATTTATAAGTAGTTTCTATTACTTCTCCTTTATCATTTTTGATATCTTCTGTTTGAGGTATCATCAATTCGAAGTTACCTTCTTCTTTAGGTCTACTCTTATCTCTAACAAATCCTTTATCTTCTTTAACATAATGTATTACACCATTTTGACTATAATAATCGGCATATGTGGTAGTTTTACTTTCTTCTCCACTATATACTTGGATATCATAATAATGTATTAGCTGATCTATTTTAGTATGCTCTCTATCTGCCCAGAAAGCTTTTACTTGATGGCCTGGAACACGTCTAAATTGTAATGTACCATTTTCATCGTAATATGCATTTAACCAGTTAATACCTTCTTTTATAGCTTCCTTTGCTGTATTGAAAACTAATCTATACATATATTTAGTAAAATATTCACCTTCTAATATTTCTTTATATGCATCATTATCCGTTTGGATACTATATGGCTTACCTAGTAAAGTATTTACTTTTTGTCTAGTTAGCTTTCTCATAAAGTTTTTATGTACTTTAGCATTTGATAATTTACTATTTTCTTTACCATCTGTTCCACAATGATCATATCTTTTCTTTTCATCTATTTTAGAATCATTATCATAATAACGTATACCATCTAACATTAACTTACGATCATCGCTGTTATTAAATTCATCATATACTTTAGCTACTAATTTATCTACATCCATTTCATTAGCACTAACGTTATAGGTTTCTATATTAGCTGTTGCTTCATTTTGTTCATCAATGTATACTATTTGATTACCACCCAAGTTATTATTTAATGAACTTTTTTTGTTTCTTACTGGCATATCTATTCCTCCTTCAACATCTCTTTAATTATTATATGTTTAATCACATTTACTGCACTCTTGTTCACATTGAGTTCTTAATTCTAATATTACTGATTCTAAATATTCAATATCATCAATGTATTGTTGTTTAGGAATAACATCTTCATATTGTTGTATTATTTCATCAGCTTTCATTTCAGCTAATAGTTTTTGTCTAGTTAGTTCTTCTATTGTTCCATTCTTTTCCATTATTTCTGTATTTTTACTATCTACCACTCCAACTAAATCATTAGATATTGCTGTAAATATTATTGCCCATAATACGACTACTACTAATAATGCTGTTATTGTCATACTATATACTTCTAATACTTCTAGCTTATTTGATGATAACCAATTTTTAATCTTCTTAAACATCTTAATCCCACCTTCCTTTCTCATATTCTACGAATCCATCATCAAATAGATCCTGATATTTATCTTTATGTGCTTCCATAAATGGACTACCACCCATTGGTGTTAATAATTTAACTTCTCTTGTTCTTTTCATTACTACTACCCATAATCCCATAGGATCTATTTCTTTTACCCATCCTTTACTAGGATTGATGGCTAATGTAAAACCATAATCTAAATACTTATCTTTGAATTCTTCAAACTTTTCTTTTTTGATATATGCTTTCATATTATCTCTTCTTTCTTTTCATATATGTTTTATTATTACCCAATTGATCTAACTCTTTCCGGCAAGCTTGTATTTCTTTTTTAGTTTGTTTTAATAACTCGGATTTTAAATATATAAGATATTTAAGTTCCTTTTCACGATCTCTTTCTTCTTTATTCATATTAGACCTCCTAGAATCTAAATGTTCTTACTCTTACTCCTTCAGTAGCATATCTTAACGCATCCATTAAGTGGTTATATTCATCTATTGGTTCATTTAATAATTTATCTGTATCCTTATCTTTTTTCCACACATAATTATTAAACTCTATTATAGCATTTTGACATCTACTATGAACTATTATTTTATAATCCTGTAATCTACTAATACCTTGTCTAATACTATCTTTACCTTTTAATGAAGCTACTGCTCTATTTATTCCATAGTATTTTAACTCATCTATACTCTTCGGTTCTGCACTATCACATCTAATAACTTCTTTATTATATCCTTTATATCTTATCATATCAGCTAACATCATATTAGTTTGTCCTACTTTATAGAATTCATCAAATATCCATATACGCATATTCTTTTCATCTACTATACAGGCTATCAATGCTGCTACGTCATTACTATATCCGAAGTCTAAACCAAATCTCATTTTCAGATCTGTCTTACCATTTATATTGATTGATTTCTTTATTATTTGTTTATAATCGAAATCCATTACTGTCCAATTTCTAAATATCAATCCTTCACTTATTCCCCAGTTACCTAAACCTTCTATGTTAAATGCTATTGGATTATTAACTCTTGTTAAATTAAATACATCTATATCATCTTTATCTAGGAATTCATTTGCTGCATATATTGTTGTTCCTACGAATATATTTTCTTTTTTATTACATGAAAATCTATTTATTCGCTTTCGTTTTCCATTATTATAATCATCTAACATATCCTCTGTTATATTAACATCTGGACATTTATCAAAGAATCTTCTTTTTCCCCACCATTTATCTGACCAAGCATTAAATGTAAATGTTATTTGTTTCCATAACCCATGATCTTCTAATTCACTTCCATCTGGCATTTTACCACGAATAGATTTATCTACTTTATCAAAATCTTCTTCTGATTCAATCTGGAATGCTTCCTCAAACCAAGCCCAACATAATACACCATGAGCAACACTAAATGATGTAATATTTAATGGATCATCAAATCCCCTAAAGAATATCTTCTGATTAGTTCCTAATCTAGTAATGGTTAGATCTCCATTATCTGATTTACTATAATACCAATTATTATCTAATCCTAATCTATGTATTGCCCATATTAAATCATTTCTAGTTGATGTTCTATGTGTATTAAGATGTTTTCTTATTACAACTAAATTAGCCATATCATATTTTTCCATCATACTAATATAGAATAATGCTGTTACTTTACTTTTCTTCGATCCTCTGGATCCTTTTACTACTCTATAACGTTCTCTACTATACCAAAACGGTTCGTATTCTTTACCTATTATTTTATTCAGATCTACTTCCACATAATCTGGACTCTGTATTTTAGGGATAGCTTCACTGGCTTTCTTCATCTTATAATACTTGGAAATATCATCTATTATACTGTTACTCATACATATCTTCTCCCTTTACTATGTATTTCTATATATCTGTTATCTCTATATACTATTTTAGTTATATTTTTCTAATACTCTTATATAACTTCTT
>ERZ779877.717-NODE-717-length-33930-cov-12.419277_pt1 | contig 33930 bp, 53 predicted proteins | sample MGYA00511556_ERZ779877 | MGnify/ENA primary metagenome ERZ779877 (study PRJEB29588, sample SAMEA2159338) | human gut metagenome | biome: human gut; feature: human-associated habitat; material: faeces | place: Denmark | collected 2008/2010 ...
ATGACGGGGACCTGCTTCAACACTTCCCGATAATCGCAATTATCTGTAGAAAAGTGCGTGTTTTCAACATTCATGCCGATAGTTTTCCACAAACCCCTGCGCTTTAAAAACTTAGTGTCTTCTCATGGCAGGTTAGATAGCCGAGCACGCTCAGTTTTCAACACCTTGGGCAGGGGGGGAATGTTGAAAAGTCCCATAGACCACGTGCTAGCTAATGTCTGTGCATGTAGCCATCTATCGCGTGGCTTCGCCAATCCTAGCTAGAGCCAGCCCTCTTAGATAGTCCTTGTCTATGTCCCCATCGTCCGCCATCCTGTGATGCATCCTGCATAGGCACACTAGGTTGTCGTCCTCTATCAATCCGTCTGGATCGTCCCGCAGCTTCTCTATGTGGTGGACTTCCAACCCATCGGTCGTGACCTTCCCTTTGTCCCGGCACACCTCGCACATCCAGTGTGCATCGTCTCGCACCTGTAGGCTCTTCCTCTTCCAGCGTGCGGTGAAGCGCAGCCTGTCCGCTCCCGTCCTCTCGTACCTGTATGTCGGCTTCTTCCTCGGGCAAGGCTGGCCGTATGGGTGAATCATCCCGCAGCGCGGGCACGCCTTGTATGCTCCCATCGAATCAACCCCTGTTCAAAAATCGGCCCCCACCCCGAAGGGTGAGGGCCTTCCATCGGGCGAGTAACCCTTGCTGATACCGAGCGTAAGGGTCTCTGTCATCATGTCACAGCTAGAGCAGACCCATGAGACACATCGGCACGCCAACGAATATCAAAGCGAGATCGATAATTAACAGCACCAAGTTCAGGCAATCGACCTCGGACTCGTCGGCTGGTGAAGGATACGGCATTAGAACCTCCCCGCGTTCAGCGCTTCCTGCATCCTCTTGACGGTGTTGCTGGGCGCACCGAGGTAGCCGTCTGGTCCGTAGCCGAAGTGGCGCTCGAGTGCGTTGACCGTCTGCGCCCCGAGGATTCCGTCGGCATTTACCCCAAGCGCTCGCTGCATCGCGGTGACGAGCGTGGATCCTCGCGGGTTGCTCACCCAATCGAAGCCGCTCGTGCAGGCCTTGAGAATCGGGCGGTTTCCCGCGTACTGCGAGGACACCACGCCGTCGACGGGCGTGCCGAAGTGCCTTTGCAGCGCCCTCGTTGTGTCAGGCCCCCAGTAGCCATCGACCGAAATCTTTCCGGCGGAAGCGCTTGGTGCCGTCTGGGCGCCCGTGTATCGGAGAATGCAGTCCCAGCCGTGGCGATAGACGTAGACCTTGCGCTCGTTGGTCTCCCCGCCCGTCTGGTCTCCTCCGCGTCCGCCGCTGGCCTTGCCGCGCTCGTCGATGGATGCCTGCGCGATGATTGCGTTTCGCCCATAGCCCGAGATGACCATGCACACGTGGTGCGTGTCGTTGAGCAGGATGTCGCCAGGCTGAAGCGTGCTCAGGTCGGTCGGAAGTCGCCTCCAGCCGCGTGCGGTGAGGTTTGCGCTGAGGTTGCCCGTGTAGGTCGCGCCGCCCGTGTCGAAGCCGCCCTGCTTCAGGGCCCAGATCACAAGGCTGCTGCAATCGCACTCCCCGCCGTCCCTGATGTCCAACCTGTTGCCCTGGTCGTATCCGAGCGACCAGACGCGGCAAGCCTTGTCCATTGCCGCGATTGCCTTACTGATGCTTGGCATATCGAACCTCGCTTCCGTAATTATGCGCCCAGCTTCCTGTTCACCGTTGCTCTTCCTCGAAGGGATGGGACCTTCGAGAGATCGATTCCTGCCTCCCATCCGCTGATGTCGATTCCTTGCATTGGCATGTCTACTCGCTCCCTTCAGATACCTGCTTCGATGTCGCCGCGCTCACTCCAATGAGCGCACCGATAAGAACACCGGTCGCGTTGAGCGTGAGCACGACCGCGTCGGCGTTCGGGATGCCCCACGCCGGGAATACCGCGCCAATGAAGGTCGCGGCTGCAGGGCATGCGATAAGCCCGAGCCATTTCAGCACGTGGTACAGCTTGTCATTAATGATATAGTCTTTCATTTTTCAATCCTCCTAATCGTCCATTGTCGGCAGCTCCATCATCTCGTCGTGGAGGTTCGTGGCGATGCCGTTTCCGCCTAGCCTGTGATAGCTCCGGTAGGTGCGCTCCATGACTTCCTTGTCAACGGTCGAGGCGTGGCCGTCGCGCACAGCATGATGATGCGTTCGCATAAGCTCGCTTCTCAGCAGCGCACGCAAGGCCGATTTGACGAGTTCGTTCTCCTCGTCGGCCTTCTCCTTCTCGACGCGCCTGTTCGACAGCGTTATGCCCAGAAGAGCGACAACTGCCGCTGCTGAGTAGATCGCGAACTGCGAGTCTAGCCTTGGGTTCGACACGGCTGTTGCGGTCGCTGCCAGCAAACACGGGACGCACACCCATAGAAGCTTTTCCCAGAATTCTTGCACTGCCGCTCTTTTCCGATTGGTTTTTTCACTCATTTGATTATACGTCGCGCGGAGCGGGAATTGCGGGAATACACCTATAACGACCTTATGCAGACGAGGCCCGGAAGTTTTTCCAAAGAAAAACGGGAACCCTCTCGGATTCCCGTCAGTTCCTATTTTTCCAGATCGGCGCGTATAAGCTCCTTGATGTATCCCTGCTTGCTCGGCACGCTGTCGAGCTTTTCCAAAACATCCTCGTCGGTGCGGCGGTTCAACTTTAGATGGACCTGCCGCGTGTTCTCAGCGTCGTACTTCTTCTGGGCTTTGATTTGCGCTTCGGTTGCCATGCGTGTTACCTCCGGTTGTCGATTAACAGCGCTCCTTATCGCTAGTCATCCGCGACCACCTCCGCGCCGCAATGCGGACAACGCTCATACTTCCCGTATATTTCCTCGCAAGTTCTGCCGCATTCGCTGCATTCGTAGATTCTCACCTTGGCGTTTCCGTGAGTCTCAACGTCGGTGAGTTCCAAGTTGCATGTCGGGCGGTCTATGAGATCGGCAAGGCGGACGACGTCCTTGACGTCGGTCACCGCATCCACGTCGACGTCTTCGTCGTAGTAGATTCCGACGGCGTCGAGCACGTCGGGTAAACTTACATAGCCGCTCTTCGGCACACCGTAGGGAGCGAACACGTTGCGCAGCTCTTGCGCTACCTCTCGGCGCTCTTTGTCGCTAATCATCTATTCCACCATCCGATTCCACAGGTTGATTGATGCGCCACGAGCCATTTCGGAAGAAACATCGCAGCCATTCGTATTGATGAGCGGCCCGTCGCAATCGCAAGTGTTGCAATGGACGTAATATGCAAACCACGGTTTGCCGTTTCCCCTCTCGCCTTCTGGGCATGATTTGACATCAGAACTGCCGCAGAACGGGCACGGCTTGAGTCTCAGCTCGCCCATTAGTCCTCGCTCCTCCCCGCGAGGGCCTTTGCGCGTCGCAGGACGTCGCGGACAAGCCCGGCAGTGCAGTCCTCCGCATCGTTCTTGATCGAGCCGATGTCCTCCTCCAGCTTCTCCCAGCTGTCCTGCTCGGTGCGGTGGAGCGCTTTGAGCCAGCACGGCTTGCAGTTGTCCAGGTTAAAGACGTACCACGAGCGCCCGTTGAAACAGATGCTCCCCACGTGGAGCATCTCGCCATCGTCCGTGTACAGCTCCGTCGTGCCGAGCGGCACCACCTCGCCGTCCGCGTCCACGGGTGCGGGGACGCCATACGCCCACGCATATCGCCCGATTTCGCGCACGGCCGAGCTGCAAATTCCGAGAAGCTCGGCGTCAATCTCTGCGGCGATCTCCTCCGCGGCGCCGTAGGTAAGGCGGAACTCGCCCTCACCCGCGTCCCTCTGGTTCTCTATCGCCTGGCGCAGCCTGGCCACACCTTTCTTCTCGGTCATCACCGACTCCTTTCCTCGTCGTCTTTAATCAAAAAACTGACCTTCTCAAGCTTCCTGCGCATCCCGTCAGCCTCGGCCTCGGACGATTTGAGCGCGTCCCTGAGCCGGGACACCTCGGCGCGCGACTCGCGCAGCTCAAGCCGCAGGCGGTCGATTTCCGGCTCTGGCGACCTCGGGGCTATGAGGTCGGCGAGCACTTCCGCGAACGTGGAGTCCTGGTTGAGCCGCCACCACGGGCTGACTGCGTCGACCACCTGCGCGACGGTGGCGCCGTCGTGGTTCGTGTCCCATCGCTTGAGGGACATGAGCCGCTCCGACACCTGCCGCTTGATGTCGTCCCCGGGGTCTCGCAGCTCGCCCTTGGCCCTCGGCTTGCAGATCACGCCGTTCGGCACGGCGCGGCCGAGGTCAACGGCCGGCGGCAACTTGCCTTCACTTATCCTCATCGTTTTCCTCCTCACCGTCGCCCTCGTCGACGACTGACTCGACCACGGCCCCGCAGCGGCGACACCTCTCCGGCACGGGAGAAAGCGGGTGCGTCTCGCCGCAGTTCCCGCACATGAGCGCGGGGGACGCGCTGTCGGCACCCACGACGTACATCTCGCACGACGCCTCCGCGCCCCACTTGGGCAGCTCGTCGCTAATCTCGCTTACTTTCAACCAACCTCACCATCATCCTCTTTGCCATGTGCCAGCACTCCTTGGCCTTTCCGAGGTCTTTCCCCTCGTCATCCTTGAGCCCAGCCCTGTCGAGGTACTTGAGCGCCGAGCCTGCCGCGAAGTAGATTGCCATCTCCGGCGATATGGCGTACATCGCGTCGATGCACTCGATGCCTTCGCTTGCGTAGTGCGATGGGTGCCTAACGCCGCTCTTGTCCATTTTTATCGCCATCCATTGACCTCCTTGTAGTCCTGCCAACATTGCACCTTCTGCGCCGTCTCGTTGGCGATCTGCACGTCACGCTGGGCGTCCTCGTAGGCCATCGACTCTGCATAGAGGAACAGCGCCAGAATCAGGGCCGTGACCACGATCCGCAACGCCGTCGGATACCTCTCTCGCACTCCGTGGAAAACGTCTTCCAACCAGTAGACGAACCGCATCGCATCTCCTTTCTCTCTCTCCCAACTGACAACCCTAGTATACACCTATACACTAGGGTTGCAAGTGGGAATCGCAAAAACTGTGCTAGTACCAACCTTTCTCGTCCGCCATGCGGAGGAAGTCACCGCGAGCATCGTGGTATGCGGCCTTGGTCACTGGCGAAAGCCCTCCTGCTTGTAGTCCTCTACTTTGCAGATCTTGCGTGCGCACGGGCCTGTGGGGTTTCCCCAGCCTTCCCAGACATAGCCTTCGGCAACCGTGTATCCGTCCCTCTTTGCCATCTTTGCCCTGCGGTTGAACTCGCGGATGCGCTCCTTGAGCCTGTCGTTCATTTCGTTTTCCTTTCTCTCTCTGAGGAATCGCATTTACGGCCTGTCTCTCGATGGTATGTGCCGTCTGACAGGCCCCATCTCTGGGGCCTTTTCCTTTACTTGCTTTCTGCAATCGCCGCTTTATATCCATCGTCGTATGCCTTGACCATGGAAGGCACGCGATAAACGATGTTTCCAAGGGAACCGCGCTCGAATGCTCTCTTGATGCCATCATGGTTGATGATGTATGCGCCCATCTTGTGGCCCCTGTTGTATGCCTTCTCGATGTTGCTCATTTCTGGGTTCCTTTCTCTTTCCCTTTGGTGATTATTAGTATACACCTATAGCGCACGGTTGCAGGCGTGAATCTGAGACTTTTTCCGCTCAGATATGGGCGCGGCCCGCAAGGGTTGACTTGCGAGCCGTTAGAGAAAGGAGCGCCTAGATAGGCGCAGCTACATTCTACCACGGAGGAACCTGCGGAGCTGCTTCGCCAGCGATGTCCTCTCGTAGTGCATCCGTCTCGCTATCGTCTCCCAGCTCTTGCCTTCGAGGAACCTCATGACGGCGATCGCCCTGATGCGCGGGTCTGGCACCGTCGCTATGAAGGCCATGACCTCAAGCCTTGCGGACTCCACGGCCTTCGCCTGCCTGTCTATCGACCTCAGAACCTCTGGGCTAGGCTCGCGGATCGCAACCCTGCGAAGCGCGTCCAACTCCACATGTAGGTTGCGAGCCTGCGAAAGCTCGCGCTCCGTCACAGCCCTAGAAGCTCCTTGGCGGCCGCCGTCTTCTTGGCGTAGTCCGAACGTCGGCGGTCTTGCCCATTGAAGGCCACGGGGACGCACATGTCCATGATTCGGCTGTAGATCCGCTGCTCTCCGATTCCGTCCGCGCTCATAAGCTCGCGGGGGTTGATGTTGGTCGTGACTATCAGTGGCAGCTTGGAGCGATAGCGGGCGTCTATCACGGCCGTCACCTGCTCCGTCATGTACTCGGTCTTTCTCTCAGTTGCGAAGTCGTCGATTATGAGCAGGTCGAACTTCTGCAGGCTGTCGATGTACTCCTGCTTTCCGGAGAACCCGCTGGATAGCTTGTTGACTATGCGCTGGAAGTTGGTCATAAGGCATGGCGTTCCGCTCTCGATGAGCGCGTTGGCTATACACGCGGCCGCGAAGCTCTTCCCGCTGCCGACGTTTCCGTAGAGCATCAGCCCCGTGCCGTTCTCCAGCATCTGCGGGAACCTCTCGACGTAGCGCTTCATGGCCGCCATCGTCTTCGCGTCCTTGCCGTCGTCGTGGGCGAAGGTCCACTCGCGCATCTCGGAGTCTGAGAACCCGGTGCGGCGCATCCTGTCCACGCGCTGCATCTTCTCGCGCTTGCGCTCCTCCTCCTTCCTGCGTTCCTCCCTCTCGACCTCGCACCTGCACATGCAATATGGCTTGATTCCCCTGCCGTGAAACTCGACCTCGCACTGCTTTGGCGTGTGGCACTTTCCACAGTAGAGCAGGCCGTCCTTGATGTAATCGCCTGCCTGCGGCTTGTGGTTCATGTCTGCCGCCTTTGCCAATCCCTCGATTATTCCGTCTACGATCATGATTTTCCTTCCTCTCTCTCTATCGCGTCTTTGGCGCGTACTTTCCAAGTCCCAGGACCTTGTCGACCTCTTCGTCGCCGGTGCTCTGGTAGTAGTAGTCGGCATCTATCTTCCTGTTGAAGCCGCTCGATGTCTCGTGTGAAGCAGCGGTCTTCTTTTCTTCCTTGTCCTTCCGTGCCCAGCACCGAATAGTCGCCAGGTGGTTCTCGTAGGTCTTTCCGTGCGACTCCATGTAGGAGCTGAGATTCTCGATTCTATCCTCCCAGTCCGTGGGGAACTCGGCTTGAAGCTTCTGCATATCTGAGTCACTGAGAAGTACGTTCTGGTATTCCCCGTACTTGTGGCGCGTCTCCCTCTTTCGCGATGTCCTATCGTATCTGATAGAAGGATTGGTGATGGACGGGTCACTGATAGAAGAATCTTTGTTGCTACTTTGAAGTGGTACGGGGTCGCACTTTGAAGTAGTACCCCCGTCGCACTTTGAAGTGATACCCGTATCACTTTGAAGTTGCACGGCCTGTTCGGTTGGGCGGTAGTACGCACGGGTGCCGACCTCGCTGTTTTTCACTTGTCGATGATCCAGCAGTCCGAACTTCACCAGCTTCTTGAGCCTGCGCCTTACGGCTTCGGGGTTGAGGTGCATAATCGGCAGCTCGTCGCATACGTACGAAGCGTTGACCCATCCATACTCGGCGCCGTCTATCACAAGCTTCTCCATGCCGCCAAAATAGAAGTCCATAATCCATCGCAGAATCATGAGGTCGCGCTCGTCTATCGATTGGTGCTCGTCGCACAGATTAAGGACTTGCTCTTGACTGAAGCCAAATATCGTATATTTCATCGTTACATCCACCCCTCGTATTCTTCCACGAACGTCGGGTTCATGGTGACGAGCATTATTTCGCCGTCACCGATTGGAGCTGGCGAGACAACGTCAGTGTCTATGCGGTTCACGCCTGCGTCAAAGATTGCAATGTCAGCAATACCAACACGGTCGAGATCCCTGAGCACCAACGATGGCGGGACGTTAAAATACATGTACTTGTTGAAGAACTCGGGGTAGTACATCACGAACCTGTCTCTTTTGCTCAGGCTCCTCCTGTACATGAGTTCACCCGTCACAACGGCCATTTCAACGGGATATTCAACGTCTTCCATCTTTGATAGCTTTCTTGCCAGACTGACACTGTACGAATGCCTGTACATGCCGCCTCCAAAACGAAACCCCGCCGTAGGTAACAGCTACGACGGGGTTCCTTATTTCATGCCGCGTTTCACATCACGACTTGAAATCATGTATTATCCGTAAGCCTGTTACCCTTACGGGTCCTATTATAGGATCAAGACTCCTCGATGTTAATGTGATTGATGTATGCCATGAGCTTCTTCTTCAGCTTGTACTCGGCTGTCTTGAAGCCCTTGCAGTCTTCCACGACAACTTTTCCGTCGCGGACGTATACGAAGTCTGCGACGTACCTCATCTCGCGATACTTCACGCCGTCGCATTCGAAGCTTGGCACAAGCTCGAAAGGCACCTGAAGGCGCAAGCCCTGAATCTTCCCAGCCTGCTCCATGTCGCGGAGCCTCGTGTACCGCTTGGCCTCCCTGGCGCTGTCGAACTCGATGCCGTCGACGACGGTCTTCTTCGCGTGGTACTTACTTCCCCGTGCTGCCAAAGCCGTCACCCCCTCTCTCGGAATCTTCCAGATCGTCCACCAGGTCAAAATCCACATACTCGCATGGGACGATTACAAGCTGCGTGATTTTGTCCCCACGCATGACGTTATACGGATAGTTGCTGTGGTTGTAAAGCTTCGCCATGATTTGCCCCGTATACCCCTCGTCGATGACGCCCTCTGACGTGATGCCGTACTTGACGTTGAGTCCAGACTTGCTCTTCAACATGCCGACGTAGCCGTGCGGCAGCTGGATATGCACGCCCGTGCCGATGACGCACGAACCCCTAGCTGGGACCAGCGCGTAAACTGGCGAACGTAGATCTGCCCCCGCGTCCGTCGTGTGCTCCCTGACCGGCATGAATGCGCCTGCGTCAAGCTTGATTTTCATTTATCTAGTCCCTCCTAAACGTAGTTCCTTCCGATTATCCGCATCCAGTCATCGAGCGACCATCCGTAGTGCTCCATAGCCCGCTGCTGCGACACCTCTTGCAGGTACTTCTCGAACGGTCGGTTGAAGTGCACCGCATAGTCGCCTATGTTGTGGTCTTCTGGCCGCAGGAAGACGTACAGGCCAAGCTCGATTGACTTCTGGCGGTTCGGGCCGTGGAAGACCTCGTGTCGCACGAGCCACGGCTCGCGCTCGTCGTACCAGCGGATCATGACACCGTGCCGCCAGTCGTACCATTCGCCGCACCCGAGAATGCTGTGCTCCTTCATCATCCTTCGCCCTCCACGTACTTCAGCCGTGCGATTTCCTCGCGCGTGAGCACCGAGATGCCAAGCGCTTCGCATTCCTCACGCGCCCCGTCGATGAGCCGCGAGAACTCCGTCGAATCCATGTGGCTCGAGCCCTTGTAGACTCGATAGTGCGTGAACTCATGCCCTCCAGCAAACCCGGTGCCGATTTCCTCGTAATAGCGGAAATACCCGGAAACGTCGATGCCAGAACGGACGCTCACGACCTCGAAAGGCGCGTGCTCCTTCAGCATGCAGGAATGAATCTCGGAAGTCGGGATTCTCAGAGCCTTGCCAAGCTGGTTGACCATTGACCAATAGTAGGCGTTCTGGGTCAACGTGCGCTTGCGCTTGCGCTCCTTGATTTCGTACAGACGTTCCTTGCCGTCGTGCGGCTGCGAGAACAGCCAGTGTATGATTTCCTCGGCAGTCCCAATCATTCCACCTATCATCCCGCGCCACCTCCTTTCGAGTGAGTGGGCGGGACGCCCTGGAGCGCCCCGCCGATTAGATTAAAACGGGATGTCCTCGTCGTAGACGTCCTGCGGGACGGTGGTCAGCTGGTACTGTTGCGGCTGCTCCTGCTGCGGCTTGCGGTTCTGCATCAGCTCGATTTCCTGCGCGATGATGTCCACCTTCGAGTGCTTCTGGCCGTCCTTTTCCCAGCTCGAATAGTGGAGCTTGCCCGCGATCGCGACCTTCATTCCCTTGGTGAGGATGTCGCTCAGGGCTGTCGCGCGGTTGCCGAAGGTGACGCACTCGAAGAAGTTGGGCACGTCCTCCCACTGCCCCGATGCGTTCTTGCGGTGGTCATTCACCGCGATTCCGAAGCTCAGGACTGCCGTCCCGCCCTGAGTTGCGCGAAGCTCGGGCGCCCTCGTCAAATTTCCAACTAACGCAACGTGATTAATGCTCATGCCCTACCTCCTTGACGCTCATATTCGGCTCCATATGCTCCGCGTCCTCGGCCTTCTCCTTGTCAATAAGCTCGCGAAGCTTGCTCTCGTACTCGGAAGGAAACGCATACTTGAAGATGGCCGTGAGCTCATTGCCACCGTAAAAGTAAAGCTCATCCCCGGAGAAGTTGAGCGTCGCGCCGTTCAGAACCACCTCCTTCAGCATCGCCGCCTTGTATGCAAGCTCCAGAATCTCCTTGTAGTCGCTGATGTTTATTGAGACGGTTCCTTCTGACATTCCGTTGCCCCCCTTGTCCACGTTGATTTTGATGCTGTTGTCTTCGTTACCAAACATTTGTTCTTCTCCCTTCTCTCTAGTCCTTTGTGTACACGTAGGCCCTGCAGCCCTTCGTGTCGTTGTAGATGCTCAGACCCGTAATCTGTCCGCTCTCGATGCGCACCTTCTCGCAGCGGAAGTTGTCATAGCAGGCCTGGCGTCCGTTCTTGCCCTGCTTGATATTGCACTTCTCTGACGGCACCCATATGAAAGGCGCCGTGTAAAGCTCGCGCCCGATGCCGAGCATAAAGCCAGCGCGCTTGAATGCGTCCGAGGCGCGTCCCTTTTCGGCCTCCATGTTCGAAGGCGTACCGTTTGACTGCTTGGCGATCCACTGGGATTTTTCCGCGTCCCAGACCTCGATTGTGCAGAACAGCTCGCCGTTGATGCTCTGGTAGCTGTCGCGCCAACCAGTCATGCCGAAAGTCTCGTCAAGGATGCGCATGTCGCAACGGCTGTCCTTATAAAGCAGGAGCGCCGCGCCATTCTGTCTGCATTGCGCCACGCGCACCTCTATCTCGTCTGCCCTCAGTTCGCGCATGTTACTTCACCTGAAGGCTCTCGTTGGTGACGATTTCGGCGTGCTCGATTTCGCGCCCGTCAGTCAGGGCAGCCTTGATTGCCGTGCGGTTCGGAGTAGGCTCCTTGAAGGTCAGCAAATCGTCAGCGTGCTCTTCGGCCCACGCAACGAAGTCATCGTCGACCTGAACGCTCTTCGCTTTGCGATAGCTGCACCGCACCTTGGGCGACTCGAACTTCTCACCCTTCAGCGCGTAAACCAGAAGTGCCTTGATTCGCTCGGCCTTGTTCTCCACCGCCTTGCGGCGCTGGGCGAGGTTCGCTTCCTCTTCCTTCATCGCCTTCGCTTCGGCCACGAGGTTCTTGTAGAAGCAGCCGATGTTCTCGACCTTCTGTGTGCGCTCCATCTGAAGCTCGTCGTAGCGCTTCTCGTCCTCAATCTCGCCCGTCTCCATATCGACCAGCGACATGATTGAATCGTCGATCTCGTAAATGCTCATACCCATGTTGTCGTTCCTTTCTCTTTAAGTTCTTCCAGCTCTTCGTCCGTGTAAAACACGTCCTTGCCTTCGAAAAGCCTGTTAATCAGGTCGTACAGAGCCGTCATGTGCTCCTTGGTCGGATTGCCCCTCTCCATAATCGTCACCGTCACCGAAAAGATAATCGAGCGTGTAGGTGGCGCCGTTGCGCTCCTCAAGCTCCGACTGGATTGCCATCATCTCGCCAAGTCGCCACTGTCGTTTGCCGTTCAGCAGCCGCCACGCCGTGGTGTACTTGACTCCGAGTACGTCCGCCATATCCAAGTTCGTCAGTCCAGCGCGTGCGATTTCCGCCTTCAGATTCTTATACATATCTCCACCCCCTTATGTGCTCAGTGTGCGCACTTTTGTGCTCCAACAATTTCCATTATAGGCAGGAAGTTTCAAATTGCAATAGGTTTTTCTAAAAATGTTAAAACTTACTTTCAATATTGGCGAAGGAGTGCGGGATAAGCCCCAGCGCGGTTAACTCATGGTTCAACCGCAGCGCCGAGAACATAAGCTTGCAGACGCTGAAGAAGCTGTCGGAATACTTCGGCATAAGCATCGAGGAGCTTGTCCACGGTACGAAGACACGGCGCGATCTGGTATTCACGAGCGACACATACACGGAAGAAGAACTCGCGCAGATTAAGCAATTCGCGCACTTTTTAATAGGACAACGAGAAAGGAATGATTGATGAATGGCTTACGCAATGTACCTGCGCAAATCACGCGCAGACGAGGAGCTAGGATACGAGAACACGCTTGAACGACACGAGGAAATGCTGCGCAACCTAGCGGCGCAGACTGGAATCCACGTTGACGAATCGCACATCTACAAGGAAATTGTCTCGGGTGAGAGCATCGAGGCACGACCACACGACCAAGGGGCGGGCGGCCTACAGTGTGCAAATCCAACCCGTTTACATATGAGGGGCTACTACAAAAACCGTCCCTTACCTACTGCAAAAACCGTCCCTTACCTACTACAAAAACCGTCCCTTACCTACTACAAAAACCGTCCCTTACCTACTGCAAAAACCGTCCCTTACCTACTGCAAAAACCGTCCCTTACCTACTGCAAAACATGTCCCTTACCTACTGCAAAAGATGCAGAAGCTGCTTAAGGCGGTAGAGATGGGACTTTACACGGGCGTGCTCTGCATAGAGCTTGAACGTCTCAGCCGTGGGGACGGAGCAGACCAACAAAGGATACTGAAGGCGTTTCAGTTCTCCGACACGAAGATAATCACGCTAACAAAGACCTACGACTTGGCGGGTGATGATTCATTCGACGAGGAATTCTTTGAATTCGGATTATTCATGAGCCGAAGAGAATACAAGATGATTAAAAAGCGCCTGTATCGCGGAAGGATACAGGCGCAGAAAGAAGGCTATTTCATCGGATCGCGCCCACCATACGGTTACAACAAGGAGCGAATCGGCAAAGGCTATGTTCTGGTGCCGAACGAGAACGCGGAAGTTGTGCGATACATCTTCAGGAGGTACGCGCAGCGCGAGACGGCGGCCAACATCCTGCACGACCTCAACAATATGGCCATTCCGACCGTGACTGGCACGAAGTGGACGGCCTACGCTATCCGCGAGGTCATTAAAAACCAAACGTACATCGGCAAGATAAACACGAAGACCGTCCGCTGTGAGAAGTCAATCAAAGACGGGAAGGTCGTTCAAAGGTGGCTCAACAACTATGAACCAGTTGTGTTTTGCAGCGTGTGCGGCAAGACGATTCGCCGCACACATTACGACTATAAGGGCGAAAGAACTTTCTACTATGGTTGCGTCACGTCGCGATGCGAGACGAAAAACACCTTCACCCACGTCGTATACGACATGGTTATGGCGGAACTCAAGAAGGAGCTTGAGCGCCAGCAGGTCATGCTAGCCGATTACGACACGTCGCCAGATCATGACGCGAGAAAAGACGAACTCGAAATGCTCAAAGCTGAACTCGGCAAGAAGTCGATGATGCTTGAAAGGGCATGCGAGGCATACGAGACCGGAATCTACGACCGCCAGACGTATCTTGAGCGTGTGCAGAAGGTCAACGCCGCGAGGGCAGAGCTTCAGGCAAGGGTAGAGGAACTTGAAGCGAGCATCGAGGAAAGCGAGGAAAGGCACGCGAAGGCCGTGCCGATTCTCACAAGGGTTGTCGAGGAAATGCACACCTTGGAGCCGAAGGAGCAGAACGACCTGCTCAAGATGATTGTCGATAGAATTGAATACGAAAAGACTGAGTCGGGCGCGGCGATAGAGCCAACGCTTCGAATCAGTCTCAAAATATAATCTTTCCACCATCATGAGGGGACACATTTATGCACCCCTCCATGATTCCAGAGACATAATTAAGGCGGATAGCTCAAGTGCTACCCGCCTTTTTGCTATGCAGTGCGTTTCCACATGTAAACGGCCAGATACGGAGGGAGATTGTTGTGCGCCCTGCCGCCGCCCGCGTACATCGTCTGAACGTTGCCGCCGAATCCCTTCTTGTCCTGCGCCTGAACAGTCATGAACGGGGTTGCGCTGCCAGATGCGTTGAGGTTGTCAATCTCGTGGTTGTGTCGCGGCATTTCGTCAGCCGTCAGAGTGTGGGCAGCTTCGCCGCCAGTGCTCCCAGCCGCGTATGTCTTATCGGCTCCAAGAAGGAAACGCCCGCCGATGCGCTCCCATGTCCCACCGAAGAGCGAGGACGGGTCAACCTCTGTCACGCTCAGGTAGATCGCGCCGACCGGGTAGGCTCCCTGAGCTGTGAGCCATGCCGAATCGCCCAGCTGCAGAACGTCCGATTTGCTCGGAAGGCAGTTCACGCCGACGCTCGACTTCTTGGTGTCAATGAAGAACGACGGAATGCCCTTGCCCAAAGTCAGGTTGTATTCGGTCGATTCCAGCTTGTCGGCGATTGTCACAACGAAATCGTATGCTGAATCCCTGTCGCACGTCACCGTGGATTGGATGGAATCGGCCAGCTCGATTGGCGCCACATAGCTCGAATCCGAAACCTTCTTGAACTTCGCCGTGATGGTGACGGCGTTCTTGCCGTTCAGGTACGAGTAGCGGGCACTCGCCGTGATGTACGTGGTCGGTTCGAAGTTGTTCAGGCGGTGAAGGTCGATGACGGCAGTCGGTGCGCTGTAATCATCGACGGTCACCTGCACGGATTGGCTCGCAGTGAACCCACGGCTGTCGGTTGCCGTGACGGTCAGAGCTTGCGAGTACGAAACGTCCACAGATCCCAGCGAGACTGTCCCAGAACTTGTGACTGTCTTTGATACTCCACCGAACGCGATGGTGTAGCTCGCGATGGTCGCGCCCTTCTTTGCTGTCGCGGTAGGCACTTTCACCGCAAGCGTCGAGTGGTTCTGGATGATTCGGGACTTGTCCCCAGTCACCGCCACCGTTGCCGCGTTCGTGTCCTCATACGATACGGCTCCCAGCTCAGGCGCTGCATCAACGACGTTCATCTTCCTTTCGGCCCGCGAGTAGTAGGCGGCGCCGTCGATGGTCGTTTTAAGCGCATAGTTCACCTTAAGCGTCGGCGAATTCCTGCTCGCGTTGCGTAGGGTCGTGCGCTCCGAGTCGGTGAGCTGCATCGTGTACGAGCCGCTTGCCCCGCTTATCGCGCCAGATCTAGTGATGCTCCCGCCAGCGAACTCGATTGAAACGTCGCACGCGAAGCTCGACGGATTGCTGTAGGTGAGCGTCGGGTTCGTCTCGTCGGTGAAGTCGTTGGCGGTCACGATGGTCGCGTTTCTGGCAATCCTGTCGAGCGAGATGGAGCCAGATGCCGTGATGCTCCCGACCTTCTTGCCGTCAATCGTGGCGTTGATGTTGAACGTGTCGGTTAGCTGCGCCGTCTTGGTGCCGTCGGCGTCATGCGACACCCTGTGGACGGTCGTGCCGAGAAGGACCGAGCCGCCCTTCTGGTTGATGCTGCCAGAAGTGTATCCCTGCGAAACACCTCCGACCGAGCATGTGTTCGTTCGCGAAGCGATGTTCAGCGAGTAGGCGGAGCCTATGACCAGCGTGTGCCTGACTGTCACGTCGGAATAATTGCCGGACGCGTTCTGGGCCGCGCTCCAATCCGCCCGCAGCGTATACCCTCGATAGGCGCCTGTGATGCTGCCACTTGATGCCATTGCTTCTCCCCCTTTCCTATGCCAGCGCGACGAACGCGATACCAGTGCTCGCGTCAGTCTTGATGGGTACCATCTTCATCAGACCGCCGATAGCGAGCGAGCTGTTGACGTAGCCGTTCGCCATGTAGAAAACGCCGTCCGTCACCCCGTAGGTCTGGTTGCCGTTCGCGTCGTAGCCCACAAGCCCTTGCGAAGCGTTGATTTCGATTCGCGAGCCATCATGCGCCCACATGCGAAGCCCGTCCTTGTCGAGCTGCCCAAGAAGCGAGCCACCAGCCGAGCGAACCTCCATCACGCCGTTTCCGTTGTCGCTTCCGCCGAGCTTCAGGGTGCCGCCCTTGATTAGATCGGCGACGAAGTTGATGACGTTGATGTGCTGCATGTTCATCGTGCCGTCGATGCCCCAGGCGCTCTCGAAAGTCCCCGCGATTCCGTTGCGCGAGAAGGCGATGCCGTTGTCGTTAATCATGATGACGTTGTGCGCGTCCTCCTTCGGCAGCGAGTCCAGCACCAGGATTTTAGAGCCATCGTATATGACGTATGAGGCGCCCATCGACTGCGTGATGCTCTGGGTCACAGTGTCGGCGACGCCCTGGATGGCGTTGTTGACCGTGCTCTGCGCCGCGCTCTGTGCGGACGATTGGAGCGTGCCAGCAAGGCCGCTGAGCGTCTTCTGGAAGTTCCCGAACTCGATTTCGGTGTACTTGCCGAGAATGCAGTCGTATACGAAGCCAATAACGTTGGTCAGAATGTGCACACCCAGCCGCTCGTCTATGACCTCCACCGTATCGCCTATGTCCGTCACGCGCTCCATATCGGCCTTGAGCGTGTAGTTGACCTTCGGGATGCAGTTCTTGTTGACATAATCCTGCGCCTGCCGCCTCAGGTCATCCACCAGTGCTTTGCGGTACGCCGCCTCGTCTTTGCCGTAATCGTCCTTCTTGATGTCGGATTGCGAGAAAGAGACGGTCTTGGTATACGGAATCGGCCACTTCTGCTCGCTCTCGACGTAGATTGAGGCGCTCGCGTCCTGGTCGTTGAGGAGGATGCCGTCCGCGCCTACTGGGAGCAGCTTCGTGACGACGCCGCTCCAATCTTCCTTGCACGTCAGTTCCTTCAGGTTCTTGCGGTACCTGATGGTCACGCCGTTGTCTGCGCCGATTGACTGGCGAAGCTCGATGCGGAAGTTGTCGCGTACAAGATGCCCGCCCCAGCGCTCGATGACCGTCTGGATCGCTTCGTATAGCGACTTGCGGACGCAGCGGAACGAGTTGATCGTCTGCACGTCCGAGATTGTGACGAACTCGCTCTTCGGCTCCGTCGCCTCGTTCAGGTGGTCGAGCGCGGAGTTGGCAGTCATGTCAACGACATACGAATCCGCAATGAGGTAGTTCTTCGAATCGTAAAACACATGCCACGCCTTCAGCGAGACCTTGGTGCTCTTCTTGGTCATGTCCGAGATGCGGAACGCCTGAGCGCCCTGCGGCGTGTCGGCCACGATTATCCTTCCGCTGGTCAGGTAGTCGGCGTACTTCGTGCTCGCTTCCAGATCTAGGTAGTAGTCGCCGTTGTCCTTCTTTGTGACCTTGGCCCTAGCGGGAAGAATGACCATGTCGCCGTTGCTGGTGAAGTCCTTGTCTGTTGCTTCGAAAACCCTAATCATTTGTGCACCTCCCTATATGCAAAGGGGGCGCATCGCTGCACCCCCCGAGCGTTCAATCTTTCTACGGCCTTAAAGCTCGATGCCGTAAATGTCCTTGTAGGCCGCCTTCGTCGCGTCCTTGTACTTTGCGGGGACGCTGTCGAAGGTGCGAATCCCCTTGAAAATCAAGCGTGCGTAGATGTATCCCATAATTTAAGCCCCCTCTACGATTCCCGCCACGGCTTCCTGAAGCTCGCTGATTTGCTCGGCGTTGATTTCGACCTGCTCCTTCACGCGGTTGGTGAAATGGGCAACGACGTTCTCGCCGTCCGTCTCGGCCTTCACGGAGACGGGGACTAGATGCTCCATAGTGGAGCCGTCGAACTCAGCGCCCTTCAGGTTGTCCTCGATGAACTCGGCGCGGATAGCGTCAAGCTCAGCGAAGGTCTTGACTACCGCCACGCAATCGAGCGCGGTGCTCCCGTCAGTGAACTCGATGGTCTTTCCGTCTGCGAATTTGTAAATCTTTGCCATGGTTTCCCCTATTCTGCTGGCTATCTTTATTCTGGATGCGGAATGCTACGAGCGCGTCACCGGGAAGACGAGCTGACCGAAGAAATACGAACCGTTGTTGTTGTCGTTCACGTAGGCGTTAATCGTGCCTGAGTTCGTGACCATTATCTGGCCGTAAAGGCTGTTTTCCCCTCGGAACCTCAGCGTCCCGATGTAGGCGACATCTTCGTCGGCCGCCGCCTCGGCGTCGATGTGTCCAAGCGGCCTCAAACCGTCCGGGAGGCTTCCCAGCCTTACGACGGCGGCCTTCTGGGAGACCGTCAGGTAGTCGGCGGCGATGACGCACACGCCGCCCTCGACGTAGCACATGAGGCCGTCCCCGAGGCGCGTCTGCATCCGGGATACGGAGTCCCCAAGGGTTGCAAGCTCGCCCGAAACGGTGGTCGCGGCAGAATTAGAATCGCTGATGGCATTGCCCTTGGCGATTGCAGCCGTCACCTTGCGCAGAACGCCGTTAACGACAACATAATCTCCGGCCGCGTACGCCTGCGATGCCGTGGCTGAGGATTCAATCGCCGCGCTCGGCACGATTTGGCGCTGGAGCGCGATGCTGTCTGAGTTGTTGACCGTAAACGTGGATGTGGTGCTGTCGGTGTATGTGATTGTGTAGGTATCAACTGAGCCAGTCGTGCCAGTCTTTTTGATGCTGGTGATTCCTCGCCCGTTCTTTCCCTTGATGTTCCCGATTAGTGTCTTTGCCATATCATCACCCCTCTGTCACATAGTATAGGTTGCCAGTCGATGGGTCGTATTCGAAGTCTGGCGCCTTGTCCGAGTCCGAATGGTAGACCCAGAGGTTGCCCTCCGAATCGACGCCCATGTTGAAAAGTCCAGACACGGGCACCGAGATTGTGTTCCCCGTGTCTCCCTTCTCGCCCTTCTCGCCGTCGCGGCCGTTCGTGACGTAGAAACTGCTCTCGGTCCCGTCCGTCATCTTGACGGTGTACGTGTCGATAAGGCCGTCCGAAGCGGTCTTGTCGATTGACTCTATGCTCGCGCCTGCTTCTCCTTTGAGCAGCATGATCTTGACGTTCTCGTCTATCTTCGCCATTTCATCACCCCCTAAAACGTTACGTCCTGCATAATTTCGAGCACACCGCGCATGACCGTGAAAACGTCGCCGTTGCAGCCGATTTCGAAGTCATAGAAGTACTTGCCGGGCTTGGCGCTGGCGGTGTCGCTCGGAGCGACGCGCACGGTGTACGCGCCCGGCCCGACCTTGGAGACTCCGTCCGAGAGCGACTTCTTGAAGAGGAATCGGCTGTCGCTGCGGTTGGACTTGCAGGTGAAATACGCCCGCTCCAAATCCTGCTCGAAAGGCGCTCCCGTCTCGTCGTATACCTGAATCCCGAAGGAAAGGGTATCGCCGCGCATCATGCGGATGTACTTGTCTTCCATCGAAAAATTAGTCCGCACCATCATAACCACCTCGAGAAATCTTCAACCCTGATTCCGGTAACGTCACCGTTCCATGACAGGACGTTCTCGCCGACGTTCAGGCGCAGATCTGCGTAATCGCCGGTCACGTGTCGGTTCATAAGCTCATTGCCACGGTACGCGTTCATTTCCTCAGCGTCTATCGTGATGCTGCCGCCCTCGATTGAGAACGAAAGCACCGTGACGGCGTTGATTGCCAGCTCGACGTTCCCGCTGCCGTACACCGTGACGGTCGGCCTTGACACGACGTTTCCGCGATTCGTCAGTGCGATTCGGTTGAAGCTGTCGCTCGCCATTGTGACGCTCAGGGTGAAGTCTACCGAAGTTCCGGCCTTGATGTCGAGCCACAGTGCATCGTACCCGGCGTTCGAATCAGCCGCTGCGGTTATAGTCGAGCTGCCGTTGCTCTTCAGCTCCATGTAAGAGCCGCCGAAAGACCTGTCATTCGACGGTGAGCCGTCGATGAGCCTTAACGCGCACCCGGCAGCGCTGCCACCAGCCGAAGCGGTCAGTGTGTAGCTGCCAGAAAGCGACATGCTCTCGATTGGTACCTCTATATCAACATCGCTCGTTGCCTTGCCAGATACCCTGATGCTGCCGTCGCTCGAAGTGGCCGTTATGCCGAACTTGCTGACCGACGAATCCTCGACGTGTATGAGCTGGTTCACGATGTCGAAAGTCCTGTCCACCGCGTCATACTTGAACGGCTGAACGTGCATCTTCACCTTCGCCGTGCGGAACCGTATCAAGCGTTTGAAGTCGATTTGGTCGAGAATCTTGTAGCGGTAGTACTTGTCAGGCTCGTTGCTGAAAACGACCTCGCCCTCGGAATCGAAGAAGGCGATCGCGTCATCGATGTCGAAGTCACCGTGGAGGCCGATGCTCACCTCCTTGTCGTAGGCAGCATATCCAAGCCTTGTGACTATATCGCCGTCGCGCCCGTCGATTGTCTCAATGGACGTGCGCATTTTCGGCTTCGTAATCGGCGGGAGCGACTGGATGATAAGCCCATTGACGTTGTTGCTCTTCTCGCCGTTCAGCTCGATGTAATTAATCATATAACCACCTCCTATGCGTAGATCGCGTTCGCGACCGTGCGCTCCACGAACTTTCCGGCCACCTCGTCGTCGAGAACGATGTGGACGCGCCCAAGGGCTTCGACAACCGCGTCGACGATTCCGTCGAAGCCACCGAAGCCGGCGCCACCCGATTGATAGTCGACCGATGCCATCGTGCCGTCAATCGAGAAAGCCGCAGCGTCTGGCATGGCGTCCTGCATCTGGCGCGTGACGTTGCCCATCTCGCTCTCGAATCCGACGCCGATACCCTGAGCGATGTACTTGCCGACTTGGTCGCGGAACAGTCGCGAAGGCGAGTGGATGCCGAGGGCGGCCTTCATGCCGTCGAGGATGCCGGACGCAAAGCTCCTCACCTGGTCGGCCAGCCATCCAGCAGCCCCGCTGATGCCGTTCCAAATGCCGTGCACGATGTCGGAGCCGATGCTGAGAACGCGGCCCGGCAGCGACGCCAACCCGTTGACCACCGCGTTGAACATGTTTCTCGCGCCCTCCGCGCCTCTGCTCGCCATCTGACCAGCCCAAGAGCCGAGGTTCGAGATTACGTTACCAAGGAAGCTCGCGATGCGCCCAGGCAGCTGCGAGATGAAGTTGATCGCGTTGCTCAGGAACTGCGAGCCGGCACGCGAAGCGTTGGATGCCATGTTCGAAACCCAGCCAACGACGTTTGAAATGACGCTGCTCAGGAATCTCGCGACGTTCGCAGGAAGGTTCTGGATGAAGTTGACGGCGTTCGCCACGAACTGAGAGCCAGCCGAAGCGGCGTTGCTCGCCATGTCTGCAACCCACGAGATGACGGTGCCGATGACCGTGCCGAGCAGGTAGCCGATGTTGTACGGAAGGTTCTGGACGAAGCTCACGACGTTGCTCACGAACTGCGAGCCTGCGTTAGCCGCCTGTGCCGCCATGTTCGTCACCCATTCGGCGATCGTGGTGATGACGCTGTTCAGCCAGTCGGCGAACATCTGCGGCAGCTGCGAGATTGTGGTGCCGAGGTTCGCGAAGAAGCCCCCGATTGCCTGAATCGCATTGCCGACGAAGTCCTGGATGCCCTGCCACGCATTCATAATCGCGTCTCGGAAGCCGTCGTTGGTGTTCCAGAGCGTGACTATCGCAGCGACCAGCCCAGCGACCAGCCCGAGCACTAGCCCGATTGGGGACGAGAGCTGCACCGCGTTGAGAATCCTCTGCGCCACGGTGAGGCCTTCGGTTGCGGTCTTCCAGCTTCGGAACGCGGAGACCATCGCTTCGACCTTCTGAGCGACCATGATGCCGCCCAACGCTGCGGAGATTCCAGCCAGAAGCGGGGCTATCGTCGGAAGGTTGTCCTTCAGCCACGAGATGCCGTCCTTGATTGGCGGGATGACTGCGGCAACGCCGTCGTTGATTGCGTTGATGAAGCCCGTAACGTTCTCGCTTCCGATTGCATCGTAAATCTGCATCAGGCCGTCGGTCACCGCGGCTTCGAGGTTGCCCACGGCGCCTTCGAAAGTTGACGTGGAAGTAGCGGCCTTCTGGGCAGCGTCGGTGAAGCCCAGATCCATGATTGCCTGATTGAACTCATCAGCCGTGATTTGCCCTTGTGCCATGGCGTCTCGGAAGTTGCCCGTGTAAGCGCCGTTCTTCTGCAACGCTTCCTGCAGCTTGCCGCTCGCGCCCGGAATCGCGTCTGCGAGTTGGTTCCAGTTTTCCGTCGTGAGCTTGCCAGCTCCAGCGGTCTGCGTTAGAACCATCGCCACCGACTGGAACGTGTCGGCGTTACCGCCCGCGACTGCGTTCAGGTTGCCAGCGGCCTGCGTCAGCCCCGTATAGTCCTGAATGCCGTTTGCCGCCAACTGCGCGGTTGTGTTCGCAACCGTGTCGAGGTCGTACACCGTCTGGTCGGCGTACGTCTTCATATCATCCTTTGCTTTGGAGATTGTCGAATCGTCGTAGCCCGCGAAGCTCATGGTGGACTCGAATTTCTTCAGGGCGTCCGAGCTGTCTATTGCTTCGCCTGTAAGATTCTGTATACCGCTTATCGCAGACTGAATCACATTGCCGGCCAGATTGGCGAGTGCGCCCTTGAGTACGGTGAAGCCGCCACCGCCAGCGGCGTTCGCCTTCTCCCCGGCGTCCTGCACGGCCCTTCCGAGTCCTTCGGCGTCTCCCTTGGCTTCGCTCATGGAATCGCCCATGTCATCGGCGGAGTTCGACGCCTTGTCCATCTGGGTGTCGAGCTCTTTAATCTCGGACTGCGTTTTATTGATGTCCGTCTTGGCGTTGTTGATCTGCGCGCGCATGCGCGACATGGCGTTGGCGTTCGAGTCCTGCGCGGCGGTGCTCTTGTCAACGTCCTTGGCAAGCTGCGCGACCACTGCGGCCTGCGCCTTGTACTCGGCGGAAGACGTGCCCAGCTCCTGCCCGATGCGCTCGAGCTTGGCCTTCTCTTCCTCGTATGACTGCACGAGCTTGTCGTGCTTCTGCGTGTTTGTCGCGTACTCGTCGCTCATCTTGGCGTACTGGGCCTGAAGCGTCGAGAGCCGCTGCTTCTGCTGACCCAGCTTCTCGTTGAGGACGCCTTGCTTGGCCGTGAGCGCCTGCGTGCTCGTGTCGCTCTTGTCGTACTGCGACGCCACGAGCTTCATCTCGGACGAAACCTCTTTCAGCCGCTGCGTGATGTTCCGCAGGGCTGCGCGGTACTCGCTCTCGCCCGTCAGCTTGACTGCGCCACCAAAACTTGTCATTTTAAATCACCCCCGTGTTTCACGTGAAACCTTAGAACCATTCCTCATCGCTCTCGGACTCCGCCTCGAGCTTGGCATACGTCATGCCGCTCGCCATCAGCCTAGACTCAAGGTCGAACGTGTCCTTGTACGCTTGATGCAGCGCCCGAAAGCGTCTGAGCGTCAGTCTCCCGACCTCCTTGTCGGACGAAAGCCCCAAGCGCGTCCGCCCGATGAAGTAGTGCCACGCGAAGTTAATGGTCGGGTCGTAGTCGAAAATCTCGTCTTCGTCGTGGATTATGCGTTTTTTGAATCATCCGCCGTGCTGTCGATGACGCTCTTCTGCACCTTGTCCGTCACGGACTCAAGCCCGACCTCGGTGAGGATGCGGGCCACCTTGCGGTGGGTCAGCGGCTTCTCGTCGGTGCCGTTCTCGTCGTTGTCGATGTCAATGCCCTCGTTAATCATCTCGGTGACGCCGAACACGAGCGCCTTGATGTTAGGCTCTCCGTCCTCAGGCTCGGTGAGCTTGCCCCACGCTTCGATGCTGCCGTACTCGTCCTGAATGGCTTCCATCACGTTGAGATCGAACACGAGCTTGTAAGTCTTGTCTCCGTACTCGATTTCCTGCAGCTTGCTTTTCATTCGTTCATTCCTCCTTAAAAAAAGGGCCACGGCGATTGCCGTGGCCCATTATCGCACACACGTTTCAGCTATTCGGATGCTGCCTTGAGCTTGTCCTTGACCCAAGTTACCGCCGCGTCCTTGGTATCGAAGTTCTGCACGGCAGACCAATCGCCGTTCGCGAGCGTGGACGCCGTTCCCTCGATTTCGGGCGTTTTGAACTCGACGCTCTCGCCCTTGGTCTGGTCATCCTGAGACGGCTCGGAGAACTTGACCTTGTAAAGGAACTCGCCCTTGTACTTAATGGCGCCGTTGACCATCTTTGTGATGACTCGTCCAAGTCCGATGTATGGCGCCGTGTCGTTCGCGTTGCGTACCATCTCGCCCTTGTTGGTTGGGCCCTCACTCACGGTATGGCCGAGGATGGGCGCGAAGATCGTATCGTCATCGTCCGCGACGCCGAGAGTGACCTTCGCGGAGTTGAATGTCTTGTCGGACTCCGCGAGCGCGTCATCGGCGTACAGGGTGGCGTCGTTGTTGGTGACGTCAACCTTAGCGGAGACGGCCTTGCCGAAGCTCTTCGCGCCGTCGTAGGACGGAGTGCCGTCCTCGGATTCGGTGAGCTTGCCCCACCAGATGTTTGTAAGTCCAATCTTTGCCATGTCTAAACCCCTCTTTCTTTTGCAAAACTGAGCGTAACGTGGAAGTAGCCAGTATCGCTCTCGTACATGTCCCCAGAAGAGCGGGACGGCTGCCAAGTCCATCCAGCATCTTCGAGAACCTTCTTGACTGCTTCGATGATTGCAGTGTAGTTGCCCTTGCTGTACACGTCAAAATCGTAGTATGTGACGTACCCAAGCAGAGAATCATCGCCAGAGTAAGAGCCGTCGTCGTACTCGCGCGAGTAGATGATGTAAGGCTCGCCGTGCCCATCGTACTTCATGAACCTTACGGGAATTGACGTATCTCCAACGGAGAATCCTGAGAAAAGCTTTTCGATTTCCGCGTTCATCTAATCACCCTTGATGTAGCGGTCCTGAACCTTCATCATCGCCGCTTCGATTTGGCCCTTCTTGAAGCTCCTGCGCATGAACGGGTGACGCGGGTATGGCGATTTGCTGCGCCCGTACTCGAAAAGGTTGCACACCAGCGGCGCGGGCGTCTTCTTCCCGTCCTCGTTCTCGAAGTAGCCGTAGAACGCGACCTTGGTGTTGCGCCCACCGTCTGACGGCGTGTAGTACGGTCTCGTAATCTTCAGGCACTGCATGATTCCAGATCCATTGAAGCTGGCCGGGACGTTGGCTTTGACGTTGGCGAGAACCGTCTTCGCGCCCTCCTGGGTCATTTCCTCGAGCATCTTCTGGGTGTCCTCGCCAAGCTCTTCGAAAACCTTCATCAGCTCGGTCGGCAATTCGACCTCCATCTTTGCCATCAATGGTTCACCTCATCTATGTATCTAAAATGATAGCCTTTGCTATGCTTGCGTACACCCCTAGCAACTGCAGAGACGTTGCTTTGTGACAACCCGAGCGCTTTTGCAGCTTCTGTTGTGCTTACGAAAGTTTCTCCAGTCTCAACGCATAGCACATGCTTGCAAAGCTTTCCGCGCTTATGCGTCTCGCTCATTTTGCGCCTTGTTTCTTCTGACACATGTTTACCGTACATAGGGTTTTTAGAGCCTTTATGCATTTCGCTTAGCTTGCGCTTCGTTTCTGATGTGTGGTGCTTTCCAAGCCAAGGTGCTACATCGCTGTGCCGACCTTTTAGCGACTTGCTTATTTTGCGCTTAGTCTCTTCTGACATTTTGCCTGATGAATTGCCGCCATGCTCTACGGTAGACTTTGCCATTTGGCGCGGTATGTCTATAGACGGTGTATCTTTCCAGATCTTTATATTACTACAAGCTTCGCCTGTATCTCCAACTCGACGTTCGCGTAGTCGATGTTGTTGAGATACTGAATCTCGTATCGCCTTCCGTCGAACAGCACCACCATGTCGCGGTCGATTTTGGTTGTCGGCGGGTAGCGGATCGTGAAATTCGTCGTTGCCGCTTCGAAGCTCGTGCCGCTCTTGATGAGCGTGTACCCGCTCGTCGTTCTCACGCTCGCGTAGGCTTCCAGCACAGGCTCGTCAACCGTGGTCGGGAACCCCTCCGCGTCGTGCGATACCTTCGGCCTGACGATCTGGATGCGGTGGTTGTACTTTCCCGCGTTAATCATCTCGCTTCACCGCCGACGGCAGAAGGTTGATGGAGTGCATGTCGAGGATGCTCTGCACAGTCAGATTGACGTTCGCGGAATCGACGTACAGCGCTCGGTTGTCGTACATGTCTTGGCACAGCACCAGAAGCGCTTGGACGAAGTCTTGAGACCCGTCAAGCTGCGCGGTCGTAAGCCCCGTGTACTTGCACATGTACGCGATTGCCGCGCCGATAATCGTCTTGAGGAACCCTTCCTCGGAAGCTGTCACCTCGCCGACCCGCAGGAATTCCGCAAGGTCGGTCGAGGTGACCTCCGAGACTTTCTCAATCTGGCTCATGTCGTTTCCCCCTTACTCTTGGGGATTCGGCTCCCCAGATTTCTTGGTGCTCCTGCCGCGCTTGGGCTTGACCTCTTCGATGTAGCCAGCCTTCAGCAGGTCTGCCACCAGCTCGGCGTTGTCAATCTCGCGCGTCTCGCCCTCGTACATCGAGATTGCGCCGCTGAAAGACTTCAACGCCTTATGCACTAGCCATCACCAGCTTTGCGAGCTTCTGCTCGTTCTGCACCTTGGAGTCGAACTCGAACCAAGCGACAACGCCCGTGGCGTGCTCGTCGGCGTACTTCTCGCGGAGAACCTGGGTCGTGATGTTCTCGGAGAACTTGGTCGCGAGTCCAGTCATGTCGCCGTAGTAGATGACGGTCTTGTCGCCAGCGATGTCGGGCATGTTGTCGGACACGTAGACGGGCTTGCCGAGAAGGACGGTGCCGAAGGGGCTGGAGATGTCATCGTTGAGCAGGTAATGGCCGTCGGAACCCTTAAGCAGTCGGAGCGCCGTGCGGGTCGCGGTGGACATAATCCAAATCGCGTTGTTCTGGTAAACATCCTTGATGGAGTCCTTCAGCTTCACAACCTCGTCGGCGGTGATAGCGTTAGCAGCCGCTGCGGTCACCTTGTTCTTCATGGTGGAAAGGCCAGTCACCTTGTCGCTCGTGCCGATAAGCAGCTCGTGCTCGATGAAGCGCGCGATGTCCTCGCCCATCTGGTTGACCACGAAGGAAACGATATCGAACTGGCTGTTGTTAATCAGGCTGTTGCTAATCTTGGAAAGCGCACCAGCCAGGAAGCCGTCGAGCGGGATGTTCTTGAACTTTCCGTTGCTGGAAGTCAGCGGGGTGAACTCCTCGGCGTAAGCAACGGTGATGCCGCCGTCCTCGATGTCGTAGTACGGAATCTGGAGCTTGCCCTTGACGGGGTACTTCTGCGACTTCTCCAGAATCGGCGAAACGTCGTAGACCTTCTTGATGATCTGCTGCGCGATGGTGGTCGGGATGACCGAACCGTTGTCGGTCTTGGTCAGCTCACCCGCACGCTCGTGAACGACGCGGCCACGGATGAAGTTCTCGAACGCTCGGGTGTCCTGCTGCTCCTGAGTCGGCTTCGGCTCGCCGCCACCGGGCGTAGGCTCCTGCTTCGGCTGCTTCTCCTTGGAATCGTCAAGCTCGTCGCCGATCTTGAGCGCCTCCTTGATGCGCTTAACGTCATCTCGAATCTCGGCCAGCTCCTTGGCCTCGTCCTCGGTAAGCTCGCGCTTGTTGACCTCGGCGTCGGCGAGAATCTTCTCCGCCTTCTCAATCTTGTCGTTCTTCAGCTCCACGAGGTTCTTGTAGCTCAGGGAGCGGGTGTGGTAAATCTTCGGCATGTTAGCACTCCTTCATCTCGGCAATCATTGCCTTGTATTTGCTGTAATCGATTTGCTTGGTTTCACGTGAAACATCGTCGGGCTTGTCCTCACGCGTCTCACGTGAAACGTCGTCTCCGTCGAACGGGTCGGAGACGAAAATCCTGTCCTCGGAATCCTCGCTGCGGGCCATGATGAGCGTTCCGTCGTAGGCTGGCACCTTGGAGCGGTCGAGGATGGATACCTCCTCAAGGTCGAGGTCATTCACCTCGCGCGTGAGCATGCCGTTCTCGACGCCGTTCTTGACGTCGCGGTCGTAGAAGCCGAAAGACCAGCCAACCAGATCGCCGCGCTTGGCCATCTCCATGACGTCCTTGTCGGAAGTGGTGAACTTCGCGCGGAGTCCGATGTTGTCCTCAGCCAACTCGAGGTTGCCATTCTTCGTGCTGCCCAAATCCCGCTGCCAGTCATGGTTGAGCAGGACGTGAACGTCGTCGTTTCGCTTCAGGGCGCGTGCGAAAGCGCCCGCCTTGATTCGCTCGATGAACTTCCCCATGCGCGAAAGCAGCGGCTTTGAGTTGCGCTCGACGGCATTGACGTATCCCTCAATCTCTACGCTGTCCTCACGAATGTTAATATGCATTGATTTCACCCCCTTGCGCTTGAATTGCGCTGCCAGAATCCGAAATGCCGCCCGCCTTGGTCGAGTCCGTGTTAGGGGTGTACATCTCGCCAGTGGTCGTGTTGAACAGGACGGAGCCGAGTCCGAGGTCGATGAGGTCAAGCCCAGGAATCTCGTTCATGTTCTCGTTGTGGCGCATTTCGTTGATTGCCATTATGCCACAATCCTTTGCGAGCTTGTACGTCTCAAATCGCTCCTTCAAGCTCGCCTTGATAATCTCGCGGCTGTCGAACGCGAAGAAGTAATTTCGCTTCTCGCGCTCAAGAAGAAGGTCGCGGTTGAGCGCCGTCTCGAAAGCCCGCACGATTGGGTAGATCGCGAACTTCCACGTCTCCTCGAAGTTGTCCCTGATGTGGAAGATGCCGTTGATTTCGTCCGCCATCGTCCGCTTGTTCTCGTTGAGCTGCATTTCCGTCGATGTGCTGCTCGCTTCTTGGAACTCAAGGCCGTTGTTGAGCACCACGACATTCTCTTCGGAGTTGCCGTAAAGGTTCGACCATGCGCTCTTGAGCGCGTCGATTTCCTCTTGGCCGAGCTTGCGCTGCGACTTCAGGAACCCGCGCTTGTTTCCGCCCGCCTTCACCAACCCCAGCTGGTACATGAGCGTTTGGTATCCAGTCTCAAGGGCCTTCGCGACTTCGACGGTAAGGCCGACGCCAGAAGCGCCGTCCTTTGTGTTGCGAAGAATCTTGACGAACTCGAACGGCTTGTACGTGTCAGCGCCCACGATGATGTCGTATGACTTGTGAATCGGGTCGCTGTTGATGCTGATGCTCACCGCGTCGCACTTTACATAATAAAGGCCCGTCACGTCGTTGCGGCTGCGCTCGATGTAGCAATAGCCGCCCTTGCCCATGAGGTAGTCCTCGACCATCGCCTTCTTGAGCTGGAACCCGTCTAGCGTGTCCCCAGTATCGCCGTTCAGCATCTTCGTTCGCTGGTCGTTCTCCACCTCTTCGACCGCACCCTTCTTGGTGCGGTACAGGCGCACTGGCATACATGCCACGGCACTCGTGATGAAGTCAACCGCGCCGGATACTGCGGGGAGCATCATCGCCTTGTCTCGATCGATGGGCTCGTTTGCGAGCAATGCCCGCAGGAGCACGTCGTTCACTGTGCCGTCATTGCCGATGACGTTCTCGGCGGAGCGCTTGCGCTCCCATCTATCGCTGAACCATCTCATGTAATCCCCCCTTATATGACCTGAACCGTAAAGTCAGGCATTTGATTGAAAACCACGTCTTGTTGCAGCAAATATATCGCGTTTATCAAGGCGACGACCATATCGACCTTACCCTTTGACCTCTTCTTCTGAACGTACATGTTGCGGTTCGTGTCATACGAGCATCGCGCGTTCTGGAAGTTGATTTCGAGCAGCTTGTTGTCTGTGTACTCGAACTCGCCGCAGAGAATCTTCTCCTTGAGCAGCTTTGTCGGCGGATGGAGCACGCTGGAATGCTGCCTGATTTCGACCGTGTTGTATCCCGCGCCTTCCAGCTTCTGCGCGGTACTGAGAGCGTTCCAGCGGTCGTAGCCGATTGCCTGCACTTGCACGCCGTACTTTTCCTCGACGCCGAGAATGAAGTCCTCGACAACCTTGTAGTCGATAACCCTGTCCCCACAGGCGATGCACTTCCCAGCTCTGACGAACTCGTTGTAGTCAATCTTTTCGTATGCGTTCTTCTCGGGAATGCGCCCATCTGGCACGAAAGCGAAAACATCGGCGAGGATGTTGCCGTCATCGTCTGCCGCCGCCATTGCAACCGCCGTGTTGTCGTTCGTTTCCGAAAGGTCTAGCCCCAGATACACGACGCGGCCCTTCCAGTCTATGTCTGCGACCTTGCAAGCCTGAACGTCCGCGGCGTCGATGAACGTCTCGGTGCCCTGACCCTGATAGATGATGTTGCAGTGCTTCGTGAGGAAGTTCTCTCGTGCCGATTCGACCGCAATAGCGTAGGCGCGTTTCTTCTTCAGGTCCTCCCAGATCTCGGGAATCTCCAAGCTGACGGGGTTGGCGTGGCGCATCACTAGATCGTCGGTCATCCAATCCTTTGTTTCGTCTGGCTCGTAGAGCAGCGCGAACAGCGTATCATCCTCGGCAATGCCGTCGAGAACCTTCTTGGCGTATGCGACCTCGTCCTCGAAAGGGTTGTCGATGGTCGGGTACTTGGTGCTGATGATGAATCCGAGCTTGTTCAGGATGTTGAGCTGACCAGACTTCATGGCTTCGACCGCGTAGCTCGTAGGAAGCGCACCAACCTCGTCCGCGCAGAACGCGCTTGGAAGTCGGCCATCCATTCGCGAGGTCGAATAGCTCAGGGGGACGTATGTCGAGCTTTTCGGCTTGAACGTTATGTAGTCGCGGAGAATCTTGAATCGCTTGTCGCCCTTGTACTCGTACACCAGCGGGGACGAGCGCAGCGTCTGCGATATGGCTTCGCGAATCTGCCTTGACAGCGCCCCGTCTGGTGCGACCGAGAAGAACTCCGCGAATCGCGGCTCGGTCAGCATGAGGATGATGAAGATGGTCGCCACCGTGTAAGTCTTGAAGTTCTTGCGGGCGATTTCCAGCAGCCCTATCTCATAGCGGCGCTTCTCAGGATTGTCGCGGTAGACGGTGCACAGAACGGCGATGTACAGGAACCATTGATAGCCAGTCGTGCATTCGTAGAGCGTCTGCCCATCCTTCAGACCCTTCGGCATGACGAGCAGTTTGAGAATCGACTCCACCTGGCGAATCTTCTCGGCGCTGACGAAGTACTTGTCGCTCTTGCCGTCGCAGACGTCCATCCAAAGGCGCATCTGCTTCTTGACGTACTTCGGGGTGGTGTCCGCGCCTATCGCAAGCTCGCAGTACTCGTAGCCTCTATTCCTCGCCATTGTCCTCACCGTTGATTATCGCCATGAGCGGATCGTAACCAGAGTCGCGCTCCTCGTCCTCCTTGGCGAATCCCTTGATGATTTTCATGAGCGTTGTAACCGTGCGGTTTGCGCTGTCTGTGGTCTTGTTGTACTCGGTCACGGCGGGGTTGACGTAGATGTTGGCGCGACCCTTCACGTACTCCTTCGTCACGAGCGTTCCAGTCTCGCGAATCGCCGTTTCAAGCTCGGTTAGGTTGCTGAGCTGAACCTGATACCGCTTGAATGTCGTGGCGAAGAAGAAATTCGTCTGTACGCCTGTCTCTTCCGCGATCTTGAGAATCTCGCGCGCTTGCTCGTCTAGCGATTGCTTAGCCATTCTCGATACCTCTCTTCATATGCGTCTCGAAGTAGTTGGCGAACTGCCAGTTCCGGCACGTGCAATAGGATTTCGTTCTGTAATGCCTGTCCGCCGGGTTGTTGTATTTCGCGTCGATTGGCAGGCGCTCCGCTCCCTCGATTCTCACCGTCACGCCATTCGAAGAGTAATCGATTGTGCTCCCGTCCTTGCGCCTGAACGCCAGATGGAAGTTGTTCTCCCACCTGTAGGGTTGCGAGGCTCCGCAGAGGTAATACACGTCTCCGCCAAGCTCTATGTCGTGCGCTTCCCTCAGCCTGTTGTTGATTCTGCCGTCATAGTCACCTACAAGGCATCTGGCGCAATGGCACGACAAATCGACATCCCTCACGGACTTAAGCCAAAGGTATCTGAACGTTCCCTCGACCTCTATAGACTTGATAATCATCGAATCGCTCTCCTTTCTCCCATAAAACCTTGCCCAACGCCCTTTTCACGTCTCCGTTGCGCTTGTAGCTTCTGCCGTTCGGAAGCGGGAGGTCGAACTCGAAGTCGATGGCGTCTATGTACCGCTGCAACGGCAGCTCCCTGACCTTCACCGCTTCGCATTGCCAACTGCTGCCGTACTTCCGCCAGTCGAGCTTGACGATTTCGAATCCGCTCTCTTCGAGCGACTTCTTGATTTGCTCTTTGCTGTGATAGTGCTGGAAATACCACTTCCCGCTTCGATAGTTCGCGCTGAAGTTGTCGGCGTCCAAGAACTCGATCGCACGCCATGCGTTCGCAGCGTCCTTCTTGCACTTCATCATCCGCGTCACGGCATCCAGCGGCCTTCCGCTGATGAAAAGCCTGTCGCTTGCCATGAGGTTGAGGAAGTCGATTACGCTACGCTCGGCCTTCACGGAGTCAACACTGTTCAGCACGCTGTCGCATACGACCACGTCGAACTTCCTGCGCTCTTGCAGGTACTCCACCAAGGCGTCAATCATGCGGTTGCCCTTCGACACGTCTATCGCCTTGCCGTTGTTGTTGAAGAACTCCACGCCCAGCGCGTCGTACCCGCGAGACTTCAGGTGCTTGATGTAATCGCCCTTGCCGCATCCGAAATCGAGAACCGTGCTCGCCGAAGAGTGCTCTTTGAGATACGGAATCACGTGCCACACGTACAGCGTCGAACGCTGTGCGCGCTTGCCATCGTCGCGGCTCACGCTCCTGTACAGCTGCGCAAGACCCTGGACGTAGGTGTCGCGCTTGATGTGGTCGTATGAATATTCGCCATAGTCCTCGCCGAAGTAGTGGAGCAGATCGTCGTGCATCGAATCGTCGCAGACGTAGGCGTTGACCTTAAGGCCGAGAACCTTGCACGCCTTGACGTAGTCGCCGCCGAGAATTACATCGCCCTTGCATATGACGGCGGACAGCACGTTTCCGTACTTCAGCGTAAGCCCGCAGATCTCCTTCACGACTGTCGCGGTGTTCTTGATTGCCGTGAAGTCCTTGTTGTCTAGTTCGATGAACTTACCGTGCTCTGCTTCCCCGTCGAACGTCACCCTGACGGTTCCGGATTCGGTCGCGTTGTGAATCTGGTTGAACTTGATTTCGTCACCGAGGTTGATTCTCTCGACGTACTGCACTGGGACTGTCTGAATCCCCACGAGACGCGCGGCCTTCGTCCTCTGGTGTCCAGCGATGATAACGTTGTCCTTGCGGTTTACGAGAATCGGCACGATTAGCCCGAACCTGCGTATGCTCTTGCAAAGCTCCTGCTGCTGCTCCTTGGTAATCTTTCGCGGGTTGTATGCGGCAGGCTTCACCGCGTCGATGCTAACTTCAGTCACCATTGATGAGCCACCCCACAAATCCGTAGCTGATCCCGTTCGCGTCCAGATACTGGTCGAGCTTGGAGCGAATGAGCTTGTACTCTTCCTCGGTGAGGATGATTGTCGAGCCGTCGAGCTTCATCTTGTGCTCCTGCGACATAGCGTCTCCGATTTGCTCGTCGTCAATCGGCTCCATGTCATCTGAGACCTCGATTGCAGAGTCATCGAACCCGAACTCGGCCATGTCGATTTCGTCTATGCCCTCAAGCTCGATGTCCAGCTTCTCCATGTCCCATTCGGCAAGCTCTCCCGTCTTGTTGTCGGCCAGACGGAACGCCTTGACCTGCTCGGGCGTCAGATCGTCCGCCACGATGACGGGAACCTGCTTCAGCCCCAGCTTGTGCGCAGCCTTCAGGCGCGTGTGCCCGTTGATGATTACGTTCTCGCCGTCAACGACGATTGGAACCTTGAAACCGAACTCCTTGATGCTCGCTGCCACGGCATCGACCGCGTTGTCGTTCAGCCGCGGGTTGTTCGCGTACGGAATCAGCGAAT
>ERZ779877.720-NODE-720-length-33757-cov-30.396356_pt1 | contig 33757 bp, 22 predicted proteins | sample MGYA00511556_ERZ779877 | MGnify/ENA primary metagenome ERZ779877 (study PRJEB29588, sample SAMEA2159338) | human gut metagenome | biome: human gut; feature: human-associated habitat; material: faeces | place: Denmark | collected 2008/2010 ...
ATGATATAATCCAGTTAACAAACATTTAATGTCTAGGAAACTGGGTACCTCTCAACAGCGAGGCGTTTTATTTATTTGCTTATTTATTGAAGAACTCTTTTAATTCGTAGATAATTCCATCTTCTTCATTTGTATAGCGAGTAACGTTATGAGCAATTTTATGAAGATGAGGATGTCCATTTTTCATAACATAACTATGTTTATAATCTCTTAACATTTCAATGTCGTTATCAGCATCACCAAAAACGATAACGTTATCTAAAGGAACGTTATAGATTTTGGCGATTTCTTTTATGGTGTTTGATTTACTAATTCCGTTTAAATAAAGTTCACAATATTCATCTCCACCCCAAAAACGAACTTGGACATCTTCAAAATTAGAGACAATTTCTTTAATCTTGTTTCTTTTTTGATCATCATTATCGATTTTCATTACAAAAGTAAAAACATCATCGTTTAAGGTTTCATTTAACGGACCTTCAATAACTTCAAGATCATCTTTTTCATAAAAGGCAAAAAGAAAAGCATCGTTTTTATCGATGTATATTTTCTTTTCGTTTTCACTCATTGCTGAATAGATTAATCCATCTTTTAAAAGAGAATATATTGATTTTGCAGTGTTTTTGTTGATTTTATGAATAATTTCGTAGTGTTTTAAATTTGGATCAGTAGAGTAGTGACCATTATAAGCGATAACTGGAGAGGAACTTAAACCAATATCGTTATAATATTCAAGAACGCTTCTTAAAGCTCTACCTGAAGTAATTACAATTAAGTGTCCTTCGTTTTCTAACTCTTTTAAATATTCCTTAGTTTTTATTGAAATGGTTTTATCGTCCTTTAAAAGGGTCCCATCTAAATCTAAAGCAATTAAATATTTTTTATTCATGAACATATAAACCAACAGTCTTTTTAACCTTTGTTAAAGTTTTATTAGCAACATATCTTGCTTTTTCTTTACCAGCATTTAAGACTTCATTAATTGTTTTGCTGTTCAAGAAAGTCTTATATCTTTCTTGAAATGGTACAAGTTCTTCTAATACCTTATCAGCAACAATCTTTTTAAATTCACCATATTGATGAATGTCTTTAAATTTTGCTTGAGCTTCTTCAATTGTGATATCACTTAAAGCAGCATAAATTTGAAGAAGATTAGAAATTCCAGGTTTATTAATTGGATCATAATAGATATCGCTTCCAGTATCGGTTACGGCTGACATAATCTTTTTTCTAATAATATTAGGTTCATCTTTTAAGAAAATATCGCCTTTTGGATCACTTTTTGACATTTTTTTGGTTGGATCTGTAAGAGACATAATACGAGCTCCAACTTTAGGAGTGATGGCTTTAGGCATAATAAAGACTTCTTTGTTATAACGAGTGTTAAAACGATGGACTAAATCTCGACATAATTCAACGTGTTGCCTTTGATCTTCACCAACTGGAACAATGTCAGGATTATAAAGAAGAATATCAGCACACATTAAAACAGGATAAGCAAAAAGTCCAACTCCAATTGCTTCATGATTCATTTTGGCTGATTTATCCTTAAATTGAGTCATTCTTGATAATTCACCCATATAAAGATAATTAATTAAAATTGAATTTAATTCTGAATGAGCAGAGACATCGCTTTGAAGAAAAATAGTAGTTTTAGAAGTGTCTAGTCCAGCTGCAAGATAAAATGCAACAATATCTTTTGTATTGTTTTTTAAAAATTGGGGATCAATTGGAAGAGTTAATGCGTGTAAATCCGCAATAAAAACAAATGACTCATATTCATCTTGGACTTTTTTAAAGTTTCTTAATGCTCCAATATAATTACCTAAAGTTAAGTTTCCTGTAGGTTTAATTCCACTTAAAGATCTTTTCATGTTACACATAGTTTCACCTCATCAAATATTATATATGAAAATTTATGGAATGCATTTTATTCATGATTATTTTACTTTTCATTTACATTTGTTAATAAAATTAAGAATTCTATTTACTATTAAATGAAGAAAGAGACTATTTATGATATGATTTTTTCGGAGATTAGAAATGAATATTAGATTTTATAACTCATTAACAAATAAGGTTGAAGAATTTAAACCAATTAAGGAAAAAGAAGTATCAATTTATGTGTGCGGACCTACTGTTTATAATGATCCGCATATTGGAAATATGCGTCCAGTCGTATTTTTTGATACTTTCAGAAAGTTTCTGGAAGAAGTTGGCTATCAAGTTAAATATGTTTCAAACTACACTGATGTCGACGACAAGATTATTAAAAAAGCTATCGAGGAAAAGAAAAGTGAAAAAGAGATCACAACATTTTTTATTAATGAGTATGAAAAATGTTTATCTGCTTTAAATGTGGCTAAAGCTTATGAGAATCCTAAGGTTACTGAATACATGCCTTCAATTATTTCTTATATTAATGGACTTGTTGAAAAAGGAGCAGCCTATGTAAATGATGGGGAAGTCTTTTTTGACGTAACAAAAGATAAAAAATATGGCGAGTTATCAAAAATCAATGTTGAGGATTTAATTAGCGGAGCTAGAGTTGAACAAAATAGCAAAAAAGAAAACCCTTTAGATTTTTTACTTTGGAAAAATACAAATGAAGGGATTAAATGGGAATCCCCATGGTGTTTAGGTAGACCAGGGTGGCACACAGAATGTTGTGTTATGATAGATACAATTTTTAAAGGGATGATTGATATTCATGGTGGTGGAATTGACTTAAAATTCCCACATCACGAAAATGAAATCGCTCAAGCTGAAGCAATGCATAAAAATCACATCGCAAATTATTGGCTTCATACCGCTATGATGGATATCAAGGGTGAGAAAATGTCTAAATCTTTAGGAAATGTTATTCTTGCTAAAGATGCCATTAAAGAATATGGAGCTGATACAATTCGTCTTTTACTTTTAAATTGCGATTATCGTAGTGTTATCAATTTTTCTGATGAAACAATTAAAGATGCTTCTAGTATTGTTCAAAAATTAAGTATGGTTTATAAACAACTCAATCTTTTATTAAATGTAGAAAAAGTTGAACTAAATGGTGTAAGCGAAAAAATTAAACCATTTCTTGATAGCTTAGCAAACGATATTAACCTTCCTAATGCAATTACTAATTTATTAGATGTAATAAAAGAAGCAAATATTGAGTTAAGAAAAAAAGAGAAAAATATCGATTTATTAAAAGAAGATTTCTATGCATTAACCAAGATGTCTTATATTTTAGGTCTTCATTTTGCTCCATTAAAACTTAATGATACAGACTTAAATCTTTATCAAAATTATCTTGATGCAAAAAGTCAAAGAGATTTTGAAAAATCGGATATTTTAAGAAAAGAGTTAATTGAAAAAGGAATTCTATAATCTATTGTATAACTACGTTATATCAATTAGAAAATGATTAAAAAAAGTCTAGTTTTGAGACGATAATTTACTGTAAAGGTTAAGAGAAATATGATTATATATGGAATAAACACCATCCGCGCCTGCCTTGAAAAGAACTCATTATTAAAGGTGATGGTGTCAAAAGAGTTTTCTAACCGTAGTTTACTAAACTCGATTAAAGAAAAAGGGATTAAGATTGAACTAACTACAAAAGAAAAGATTAATGAGTTAGCTCCAGGAGTAAATCAAGGGATATGTGGATATATTAAGGATGTTGAGCCACTTGATTTAACTGGGCTCATTAACAAAGCTAAAAAGCAAGAAAGTAATGGGATTACTCCAATTATTGTTATTCTTGATCAATTGACTGATCCACATAATTTAGGAGCAATTTTAAGAAGTTGTGATGCTTTTAATGCAATAGGAGTAATCTATAAAAAACATAATAGTGTCTCTTTAAATGGGACGGTTGCTAAAGTTTCTACGGGCGCGATAAATTTTGTTAATTGTTGTGAAGTCACTAATTTAACTAGAGCAATCGAAGCACTAAAAAAGAATGGTTTTTGGGTTGTTGGATTAGATGGGGAAGCTAATTCAAAATTTAAAGATGTACCACAAAATGCTCCATTAGCCGTTGTTGTTGGCAGTGAAGGATATGGTATCTCCCGCCTAGTTAAAGAAAACTGTGATTTAATTTGTGCTATCCCAATGTTTGGACATGTTAATTGCTTAAATGCCTCTGTTGCCTGTTCAATTGCCCTCTATGCTTTAAGAACGCGCTAAGTTTCTTAGCCTAAGAGGTGGGGTATGACTCAAAAAAATGAATATTATAATAATCTTGTAAAATTAGCTCGAACGAATTCCATTTACCATCAGAATTTGCTTTATAAAGAAGCCTTATATTTAATTCAACCGATTATTTATAAGTATAAAAACTATGCCATTAAATTTGGCATTAGTCGTAATGACTTACAAGATTTAATGAATGAGACATTCCTGAAACTGCTTTTAGAAAAAATTGATTTTTATGAGAATTTTTCTTCTTATTATCGAAGGAAGTATGAATTCGACATTTTAAGGCTTTTTAAAACTTATAAAACAAAAAAGAGCCTTGTATTAAAAGAAGCTTTGACAACTTCTTATTTTAAAAATAGAAATAATGAAATGAATTTACAAAATAGTTCTGTTGAAGAAATTTCTTTTAGCGAAAAGATCTTTGATGAAAGAAATTTTGCTTTAGAACGCCTTAAAGATCTTCATCATATCGAGGAAGTGGAGATGAATGTTTTTCAATATTATCTTAAGGGTTTTAAGATAAACGAGATCGCCACAATCTTTAAAATATCGGAATACAAAATACGAAATTCTATACTTGATACAGCAAGGAAGCTCGCAAAACTCGACTTTTTTAATGAAGAATCTGAAAATATAAATCTTTCTTGAAAAATAATAAGCGACAATTTGTGTAATTATCTTACTGATTTTTTATTGTGAGTTATAATATTTTCAAGGAGAGAAGTAATTAATGGTTGATGACAGCTATGTAAGTGCAAAAGTATTACTATTAGAGCATTATAACTTTATCAGTAATAAGATGAATGAACTTAAAAACATCAAATCAAGTGATGATTATTTAGCTTGGTTGAAAGAAAACAAAAAAATCCTTAATGACTTTGCTCGTGTTAATCATCAAATTACATATCTTTTTGATTATGATATTGGTCAATTCACAACCGATGATTTTACTTATGAATTAGCGCGCCGCTATATTTTTGATAATATCAAAGAACTTGACGATATTATTGATAGATTCAAAAAAGGTGAAGAAGTCTATTTAAATGAAAACGATAACGAACATACAGATACTAATGTAATTGTTGTTCCACATGTAAGTATCGACGATATGATTGGCTTAAAAAATAGATATCTTACTTATCTTGAAGATTTAGATTCTCACCTTCCAAAATGCTGATTATATTATTGACTTTTTTCTAGTAGAAAAGTATCATTTGTGATAGTTTGTTATGTATAGGAAATAAGTGATGAGAAAAAAAGTTATTTTAATTTGCTCAGAATGTCTAGCTAGGAACTATACAACAACGAAGAGAGTGGAAGACAAAACTACTAGACTTGAACTTAAAAAGTTCTGTCCTCATTGTGGTAAATATACTATTCACAAAGAGAGCAGATAGGAGGTATTTATGCACAAGATTATTGGTTACTTCAAAGGTGTATTTAAAGAAGGCAAAAGAATCAAATGGCCTAAAAGACTTCAATTTGTTCCAGCCGTTACTGTAGTTTTATGTATAACTATTTTTGCTGCAATTTTCCTCGCTCTTGAGGATTATGCTGGCGGAATCTTAGTTCAACAATTAAGAGATGCATTTAGTTCTCTTAGAGGCTAATTAGTTAAGAGGGGAAAGTTATGACAGAAGAAACAAATAAACTTGCTGAAAAGCAATGGTATATTGCTACAACCTATAGCGGACATGAACAAAAAGCCGCTGAAAACATCAAAAGACGTATAGATAGCATGAATCTTAAAGATTACGTTTTTAGAATTGTTGTAGCTGAAGAACAAGTTCAAGAAAAAGATAAAGATGGCAAGTTAAAAACTGTTAAAAATAAAGAAACATGTCTTGAAGAACCAAAAATGAAAACCATTAACCTTTATCCTGGTTATGTTTTTGTTGAAATGATTATGACCGATGAAAGCTGGTTTATGATTAGAAATACTCCAGGAGTTACAGGCATTGCTGGATCTAGTGGTGGTGGGCAAAAACCTACACCTGTTTCTGGAAGAGAAATTGAAGCTGTCTTAAAGAGAATGGGTGTTGTTGATAGCTCAATGTATGAGGACTACCATATTGGAGATAATGTCAAAATTATTCATGGCACCTTTGATGGTCTTGAAGGTAAAATTTCAAGCATCGACAAAGAAAGTGGAACAGTTGTCGTTCAAACAATGTTCTTTGGTAGAGTTACTCCAGTCGAACTTGAATTCTCTGAAATTATTAGAATTTAAGAAGTTACAAATAAAATTTATTGAACTCGGTTTATCCGAGTTCTTTTTAAATTAGTTAATTTTACTGAAGAATTTAAAAATATATTTTAAACTTTATTATCTAAAAACCTTGCAAAACTTAAATTTTTTAAACGAAAGTGTAACAAATTGATAAATGGATTGAGATTTAATTTTCTTCAAATTATTAGTTTTTAAGACCTAGTTTTATATACAACAAAAGGTGCTTAATTTTGGTTATTGTGGTATAGAAAAGAAATTTAATAAAAAAGTGCTTGTTTTTATTATAGATTTAGGGTATATTATTAAAGCGTTTCGGCTGATTAAAAATGAAGCGCTATTAGATTTATCTAATAGGTGGGAGGAGAGGCGAACTACTCCAAACCACTAACATTGAAAGGAGAACTACAATGGGTAAAAGAGTCGCAAAAGTAGTTAAGATGGAATTACCTGGTGGTGAAGCAAAACCAGGACCAAAATTAGCTAGTGCCGGCGTTGTTATGCCAAAATTCTGTACAGAATTTAACGCAAAAACAGCTGACAGAAAAGGTGAGGTTGTACCTGTTATTATTACAGCCTATGAAGACAAATCCTTCAGCATGGAAATTAAAACTTCCCCAGTTACCGGTTTACTTTTAAAAGCCGCTGGAATTGCTAAAGGTAGTTCTAATGCTAAAACCACAAAAGTTGGTAAAGTAACAAAAGAACAAATCAAGAAAATTGCTGAATACAAAATGCCAGATTTAAATGCTAACGACATTGATGCAGCAGTTAAAATTATCGAAGGAAGTGCTCGTAACATGGGCCTTGAAGTCATTGACTAATTGGAGGGTATGAGAAATGAAACACGGAAAGAAATATGAAGCAGCCCTTAAATTAATCGATAAAAACAAGGTTTATAGTGTTCATGAAGCTTGTGAACTTGTCAAACAAACTTCTGTTACAAAATTCGATTCAACAGTCGGCATTTCAATGAAATTAAACATCAATACTAAAAAAGCTGACCAACAAGTTAGAGGAACAGTTATTCTTCCAGCTGGAACTGGTAAAAATGTAAGAGTTGTTGCTATTACTTCTAAAGTTGATGTTGCTAAAGAAGCTGGTGCTGATTATGCAGGTGGAAAAGAATTACTCGAAAAAATCGTTGGAGAAAAATGGTTTGATTTCGATGTAATGTGTGCAACACCTGAAATGATGGGTGAAATCGGTAAAAATGGTAGAGTTTTAGGTCCTAAAGGCTTAATGCCAAACCCAAAAACTGGTACTGTTGGACCAGATATCGCCAAAATGATTAAAGAACTTAAAGCTGGTAAAGTTGAATACAGAGCTGATAAAGACGGAAACGTTAACGTTGCTGTTGGTAAAGTTAGCTTCGATGTTGAAAAACTTGAAGAAAACGTTACAACTCTTATCAATCAAATTATCAAAGTTAGACCATCTGTTGTTAAAGGAAATTACATCTTATCTTGTTCTATCCACACAACAATGGGACCATCTATCAAAGTTCAATATTAATTTAGTTTAGTAGGCAAAATATACCATAGACAGTAACGGACTTAAGTCTTAATTATGTTACCGAGGTAAGTGAATTATAAAGATCCTCATGTATATTTGGCCTCGAAATATATTAAGGAGGTAGAAGATGAATCAAAGTATCTTAAAGCAAAAAGAAACTGTGGTTAATGAAGTTGCTGACTTAATGAAAAACAATTCCGCAACAGTTGTTTGCGAATATCGCGGACTTACTGTTGATGAAATTACAGCATTAAGAAAGACTTTAAGAGAAAAGAATGCTGTTGCAACAGTTTACAAAAATACTCTTGTAACTAGAGCAGCTGATACTCTTGACCACAAAGATTTTGGTCAATACCTTACTGGACCTAACATGTTTATCTTCTGTGAAGATTACACAAACGGTTCATTAAAGGATGTTGCAAAATTTGCTAAAAAGTATGATGCATTCTCAATTAAAGGCGGCATCATCGAAAACAAGGTATGCGATGCTGATTATGTTAAAACTATCGCTGCATTACCATCAAAAGAAGGTCTTGTTTCTATGTTATTAAGCGTATTACAAGCACCTATGAGAAACTTAGCTTATTCATTAAGCCAAGTAGCCGAAAAGAAATAAAAATATTTGCTTATTATTAAATGGAGGAAAGAAAAATGGCAAAATTAACAAATGAAGAAATTATCGCTGCTGTTAAAGAAATGACAGTTGTTGAATTAAATGAACTTGTAAAAGCAATCGAAAACGAATTTGGTGTTACCGCTGCTGCTCCAGTTGCTGCAGCCGCTGCTCCAGCAGAAGAAGAAAAGAAAGGACCAAGCGAAGTTACCTTAACTTTAAAAGCTTGCGGTATGAACAAGGTTGCTACAATCAAGGCAGTTCAAGCTATCACTGGCTTAGGCTTAATGGATGCAAAGAAACTTGTCGATGCTGCTCCAAGTGTTGTTAAAGAACACATTTCACCAGTTGAAGCAGAAGAACACAAGAAAGCATTAGAAGCTGCTGGTGCTCAAGTTGAAATTAAATAGTTTTTCAAAAAACGAGTAAAAATACCTGCTCTAGTTTATAGGGCAGGTTTTTGCCTATTTATAGAAGAAGAAATGAACCACTATTTTATTTACGATCCTGAATTAAAAAGCCACGAAAGGCTGATTAAATTTCAAGTTTTTGATCAAGAAATCTCGCTAGTTAGTGATAGTGGCGTCTTCTCAAATAAGGCGATTGACAAAGGGAGTTTATTCTTTATTAAAACTCTCTTAAAAGAAAATTTATATGGTAAAGTTCTTGACCTTGGATGTGGATATGGAGCAGTTGGAATTAGCTTAAAACTCTTTTTAAAAGATAAAGTTGATTTGACTTTCTCAGATATCAATCCTAAATGTGTAGAACTAACTAGTAGAAACTTAAGGCAATACGATTTGGATGGTAAATGCTCTCTAAGTGACGGCTACTTATTATTAAATGGGACGTTTGATTTTATAGTGTTTAATCCGCCTATCTCGATTGGTAAAGAAAAAATATATTCTTTATATAAAGATAGTAAGGAACATTTAAATGAAAAGGGGAAACTATATCTAGTCATTCGTAAAGATAAAGGAGCCCATTCCCACATGGAATATCTCAAAACTTTATTTGACTCTGTTGAGATTATTGATAAAGAAAAGGGATATTTTGTAATCGAATGTTTGTAGAAGGAGAAGTATTAGATGAAATCTTATAAGGATTATCCAAAGATTAACAATGATCGTATAAATTTCTCTAAGATTAGCGGTAATCTTGAATTACCATATCTTGTTGAAATCCAAACCGAATCTTACAAAAACTTCCTAAAAGATGGAATTGATGAGGTCTTTAAAGATGTATTTCCTATCAATAACTATGGCGATACAATGTCAATTGTTTATAACTCATTCCGTCTTGACGCTCCTAAACATACATATTTAGAGTGTAAAGAGAAAGATTTAACTTATAGCGCACCATTAACTGTCAATTTACGTTTACTTTTTAAACAAACTGGTGAATTTGTTGATAGTGATGTCTTTATGGGTGATATTCCACTCATGACTGAAAGTGGTACCTTTATCGTAAATGGTGCTGAAAGAGTTATCGTTTCTCAAATCGTTAGATCTCCAGGAGCTTATTTATCCAAAACTTTTGATACAAAATTTGGTAAATATGTATACAATGCCGATTTAATTCCAACCCGTGGAACCTGGCTTGAATTTGAAAGCGATGTAAAAGGTTATTTATGGGTCAGAATTGATCGTCAAAGAAAAATGCCAGCTTCAATTTTACTTAAAGCTTTAGGCATTGAATCAGATGAAGATATCTTAACTCTTTTTGGTGATAGAGATTGTTTAAAACTTACTTTATCAAAAGATCAAGATACAAAAACTTCTCTTAAAGCTTTAAAAGAAATCTTCAGAAAATTAAAACCAGGTGAACCTATTACCGATGAAGGTGTTCATACTTTCTTAATTCAAAAATTCTTTGATGCAAAAAGATATGATTTAGGTAGAGCTGGTAGATTTAAATATGCTAAAAAACTTGGCATTTACAATAGACTTGAAAACAGAATTTTAGCTGAGAATCTTGTAAGTGCTGAAGGCGAAATTAAATACACAAAAGGCACCCTTTTAACCAAAGAAATGGTTGATCAACTTCAAGATGAAGAATTCTTTGAAAATGGTGCTCATAGATACGATCTTAACATCAATAAAAAGCTTGATGAATTTGGCTCAGTTAATATGGTCAAAGTTTACACAAGCGATAAAAAAGATGTTGTCGCAAATGTTATTGGTACCGATCTTAACTTAACAGTTAGTAGAGTCACAATTAGCGATATGATCGCAATTTTCAGCTATTTTATGAATTTAATCGATGGATTTGGCAATGTTGATGATATCGATAATTTATCAAATAGACGTATTAGATGTGTTGGTGAACTTATTCAAACTCAATTTAGAATTGGTCTTACCAAGATGGCTAAAAATATCACTCAAAAAATGAGTGTTACAACAGGTACTGAAACTAAAGATTCTCCAAAATCTTTAATCAATATTAAGCCACTTGCTAGTGCAATTCGTGAATTCTTCTCATCTTCTCAACTTTCTCAATTTATGGATCAAACCAATCCTCTTGCAGAACTTGCCAATAAGCGTAGAATTTCTGCTTTAGGTCCAGGTGGTTTAACCCGTGATAGAGCAAGTATGGAAGTCCGTGATGTCCACTTTACACATTATGGTAGAATTTGTCCTATTGAAACACCTGAAGGACAAAACATCGGTTTAATTAATAACCTTGCAACTTATGCAAAAATTAATAAATATGGATTTATCGAAACTCCATATAGACTTGTTGATAAAGAAACTGGCGATATTTTAGAAAAAACAGTTTATTTAAGTGCTGATGAAGAGAATAACCACGTTATTGCTCAAGCTACAAAAGAAGATATCGTCAATCATAAACTTGCAAACGATAAGATTGTTGCAAGATATAATGGTGAAAACATTCTTGCTGATAGAAAAGATGTTGATTATATTGATGAATCACCAATGCAAATCGTTTCTGTTGCAGCAGCTTGTATTCCATTCCTTGAAAACGATGATAACACCCGTGCTTTGATGGGTGCTAACATGCAAAGACAAGCCTTACCACTTTTAAAACCACACGCTCCATTTGTTGGAACTGGTCTTGAACACAAGATTGCTCACGATTGTGGTCTTGCAGTTGTTGCTGTTAATAGTGGTGTTGTTACCTATACTGATGCTCTTGAAATTAGAGTAAAAGAAGATGAAGGCGAAAGAACATATCATCTTCAAAAATATGAAAGAAGTAACAATGGTACTTGTATTAACCAAAAGAGCATTGTTAAAGTTGGTCAAAAAATCGAAAAAGGTCAACTTATTGCTGATGGTCCTTCAATGGACAACGGTGATCTTGCTCTTGGTCAAAACGTTGTTGTCGCTTTCATGACTTGGGAAGGTCTTAACTATGAAGACGCTGTCACCATGAGTGAAAGACTTGTTAAAGATGATGTTTATACAACAATTCATATCGAAAGTTATGAAATTGAATGTAGAGATACTAAAAATGGTAAAGAATATTTAACTCCTGATGTTCCAAATATTGGAATTGATGCTAAAGCTCATCTTGATGAAAGAGGTATTGTTTATCCAGGAACTGACGTTAAAGAAGGCGATATTCTTGTTGGTAAAGTTACTCCAAAAGGAACTAGCGAGCCTTCACCAGATCAAAAACTTCTTGATGCTATCTTTGGTGACAAATCAAAAGATGGAAAAGATACTTCTTTAAGAGTTCCACATGGTGGAGCTGGTACAGTTTTAGACGTTAAAGTCTTTACAAGAGAAAATAAAGACGAATTATCTCCAGGCGTTAACATTAAAGTTAGAGTCTATGTCGCTCAAAAGAGAAAAATCTCTGAAGGTGATAAGATGTCTGGAAGACATGGTAACAAAGGTGTTATTTCTAGAATTGTTCCAGTTGAAGATATGCCATTTTTACCAGATGGTACCCCAGTTGATATCTTATTAAACCCACAAGGTGTTCCATCTCGTATGAACATTGGTCAAATTCTTGAAGTCCATTTAGGTATGGCTTGTAAAGCTCTTGGTGGACTTAAAGTTGCGACCCCAGTTTTCGATGGTATTTCCAATGACGAAATCATGCAAATGATGAAAGAAGCCAATATGCCAAGCGATGGTAAATATACTCTTTATGATGGCAGAACTGGTGAAAAATTTGACGATAGAATCAATGTTGGTGTCATGTATATGATTAAACTTGTTCACATGGTCGATGATAAACTTCACGCTCGTGCGACTGGTCCATATTCAATGGTCACACAACAACCTCTTGGTGGTAAAGCACAAAACGGTGGTCAAAGATTCGGTGAAATGGAAGTTTGGGCTCTTGAGGCTTATGGTGCAGCAAACATCCTTCAAGAAATGATGACTATTAAATCTGATGATAGAGTTGGAAGAAGAAAAGCTTATGAATCAATTATTAAGGGTAGACCTCTTCCAAAACCATCAATTCCAGAAGCTTTCAAAGTTTTAACTAAAGAACTTATGGGCCTTGGAATGGATGTCGAACTTTTCTCAAAAGATGGCAAAATAGTCGATATGGATTCACTTGCACGTCAAACTCAACAAGAAGAGCAACGTTCCATGACATCACTTAGAAATTTAGGTAGAGAATCTTCTAGCGAAAGAACAAGTTTACTTGAAGAGGACACTTCTAGTTTCACTGGTGAAGATACAATTGATGACTTATTTAATTAATTAAGGGAGGAAAATATTGTGTTTGATGTTGAAAAATTAGCTAGCATTAAAGTTGGTCTAGCATCTCCTGAAAAAATTAGAGAATGGTCTCATGGTGAAGTCACAAAACCTGAAACCATTAACTATCGTAGCCAAAAACCAGAAATGGATGGTCTCTTCTGTGAAAAAATCTTTGGACCTAGCAAAGACTACGAATGTCATTGTGGTAAATATAAAAAGATTAGATATGCAGGTGTTGTTTGTGAAAAATGTGGCGTTGAAGTCATTTCTAAAGAAGTTAGAAGAGAAAGAATGGGCCACATTGAACTTGCTTCACCTTGTTCACATATTTGGTATTTAAAGGGTATTCCATCAAGAATGGGTCTTGTTCTTGATGTTAGCCCAAAAGCACTTGAAGAAGTAATTTACTTTAGTGCTCACATTTGTTTAAATCCAGGCACTTGTAAGAGTTTATATTATAAACAATTCTTAGATGATAGAATTGGTAGAGAAACTTTTACAACTGCAATTAAAGAAATCGATGAAACTTTAGATAAAGATTCATTTGAACATACAAAAGCTAGTGAACTTTTAGATAGATTACATAATCTAAATGATCCTTTTGATTTCTTCTCTTGTGCTGAATTTATTTCAGAACACACCGGTGCTGAATTTGGCGAAGGTGCTGAAGCTATTAAAAGACTTTTAAAAGAAGTTCAAATTAACGATGTTAAAACAAAAGATGATGAAGGTAATGATGTTTTAATTGAAGGCGAATTCACAAAAGTCAGTAAAGAAATTAAGAATTCAAGCGGTCAAAAACGTCAAAAACTCATCAAAAGACTTGAAGTTTTAGATGCATTTAGAAAATCAAATAACAAACCAGAATGGATGATTTTAGATGCATTACCAGTTATACCACCAGATTTAAGACCAATGCTTCAACTTGATGGTGGTAGATTTGCTACTAGTGATTTAAACGATTTATATAGAAGAATTATTACTCGTAATAATCGTCTTAAAAAATTAATTGATCTTGGTGCTCCTTACGTTATTTTAATGAACGAAAAGAGAATGCTCCAAGAAGCAGTTGATGCTTTAATCGATAATGGTAGAAGAAATGGAAAACCTGTTACTGGACCAAATGGTAGACCTCTTAAATCTTTAAGTGGTGCTTTAAAAGGTAAACAAGGTAGATTTAGACAAAACTTACTTGGTAAGAGAGTTGATTATTCTGGACGTTCAGTTATTGCAATTGGACCAACCTTAAAGATGTATCAATGCGGTCTTCCAAGAGAAATGGCTATCAATTTACTTAGACCATATATCGCTGCTGTTTTAATTAAGGAAGGAAAATGTCTATTACATAGACAAGCCGACAAGAAAATTGATGCTAAAGATAGCGATGTCTACGATGTTGTTGAAAAGATTATTTCTGAACACCCAGTTTTATTAAACCGTGCTCCAACATTACATAGACTTGGTATTCAAGCATTCCAACCAATTCTTGTTGAAGGAAGAGCAATCAGACTTCACCCACTCGTTTGTACAGGATTTAACGCCGACTTCGATGGTGACCAAATGGCTGTTCACGTTCCATTATCAAAAGCTGCTCAAGAAGAAGCTCTTGATTTAATGCTTGCAAGTAACAATATTCTTGCTCCAAAAGATGGAAAACCAATTGTTACTCCTTCTCAAGATATCTTAATCGGAAATTACTACTTAACAACTGAAGCTAGTAAAGAAGATTTCTTAAGACAAGCTCAAAAATATGAAGATTTAGGTGATGAAGAAAGAGCAAAACAATATCGTCACTTTGCTTCTATGGAAGGTAAAGTCTTTAAAGATATCAATGAATGTTATAAATGTTATGAACTTGGAGAAATCCATTTACATAATAGAATTGCTATTCCTGGAAAAGAGATGAAGAGAAGTTCATTTACTGATGAAATGAATGATTCTTATCTTATTACAACTGTTGGTAAAGTGATTTTTAACTTCGCTTTCCCATCAGATTTCCCATATATCAATGATGTCTCAAGTGAAAATTTAAGACACAACAAGATTGATTTCTTTGTCAAAAAAGGCACCAATATTCCTGAATTTATTGCTGCTCAAAAGATTAAGGAACCAATTGGTAAAAAACAAATTACTGCAATTATTAACCAAGTTTATCAAGATTATGGAACAACAAAGACCAGTGCTGTCCTTGATAAGATCAAAGACCAAGGTTATAAATATTCCACAATTAGCGGCTTAACTGTTGCAATTAGTGATATTTATGTTGTTAAAGAAAAAGATAGCTTAATTAACGATGGTGATGCTCGCGTTGCTAAGATTGAAAGACTTTATGATAAAGGCTTCTTAACTGATGATGAAAGACATGCTAAAGTTGTCGAAGTTTGGAACCAAGTTAATGGTAAAGTTGCTGATGATGTTCAAGAAACTTTATCTAAAGACAAGAGAAATCCACTCTTTATCATGTGGAACTCTGGCGCTAGAGGTAGTAAATCTAACTTCGCACAACTTATGGGTATGAGAGGTCTTATGGCTTCTACATCCGGCGATACAATCGAACTTCCTGTTAAATCTTGTTTCCGTGAAGGTCTTAACGTTGCTGAATTCTTCACTGGTACACACGGTGCTAGAAAAGGTGGTGCTGATACCGCTTTAAAAACAGCTGACTCTGGTTATCTTACAAGAAGACTTGTTGACGTTTCTCAAGATGTCATTGTTAGAGAAGAAGATTGCCACACAGATCATGGAACAATCGTAAAAGATATTGTTAATACTGCTCAAAACCAAGTTATCGTTTCTTTAGAAGATCGTTTAATTGGTCGTTTCTCTTGCCACGATATCTATAATCCAAATAATGGAGAATTAATCGTTCCAGGAAATACCATGATTGATGAAAAACTTGCTAAAGAAATTGTTGATGCAGGTATTAAAGAAGTTGAAATTAGATCCTTATTTGGTTGTCAAACTAAAGATGGTGTCTGTCAACATTGTTATGGACGTAACCTTGCGACTGGTAAACTTGTTGAAATTGGTGAAGCTGTTGGTATTATGGCTGCTCAATCAATTGGTGAACCAGGTACCCAACTTACCATGAGAACTTTCCACTCTGGTGGTGTTGCAACAACTGAAGATATCACTCAAGGTCTCCCTAGAGTTCAAGAATTATTTGAAGCTAGAAATCCTAAAGGTGAAGCTACAATTTCTGAAATCAGTGGTAAAGTCACTAAGATTGAAGATAAAAATGGTAGCTATGTTGTAACTGTCACTAATGATCTTGAAGAAAAAACATATCCAACAAACTTTGGTGCAAGACTTAGAGTTAAAGTTGGCGATATGATTAAAAACGGTGGCAAGATTACAGAAGGTGCTATTTCTCCAAAGAAACTTCTTGAAGTTAGCGATGTAAATTCTGTTGAAAACTACATCATTAAAGAAGTTCAAAAAGTTTATAGAGTCCAAGGTATTGCAATTAGTGATAAGCACATCGAAGTCATTGTCCGTCAAATGTTAAGAAAAGTTGTTATCGTCGATAGCGGTGATACAGATATGATTCCTGGAACAAGAGTATCTCTTCCTGAATTTACAAAGAATAATAAGGTCGCTTTACTCGCTGGAAAACGTCCTGCAGTCGCAACCCCTCTTATTCTTGGTATTACAAAAGCTGCTCTTGAAACTGATTCATTCTTATCAGCTGCTTCATTCCAAGAAACAACTCGTGTTCTTACCGATGCAGCAATTAAAGGAAAAGTTGATCCATTACACGGATTAAAAGAAAACGTTATTACTGGAAAACTAATTCCTGCTGGTAGAGGTCTTATCTCTAGAGATAAAGAAAAAGAAATTCTTACTAACTTTGATGTTTTAGGAAGAATGGCTGAAGTTAAAAAGCAATACATTGGTATCCATGATAATGGAGTCGATGATAATAGCGATCATACCGATCCAAAGTATGAGAATATGCAATCTCTTGATACTGAAGGAATGATTACTAATAAATCAATCGATTAATAAATAATTCACATCAATTGAAAGGTCATGATAGAAATATTGTGGCCTTTTTAATTTGCTTTAAAATTATAATTGTTTTTGGATGCTTAAATATCGCGTTAATAATATGTTCTATCATAGAAGTAGTTTGTTTTACTTGGCTTAAAAATAGAGGTAAGATTTCTTACTAGTTGCTCGTTAGAATAAAAGTAGCTAGTTTTTATAACTTATAAATATGAGATATTAGAAATTTATCCTTAACTTTTGCACGGATTTTAAACTAAAGATAGAGAAATTGAATAAGATATAATACAGTTTTCTTTTTTAGTTATTAATAGCTTACTTTCTTACACTAAAGAAATTAGGTATGACAAACCTTGGTTAACCAAATTGTAAATTTTAGTCAATTACTGAAATATTTTTAATATCATGTTTTGCCTTGAATAATCTTTATGAATTTTAGAAAAAACCTTGCAATTCCTCAATTAAAATCAAAAGTATTAGAAATTTAACATATTATTAGCTACTTTTAAAACCAGGAATTGCAAGGTTTAAGAATTGGAGTCAAAGGTGCACCAAAAAAGGAGAGGACACAAACGCTTAAATATTTTTTATAATATTTAAGCAGAATATTTGTGTTTTGCGTTTTTTTCGCGGGGTGAAAACGTTATGAAAAGAAGAAAAAGTTTATTAGTTTATAGCTTGTTGTTAGGGGGAATTGTTACAACAGGAGCAGCTTCTTGTGGGGAAGAAGGTAGTCAAACACCTGAACAAGATCAATTCGTATTTAAACTTGAATATAACAGTGAAGGTGGATCAGTTTTTGTTGACAAAAAATCAGGCTATATTTACGAAGACACTGTCGTAAAAATTAACGTTATTGCAAATGAAGGTTATGTTGCTGAATCAATTTCAATTAATGGCGTTCCTCAAGAAGCCAGCAAAAAAGAATTCAGCATTAAACCAATGAGTGGAACAAATATTGTTTCAGTTAAGTTTGTTGAGAAAACTGAAGAAAACGAAGATACATATAATGTTAAAGTTACGTATTCTGAAGGTGGAGTCGCTGAGGTAGATAAAACCTCTGGTAATGTTGGAGAAGATGTAAATATCACAATTACACCAAATGAAGGTTATGAAGTTGCACATCTTTTTATTAATGGAGTTGAAGTGGATAAAGAGGAAAGAAGCTTTACTCCTGTTAAAGGAGACAATTTAGTTGATGTTGAATTTAGTAAAACTCCAGATTTACCAACTTATGAGATTTTAATTGAAACTGAAGGGGAAGGCGAAGTTAAAGTTGATAAAGAAAGTGGTTATGTTGGAGAAACCGTTAAAATAAGTATTGAACCTGCTCCAAATAATGAGGTTAAAGTAGTAAAAATTAACGATCAAGAAAAGCCAACTGCGACAATTAGCTTTCAACCTATTGAAGGCGTAAATAAGATTTATGTTGAATTTGGACCATTTGAAGGAGCAATTAATAAAGGAATTGAATTTACCGGTCTTTCTTATCCTAATTCAACAGATTTTGCTAGCGCTGATGATTTTTATGAGTTTATTTTAGATAAGGTTGAGCCATATTTCCCTGATATGGATCGCGATGCAACAAAAGAATGGTTTGAATCTTTAGATTTTTATAATTCTTTTGCTTTAAGATATGGATTTAATAAAAATAATTTAGATTATAACTTTAGATATTTATTAAATAAGGATTTAATTAGTCTTTTAACTAATCCAAAATCAAGCGGATTTACAAAAGAAGATGCAACTGCTATTGGAACATTCCTTTATGATGCAATTCACAATTTAAGTTTAGAAGAATTTGCAGGTTTAGTTGCTTTTGGTAGTTATGCTTTAATTATCAATAGTCAAACAAACAATAATCCTAATAATTTATTAAATTATGAAAACTATAATACATTTATTGGTGCGCAAAATTCCGCTTTATCTTTAGAAGCAAAGAATTATCTTAATAAATTAATTGATAATAGCTCGTTTGATTTTGAAGATAGTTTAAATGAATACTTAAAATTTGTAGATGTTATTTCTGAATTTATATATAAGCCATTTAAAGCGATTTTAAATAATTACACTGCAACTGATTTTTCTAATTTAATTTACAATGTAATATCTCTTACTGGAAGAAGTGACCAAGGTCAAAATTTTGTCTTAAAAGATAATGATTATGTTGAAATGGCAAAGTTTCTTTCTAATATCTTTGATAAAAACTTCTTCAGTAAGTCATCTTTTTTAAGAATTTGCTCAACATTAAATGAACTTTCTGATCCTGTTGATGTTTTAATGAAGGTTTTACCAAATAATAGAAATTTAATTTATTTTGGTGGAATGAAAGATGCTATTAACTTATTAAATGAAAATAGTGAATTAGTATATTATTTGATTAAAACTTTAGGCAGGATGGCGACAAGCATCGATCAAGAATTCGTTAATAAAATTATTAATGTATTTGCTGATCCAACTCAAACAAATGAGAAAAAGATAGCTACAACTTTTGCTTATATTGGTAATCTTTTTGAAAAAGGTTTAGCTGCTTGTAATAGTGGCGGAAGTGATGTTACTAGTTTATTTAAAAACAGTTCATCTTTCTTTAAAGGAATTAAAAATATTATTTCTTCTGGATATAATGTAGAAACTGATGAAACTAGTTTAGATACAACTTCACTTGTAGAAGCTTTGCTTGATTCAAGTAAAAAGGATCCTTTAACTTTAAGTGATTCTGAAATTGAAAAATATAACAAAACATATAATGATTTTATTTCTTTCTGGAAACTTTCTGAAAAGGTTGTAACAACTTATCCAACTTCAGCTGATGAATATTATACAGTTGGAGAAAAAACTAAAGTAACCGTTTTTGATAATGATAAAAACGACATTACTGATCAAGTTGTTATTGATAATTTTGATACAACAACTATTGGCTATCGTCGAATGAAAATAACTTATCCAAATGATTCAATTACGTACAAGAGTTATTTTGTAACCTATTCTGGAAGTTATGTTGATGTTCCTAAGATTACTTTAAATAAAAATGATAGTTTTAACTATAATACAAGAGTTGTAGTTTATGATGATGAAAATCCTAATGGAGAAACTGTCTTAATTAACAACTTTGAAGTTGGCGATATAAAGACAAATCAGTTAGGAACTTTCTATTCTTACATTAAAAATAGCGAAGGAGATTATTTCTTCTTTGAATATATTGTAAAATAATTTCAGCCACATTTTTTTACCGGAGAGATTGACCTTGGGTATTGTTCTTTTCTTGCTGTATTTGTTTCTTTGTCTTGGAGCTTATTCCTTATTTTTAATCTTATTTAAAAATAGATATACTACCTATTATCAACTTGATGATATTATCGATACAAATGATGAAACATATGCTGTCTATCTTCCAGAAAATAGATGGAAAGAATATATCAAAGATTATACTGTTTATATTAACGATGAATATCGTTTTTAAAGTTCGAATTAACCGATAAAGTCCAATATATAAATATTAATATTATTTGTTATCGCGATAAAAAGATTAAGCGAATAATCAGCTTTTTGAATGAAATCGACGTAAAACAAGAACATTTTATTATTAAACTTCCTGATAACTGCGATGAAATAAAGTTAAATGTTGTCGAAGTTAATGGCATTCCTTACTTTGAAGATAGCAATATAAAATGTGATGTTTTGTGGCGCTCAATTGTAAGTAGTCTGATTCTTGCCTTTAGCGCAGTTTTAATGTTATTTATTTTTAGACTCGCAGCGATGGGGTTTGAAAATAGTTATTTTAACTGGAATCACATATATGAGTTGTTCTTTTATGAACCTTGGACTTATATAGCTGGAATTTGTTTTGCTTTAATACTAGCCCTCTCTCTTTTTCTAATCTTGTATTTATCAAACAATTTAGAATTTAAAAAAGCTAGATTTAATAAAATTAAGAAACTTAAGATTGATAAAGTTTTAAAAACTAAATTAAAAATCCGTAAGAAAAAGGATTTTGAGTTGCCTTATTTAGTATTTAAACCAAAAAGAAAGCGGAAGTTTAAACGTGGTGAAGCAAAAGTTAAATGCTTTGATGAAAATAATAATTTACTTAAAGAAGTAGAGCTAACCTTTTATAAAAAGAAAACAAGATATTGGCTTAGTTCAATTACTGGAACGAAAAGAGTTGAAGTTAATTTTATTGGCGCCGACTTTAAGAAAATTTATTTTAGAAGCGGAACTTTTAGAAAGAAAATTACTAAAAAAGGGGTGCAAAGCGGCTTTTTAACTCTTAAAGGAATTAAACAAGCAAGAATTCTCTTTATTGTTTCGATTTTGGCGGTCAGCTCTTTTTCAATTCTTAAATATTATGAACTTAATAATATTAATGGAGATTTATCTAATTTTGTTTTTGATTATGTTGAAGGAAGTCAAAATTTGTTACGTATAAAAGAATATAAAGGAAAAGCCTCTAAAGTTGTTGTACCAAAAGAGTTTAATAATATGCAAATTGTCTCAATTGACCCACTAGCTTTTGCGACTAATTTTTATATTGATGAAGTTTATTTTACAGCTCCAATTGATATAGGAAATCGCGCTTTTCAAAATTGCGCTAATTTAAAGGTTGTAGACTTTTCTTTTGTTTCTCGAATCGGTTCGCATGCTTTTGGTGGAACAAGAATCCGCGAACTTATAGTTGATCATCCAATGATAATTGAAGATGGTGCTTTTTATAACAATACCTTCTTTAGGAAAATAATTATTGAAGAAGCAGGTGCCTCTTTATTAAGCGGAGCTTTTTCAAATACAAAGACTCAATATTTTGAATTACATCAAGAAACAAATCAAATTGAGTCAGGGTTTTATTCAAGCGGAGAAATTGTAAAAGGGTATGTCTTTGATACTGCTCCAATTAATAGAGATAATTACATAAATTATTTTAGCTCTAAAACCATTAAAGTTGAAAATTCCTGTGTTCACGATAATAATAGTTTCTTTATTAGAAATGGTCAGATTATTGATACAAAATCTTATACCTACTTTGCCACTATTTCTGAACCAACTTGTGTTACTAATGGTCTTAACGAGGTAACCTGTAATTATTGTGGGAGTCATTACAATGTATTTACACCAAGTGATCCAAATGCTCACAACTTTGTTAACGGAAATTGTATATATTGCGGAAAAGAAGGCCCTAACTATGTTTTTACCGAAGACGTTTCAGAAAGGAGACCTGCTTAATGATTTTCTTTAGCTTTACTTCGCCAATTTTTATTTTTGTTTATTGCTTGATTATATTTTTAATTATTGGTTTAATTGCAGCTTTAATTATTTTTAGGGAATATAAAAATACAAATACTGTTTTAATTAAAGAAAATAAGAGCAAAAAAAGTTTAACAGTTAGTAAAGATATTCAAAAAGCAAGTAGTGGAGACCCAACTCAAGTTAACAAAAATATAGAAAGGTTTTCTGAATTATTAATTCTTGATGAACATGCTGAAGAGATTAAAAATGTTACTTTTGATAATGTAACTTCCTTAGCAACTTTTTGTGATGATTTTAGAAATTTTTGTGCATATAACAAAAAACTTTATTACTCAATTGATGATATTAGAAGTTTTATTGCTAATTTAGCAACTAGCAAAATAATGATTTTACAAGGTATGTCTGGAACAGGTAAAACCTCTATTGCTCTTGCTTTTGAAGATTTCATTGGCAATCAAACAACAGTTATTGCTGTTCAACCAATGCGGAAAGAAAGAAGCGACATGGTTGGATATTTTAATGAATTTACTAAAAAGTTTAACGAAACTCCACTTTTAAAAGAGCTTTATAGATCTAATTTTACAGATCAAATTTTCATTATTGTTTTAGATGAAGTTAATATTGCTCGTATTGAATATTATTTTGCTGAATTTTTATCCTTACTTGAATATCCAAATATAGATCAAAGAACTTTAGAAATCACTAATGATAGCTGGGCTAAAGACCCTAAACTTTTAAAAGAAGGCCGTCTTCAAATTAAACCAAATGTTTATTTTTTAGGTACTGCAAATAATGATGAATCAACTTTTTCTATTTCAGATAAAGTCTATGATAGAGCAATGATTATTAATCTTGATAAGAAGGCTGATAGCTTTGAAGGAAAACTAACTTCAAGATGCAGAATTTCCAATTCAAACTTTGAAAATCTAGCAAAAAGTGCGCAAAACTCATATAAAAACTACGATTCTTTAAGTGTTAAGATAGATAAAATCAACGAAATTCTTATTGAGTTTTTTGAAATTAATTTCGGAAACCGTATGGTCAATCAATTAAAAGCATATGTTCCAATTTACATTGCTTGTGGCGGAGATGAAGATAAAGCATTTGATGATTTTGTTACTAAAAAGATTTTAAGAAAGCTTGAAGGAAAGGATGCATTAAAAGTTAGTAATGCCATTCAACCTTTCTTAGAGAAATTAAATAGTGAATTTGGAAAAGATAAAATGCTTTTATCTAAAGAGTATTTATCACACTTCTTAATTAAAGGATAGTTATGGATAGAAGCGGTCGTCGTTATACACAATATAAGAATTTTAAAATTTATACTGATTCGGTCAATAAGAACGAAAAACTTTTATCTGCTTATGAAAAGATTAAATCTTCTACAAGAAGCAAAAACGAATTCGAAATTAAAATTAATGATGTTGTAATTGATGAAGTTTGGGTTAAAACAATTGAAGAATTATTGCCTTATGTTTCTGCAGCAATATCTGAAGATCGTCGATTTATTAGAAATCAAAGCGAAACTTTACCTGTTGAAAAAACAAAAAGAGTCAGTCGAGAAACTGTCATTGATTTATCAGTTAATTCTCAAAATATTAGAAAGATTAAAGAAAACGATGAGATTGAACCATCAAAATTATTAGTTGTTGAAAAGCTTGATGATTATTCAATTTATGAGAATAAATTTTTAGTTTATTTATTGAAACTACTCAAATCTTTTATTGATATTCGTTTTGAAAAAATTAAAGAAGCTAAATCAATTTATGAAAATCATACAAAATTAACTGACACTGTTAATCTTTATCGAAATAAAATTGCTTATTCAATTGACATTACTGATAGTAGGTATGGTGATTTAAATCTTGAAGAGAATGATAAAAATATTGCTTTAATTAAGCGAATTAGAAATCTTGAAGTTTATATTAACCAACTTATGAGGACTGATTTGATTGAGCAAGTCAGTAAAGCCCCATCAATTAGACCACCTGTTCAAAGAACGAATCTTCTTAAAAACGATGTTAATTTTTCTAAAGCATTAAAACTTTATGATTTTATCTCTAGTTATGCTAAACCTGGTTATACAATTACCCCAATTGTAAACAAAAAGGATCAACTTTCTGAAGATTATCTTGATTATTTTTCACGTATTCCAACTCTTATTGCTTTTTTATCTTATGCTGAAGCAAAGGATGTTTATCCATTATATAAAAAAGAATATGAAGTAGAAAAAGAAGAAAATAGGATTGCTGAACTTGAAGAGATTAACCGAAAAATTCATGAAATGTTTGGCAAAGATGAACTTAATAAAAGACTTGTTTATGAGTTTATCGTTGGCATGCAAGAAGAAAGAATTATTCTTCAAAATAAAATTGAAGAAATGAGTAAAGCTCATAAAGAAGAAATTGATTCATTAAATTTATCTTTTAAAAAAGCGAAAGAAGAAATTATTAATGATTTTACTTCTAAAATTGATGGCATTAATAAAGAGAAAGATGCCCATGAAAAAGAGCTCTTACATACAATTGATGAAGCTAATGAAGCTCATCAAAAATACGTTCTTGATGTTGAACAAAAAATTAAGCAATTAAATTTAGAAATTGAAGAATTAAAAGGACGTATAAAAGCTTCAAAAATTAAAGAAAACGAAGACTTAGATGAATATGAATTAAGTGAAGAATTCTTCAATGAGCTAGAAAAAGAAAAAATTGCTTTTGATAGATACTTTAATAAGAAGTGGAACAATGTTCGTAAAGCAATTTTGAAGAAAAGAAAAAAACAAGCAATTGCTGAAGTTAAAGAAAAACGTAACAAAAGGAAGGAAAAGAAGTGAACAAAAACAAAAGATTAAATAAAGCTATTTTGATTTTATGCATCATAGAGTTTATTTTAATACTCTTCTTTTTAGCATTCTTACTTGTTTATAGTTCGCTTGTTGGAGGCGATTCATTAATCATGTCGCCTGCTTTATATCTAGCAGTCATCTTTATCTGTTTAATTCCTATTGGAATGCTTTGCTATTATATTGGAATAAGAAATCGTAAAATTAATGTCTTTAAATTTGAGATTGACGATCAAAAATTTACTAATAGAAGCAAAAAATTAGTAAAAAGTGAAAAAGGTAAAAGATTTAGTGAACTTTTAAAACTTGATATAGAGAATTACGAAAAAAGTGAGCCAGTTAAATTTGATGAAGTTACTGATTTAGCTGATTTTTGCACTCGCTTTAGAAATTTTTGCGCTTCAACAAAGAAACTTTATTATACAGAAGATGATGTTAGATCATTCGTTTCAAGTTTATTGACTAGTAAAATGATGATTTTACAAGGTATGTCTGGCACTGGTAAAACATCAATTGCTTTAGCGTTTGAAGAATTCATTGGTAATCCAACAACAGTAGTTGCAGTTCAACCAGTGTGGAAAGAAAGAAGCGACTTAATTGGTTATTTTAATGAATTTACCAAAAAGTTTAATGAAACGCCTCTTTTAAAAGAACTTTATAGGTCTAATTTTGATGATCAAATTTATATTATCGTTTTAGATGAAATGAATATTGCAAGAATCGAATATTATTTTGCTGAATTTTTATCACTTCTTGAATATCCTAACGAAGAACAAAGGACTATTGAGATTACAAATGATAGTTGGCCAAAAGACCCAAAATTACTTATCGAGGGTCGACTTAAAATTAAGAGTAATGTTTACTTTTTAGGTACGGCAAATAATGATGAATCTACTTTTTCAATTTCAGATAAAGTCTATGACCGTTCAATGGTTTTAAATCTTGATAATAAGGCAAAACAATTCGATGCACCTCAGCAAAATCCTATTAAAATTTCCAATCAAAATTTTGAAAACCTTGCAAAAACGGCATTAAATTCTTTTAAAGGGCAAGAAAATTTACAAAAAATGATTAACTCAATTAACAAAATTTTGATTGAAAATTTTGGAGTTACTTTTGGTAATCGTATGGTTAATCAAATGATGAATTATGTTCCAATTTATGTTGCTTGTGGTGGAAAAGAAGAAGATGCTTTTGATGATTTTGTCACAAAGAAAATTTTAAGAAAACTAGATGGGAAAGATATATTTAAAGTTGCTAGTGCCTTGCCATCCTTTTTAGATGCCTTAACGCAAGCTTTTGGTGTTAACAAGTTACCAAGATGCCGTAAATATTTGAAGAGATTTGAGGTGAAATAATATGAAAAAACTATTTGGCTCAAAACTTGCTTTTATCGGTATCTTAATTGTTCTTATTGCTTCTTTTGGAGCAGTAGCGGTCTTTTCTTTTGCTGCTAGTGGTCAAGCTGAACTATTTAAGGATAATTTAATAATTACAACTAACGATGTCTCTTTTACTTATAATGGGGAAGAAAGAGTTGTTGATGATAATGAATTACATCTTGAATCTGGAGATTTAGCTCCTGGAGATTATTTTGCAATTGATCCTGAAGAAAAAGTTGTTTTTGAAGCAAAAACTACTAGAAATCGTGTTAATTATAAAATTTTAAATTTTAGTGGAGAAGATGTAACTAGTGATTACAACATTACTAATAATTGGGGAGACATTACTGTTAAAAAAAGAAGCATTACAATCGATTTAGCTAGTAGTGTTGACCCAACAACAATTACAAATGGACAAACATTAACTGATGAATTTTTACAAATTGGTGATGATGGGTTAGCAAGATCAGATAGGTTAACCGCAACAGTTAAAAAACACGAAAGCGAAGGAGGATACTTTTCTTTTTCCTTTAATTTTAAGGTTTATAACAATGTATATCAAAAGGATGTTACTTCAAGTTATGTTTTAAAATCAGAATTAAATTTTGCAACTCGTCCAGATATTGATATTCCTCCATTTGAGGATTGGCCAGAAGATGTTGAAATTCCGGATATTAATCAAGATTTTGGTTTTGATACAACTTTTGGTGATATGTTTCAAAATTTTCCAAATGATCTAGATTTAAAAACTCCTGTTTTTCAAATGAACTCTGATGTAGAAGGTACTTATTATTTTAGAGGTCTCTCTTTAGGAGATTATAATGGGGTTGGTTTTGATGAGGCCTCAAGTTATGAATCAGGAACAGTAAGCCCTTTAGAATATTCAACAACAAATATTAAAGAAGAATATCCAAAAGCAACTGTTTCGGTTAAACTAGCTGATAATTTAAATTTTAGTGTTTGCGACTTTGTTCCTAACTTTACAGAAAGCTCAAAAAAGTTAGCTAACGATATTTGCTATAACCTTGATAAAAATGATGAAAATGCTTATCAAGTAAATAGTTATGTTGTCGGCGATTTGAATTTGGATGAATTGAGCAATTATCAAATCAGTAATCCAACAATTTATAATGAAGAAATCAAATATTCAGAGTATGTTAAAAACACTTATCTTAGTGTTTCAAGTTATTTAAAGATGCAATTAAATGATTGGTTAAACGCTAATGGTATTTATTTGAATACTCTTCAAAGTTTTACTGATGATTTAAAGAATTTCTTTTTAAACAACTTTAAATATGACATCAGGGGTTATGCTGATGAAAGTGTTGATAACGTTTATACCTTTTTAACGGATGTAAGATCTGGAAATTGTATGAATTTTGCAGCTTCGGCAACAATGCTTTTTAGAAGTGTTGGAATTCCAGCTCGTATTGTAATGGGCTTTATGGTCAATCATAATGAGGCCAATGTTCAAACTAACGTTACAATCATGAACGCTCATGCTTGGACTGAAATATATGTAGATAATTTTGGCTGGGTGCCACTTGAATTTACTCCTTCTAATCCATATTTACCTGATTTAGATGAAGAAAATCATTATGAATATGTTAAAAATGATCCTAATGCCACAACAGAAGGAAGTGGTGTTATGGGTGATATTAACTTTGTATCGCCTCAATATAATAATTTATTTGATGTTCAAGTAAGTGAGCCAGGAAGTTATTATTTAAGAAAAGAAAATTATGGTGATTTCCAAGGCAATAAGTTTAATGATGCTACTGTTTATAATGTTTCAGAAAATCCTAATCCAAATTATTTTGTTGGAGAACAATTAAAAGATAGTGGCAGAAACAAACGAACTATCAATATTTATTACAATGAAAATATTCCTAGAGATAAGGATTTAGTGAGCTCTTATTATTTTGGCGAAGGCGATCCAGTTGCTAATAATGATATTTATTTTACGCCTCAGGAAGTTGATGGGACTTTAGCTTTAACTTCTTCAATGAGCGATATTGATTATGATTTTGCAAGCAATGTTGATTCAATCGATTCTTTGAGTTTTTTAAATCCATCTTACACTGAAGCTGAAAGTCTCTATTATCATTTTGCAAAAGTTTACTATACGAATATGCCTGAAGGGTTAAGTAAAGAAATTGATAAAATGATTAGTAAAGTAACGCCAGTTGTTCCTCAAGATCCAAAAATTGTAATTCCTCTTGTTATTGAATATCTTTCAAAAGCAAATGTGATTTATGATCCTTTATATGAGTCTGATTATAATTATGATTCACCTCAACAAACCATTGAAAATATATTAAATAGAAATGAAGTGCGCTGCGATTCTTCAATTCTTGCTGGAGCCGCTGCTGTTTTATTACGTTATTTTGAAATCCCAACTAGATTAGTAAATGGCTATCTTTATGAAGCAAACTCTAATGAAAGAAGAAGTATTACCGAAGTTAATGAATACTATTGGAATGAAATTTATATTAAGGGACATGGTTGGGTTAGACTAGATTTAGCAAAAGCTTGTAATTTTGTAGATGATGTTTATTATCAAGGAAAAACAAAGATTACTGTCAAAACTGACAGCATCTCTAAAGAATATGATGGAACAAGTATCTCGAGCGAGCCTAAAATAGAGATAGAAGGAGAAGTTCCTTCTAGTCACGTTATTTCATGTTTACCAAAAGCATCGATTACTGATGCTGGTCAAACTGTTGCTGATGCCTTCTTATTTATTACAACAGGTGATGGAAGCGATGTAAGTTATCAATATTCTATTGATTACGATTATGGATATTTAGAAATTTTGCGACGCACCATTACGGTTTATACTAAGACTGTTGATACTATCTATGAAGAAGGTAAAGTTTTAGTGCCGGAAATTAACAATATTCAATCTGGCGACCTTGATATGTCTAAATTTGAAATAAAATTTAAACCAATTAAGACTTTAGATAGTGTAGGAAGTTTGGAGGCAGAAATTGAAATCTATGCTATCTATGATCAGTATGGGAAAAATGTCAAAGACAACTTCGACATTAACTATGTATTTGGACAATTGACGATGTATTGATTATGTTGACACAAAAGTATAACAAAAAAATTGACAAGTTTATTGCTATCTATAAGTTTGCTTATAGATATCGAGTTTTGCTTTGCTCACTTTTTATTATTTCTGCATTAACCAGTGCTACATTAATGGGCCTTGTCGGCACAATAATTGATGATATTACTCCAGAAAACTTTACTTATGGCGATGATTTTGAGCTTGAAGCATCTTCTTTATTTAATGATAAACCTAATATTCAATATTCTAGTAGTGGGGCAAATCATTGGAGCTATGATAAGCCAATTTTGGTTGGTAAATATGATGCTAGAACAGTAAGCAAAAATGTTTTTGGTGGCGATAGATATGGGAAAATCCATACATTTGAAATTGTTCCTCGTGAAATTAAACCGACTGTTGATGGTGGATCTTTTCAATATGGTAGTAATCCTGATCTAGAATTTACGAATCTAAAAGAAGGCGATAAATTAGTTTATCGTAACTATAAATTAAATAGTGTTAATACTGATCCTAATTTAAGTTTTGTAGACGGCGATTTTTTAATCGTTAATGAAGAAGGAGAAAACGTCACCAGTAATTATAAAATTGACTATACTCCAGTGAACGTTTCGCTTATGTCAAAAGAAGTTGATTTATCAATTAGTGCAGTTAAAACTTATGATGGTGAGCCACTTTATGCAAATAATGAAAATGTTTTTACAACCGATGATTTAGTTAAAGGTGATCATATTGAAGTTGTGGGGTCAAATAAGTTAACAAATGCAGGAACAATTAATGCTAATGCTAATTTAAAAGCAGTCAGTGATACTTTTGGGGATGTGACTTCTTTATATAAATTTGATGTAAAATCTTCTTCTTTAACTGTTAATAAACGTTCAGTTTCTTTAAAAATCAATGATTATGAAAAAGAATACGATGGTAAAGCAACAAATATTGATGCTTCTTATTGCGAGATTAGTGAAGGCGCTTTAGTAGAAGGTCATAATCTTGAAATAACCTTTAATCAATATATTGATGTTGGAGAATATGAAATTACTCCATATACAATTAAAGTAATCGACGAAGAAGGGGTTGACGTAACTCAAAACTATAATTTTGATATTACAAGCGGGATTTGCAGGGTTTTAAAGAGAAATATTACAATTTCTACGCCATCTAGTTCATTTATTTACGATGGTTCAGTACATGGAATTAACGAATTTTCACTAAGTGAAGAAACCCCTTTAGCTGAAGGTGAAAATATCATAATTAAAAATGAATATTATAGTGATGGAAGTAATGTCGGAACTTATGAAAATAAAGTAGAGCTTGATATCGTTAATAGCGATGAAAAATCAACTATAAAAAACTATAACATCACTTATAAATACGGAAGCATTACAATAACTAAAAAAGATATTGTTGTTTCTTCTCCAGATATGACAGGCGATTATAATGGAAATCAATTACCATTTTTTGATGTTTCAAATAATATAACTTATAATCAAGCCGATTTAGGTGCTGGCGATACTCTTCAAGTGCAATCTCAAGAAGATTTCCGTTACGCTACTCCTGGAGTATACGAAAATACTTTTAGCGTAAGTATTTTAAACTCCTCTAAAAAAGATGTTAGTAACAATTACAATATTATTTATAAACCTGGCAAAGTTACTATTAATAAAAGAGAAATAAGTTGCACTACGGCTTCAAGCACATTCTATTATTATGAAGGTGGTAAATATTCTTTTGGGTCCTTTAATTCAACAAATAATTTAGCTAGTGGCGATGAATTAATTGGTGTTGATTATACGGTTGTTACTGAAAAAGGTATTTTTGATAATGAAATGACACCAGTAATCACAAATGATCAAGGAGCTGATGTAACTAGTGCTTATAAGATCAATATGTCTTTAGGAAAACTTGAAGTAATTGATGATCCTAATGATGAACAAGAGGACGTTGAAGCTCCTGTTGATGGATCTGATTCAGATACTTCAAGTGGTGGTCAACAAGTAGCCGATTCTGGTGTTATTTTAATTGATAAAAAACCTAACGAAGGTGGCGAATCTGGTGGAGAAGAAGGCGGCGAAACTGGTGGTGGAGAAGGCGGAGAGTCTGGCGAAGATCCTGATCCAGGCGAAGATCCTGAAAATCCAGGAAGTGGAGAGGATAATCCAGGAGAAGATACTAAACCAACCTATCTTTATAAATTCACTACAAACGAGAATAGAGATCATTATTATTTCAGACAAAATGTATATGGAAAATATTCCGATGGTAAATTATATTATGCCCCAACTTATGATATTTCTCGATTAAGTGTTGCAAGTAATCCTGACTTATATTTATCTAAATTAGTTCGTGGAAAGAAAACTTCTAATGAAATTAATATTAATTACAACGCTTTATTTAAGAAAGATATTGCTCCTTATTATGTTAATCAATTCCCAATGAGACAAAATTATGAAGGGAAGTTTGATTATTCAGGACGGACAAGTAATTCCTTCAAAACTTTTAACTATAATTTTTTAGAGGAAGGATTTGGACCTATTAATTTTGACAACATGGAATATAACGAAAATGTCGAAAGTTATGAAAACTTTGTAAAGAATAATTATTTGTATGTTCCTGATAATTTATATGCTCCAATTGATCAAATAATCGATGAATATAATCTTGAAGCAGATAACGAGTTTGACACAATTTATAATATTGCTCGTTATATGAGCAAACATAATACAATTTCTAGTGAGCCTTTATATGAAATTGGTGATGACCCAGTCTATAAAATGCTAACCGAGACACATTCTGGTAAATCATCTCATTTTGCTATTACTTACGCTATGATGTTAAGAAGAGTTGGTGTCCCAGCTCGTGTTGCAAGTGGATATATAGCCCAAGGATTAAAAGGCAATGAAAATGAAGTTTATAAAGGAGCCTGTGAATCAACTTGGACTGAGGTCTATAGTTCCGATTTAAAATGTTGGGTTTACGTTGATACTTTCCCAACATATGCAATCGAATATAAACCAGAACCTATTATTCCAGATGAACCAGAGGAACCAGAAGAACCTGATAATCCTGGTGGAGAAGAAGGCGGCGAAACTGGTGGTGAAGGTGGAGAGTCTGGCGAAGACCCTGATCCAGGCGAAGATCCTGATAAACCAGGTGGTGAAGACCCTGACAAGCCAGGAGAAGGCGATGGAGAAGACAAACCTGAAGAATTCCCTCGCGATCCAATTAAAGGTAGCCTTACCATAAAATCACCTGATATTTTCTTTACTTATAATGGAAAAGCTAATAAGTGTGACAACGATAATTTCACTTACTTTGGAGAAGCCTTACTTGATTATGATGAAATTCAAGTTGAATACATTCGTTCTGCAATTGATGTTGTGGATCCATTAATTAATCCGTCCATTCTAAACGAATTTGTTTATCGTATTGTTGATACAAGAAATGGTAAAGATGTAACAAAAGAATATGAGGGAAGAGTTTCGACTATTTTTGGAAATTTATATGTTGAAAAAGCGCAACTTGATGTAATTTCCGCTGACTTATCAAAGGCTTATGATGGTACAAGACTAATGGGGACAATTGACTGCATTAGTTTTGGAGAAAATGGTTTACAAGGTGATGATAAAATTACTGGAGTTATCTTTACTTCTTTCATAAGTGAAGTAGGAACTGTTAAAAATAAATTCGAAATTACTCGTATTTCTAGATCTGGTTATGATAGTTGTCTTAGCAATTACGAAATAAATCCTACTTACGGTAATTTAACAATTTATTAAATATGAATGTAGGAACTTGTTTCCTACATTTTTTGGTTGTCACATCTTAACCGGAACACTTGAAACTGTTTACCTAAAACTACTTTTTCTTTTTAAAATATTAAAAAAGCATAGTTTATTGTTGCATTAAAATTAGCTTAAAAAAGTGCTGTGGTTATTCATCTAAGTTGTCACTATTTTTACACAAAGTTATTCATTTAATTT
>ERZ779877.721-NODE-721-length-33714-cov-4.008170_pt1 | contig 33714 bp, 24 predicted proteins | sample MGYA00511556_ERZ779877 | MGnify/ENA primary metagenome ERZ779877 (study PRJEB29588, sample SAMEA2159338) | human gut metagenome | biome: human gut; feature: human-associated habitat; material: faeces | place: Denmark | collected 2008/2010 ...
GTCGCAAAATCCCGGCGATAGCGCGCCAGCAGGCTTTGCGGCAGCACCATGCAGGCAATGCGGATGCCCGGGGCCAGGCTTTTTGAAAACGTCGTCAGGTAGACCACCGGGCCGTCCGGGCCCGCCATGCCCTGCAAACTGGGCAGAGGGCGCGTATCAAAGCGAAACTCCGAGTCGTAGTCGTCCTCCAAAATGTATCGCCCGGGCCGGGCCGCTGCCCAGGCCAGCAGCTGGGCGCGGCGGGTCGCAGGCATCGTAACACCCGTCGGAAAGTGATGACTGGGCGTCAGATAGCAGAGGTTTGCGCCGCTTTTTTCCAGCGCGTCGGCGGGCAGGCCCTCGCGGTCAATGTCCACCAGCGTGCAGGGAATGCCGCTGTTCTGCAGGACCGTCCGCGTGCGGAAGTAGCCGGGGTTCTCGATGGCCGCCATGCCGATGACGGTGCTGTCGTCCTTGACGGTGGCGAACACTTCCTCGAACGTGGAGCAGCAGATGAGTTCGATGTCCTCGTTTTCGAAGAAGTAGTGGGCCGCCATGTCGTGGTAAGACCCCTTGATACCTTGGATTGCGATACGTTTCATTCTTTTTGTTTTGTCGTTAGTGCAAAAAAAAGTCCCGCTCCTGTTGTGAAGCGGGACTCCTATGCTGATTGAGTTAGTATAAATTCCTTATTGGTACACACACGACTTCCCGCTTCACTTTATGGCTAAAGTAAAAGTAAAAGAAGACGTAAAAGTATGTATTGAACAATTCTCTCATTTTTTTGTTTCTTTTGAACACGTTGCAAATTTAGGTGTTTTTTCATTTCCGGCCAACATTTCGCCGCCTTTTTTTGCCGCCGGATGAGAAATTGAGTGGAAATACCTGTTTTTGATTACGATTGGAAAGTGCGCGGGTGCTGCTCCGCGTCGTTCCGAAGCCTTCTCTATTGCATCTGGTCGGGAGTCGGCAGGTTCGTGAAGTGCCCTTCCACTTCTTTCGCGGCCTCGGGCGAGAGCGCCAAGGCGCGTTTCAGGTCTTCCATTGCTCCGGCTTGGTCGTGGAGGAGGAATTTGATGCGCCCCCGTTCCTTGTATCCTTCGGCAAAGTCCGGCAGCCGTTCCAACGCCTCGTCCATGGCAGCCAGCGCCAAGTCGAGCCGATGCGAGGCGGCATAGGTCCTGCTGAGGCCCAGACAGGCTTCCGCGTTCTGTGGGTTCTTCTCTTTTACCTTATTATAATAGGTGATGGCTGCGTCCGTGTCGTCTTGTCCGAGCCGCAGGGCGGCCTTGAGCAGGCATGCGTCTTCGTCTTCCCTGTCGGAAAGGCATTGGTCGGTGTCCTCTTCCGCCTCTTTCGCGCATCCCATGGCGGCGAACACGCGTGCGCGCAATAGCAGCGTCTCTCGCCGTCCGTCTCCTTGGGCGATGGCTTGTGTCAGCAGGGCGATGGCGCCCAGCCCGTTGCCCGCTTCAAGCATTTTCCGCGCTTCTTCTGTGATGTCATGTCCCATTTCTTCGGTGTCTTTGCATTCTTTATCGCACAAAGATAGTCGTTTTTTCAGGCTGTGATAATATAAAAATATTTAAAACGGTAAATCTTTGTACTATCAGAGGCGCATCGGCCGTTTAAAAAATATTAAGTTTGCGGCTATAAAATGAATAGAATATGTGTGGTATCGTAGGGTATATTGGTAAAAGGGAAGCTTATCCCATTTTGATTAAAGGACTTAAACGGTTGGAATACCGCGGGTACGACAGTGCCGGCGTGGCGCTTGTCAGCGACACCGGCAGCTTGAATGTGTATAAGGCTAAAGGAAAGGTGAGCGACTTGGAGCGCTCGGTGGAGGACAAGGATGTCAGCGGGCACGTGGGTATTGCTCACACCCGATGGGCCACCCACGGCGAGCCTTGTGCCGAAAACGCGCACCCCCATTACTCGGCTTCGGGCAACCTGGCCTTGATTCACAACGGCATCATCGAGAACTATGCCACGCTGAAGGAGAGGCTGATACAGCGCGGGGTGGAATTCCGCAGCCAGACCGATTCGGAAGTGCTCGTGCAGCTCATCGAATACATACAGGTGAGCAACGACCTGGATTTGCTGGGAGCCGTGCAAGTGGCTCTGCACGAGGTCATCGGGGCGTATGCCATTGCCATTCTCGACAAGCGCCATCCCGAACAGATCATCGCGGCGCGCAAGAGCAGTCCGCTTGTGGTGGGCATCGGGCACGACAACGACTTCTATCTGGCTTCGGACGCCACGCCTATCGTGGAGTATACCGACAAGGTCGTTTATCTGGAAGACGGGGACATTGCCGTCATACGGCCGGGGCATGAACTGAAAGTGGTGGACATGGACAACACGCGCATGCACCCCACGGTGAAGACGGTGGACATCAACCTCGGACAGTTGGAGAAGGGCGGTTACCCCTTCTTCATGCTCAAGGAGATTTTCGAACAGCCAGATTGCCTTTGCGACTGCATGCGCGGGCGCATCAACGTGGATGCCGACAACGTGACGCTTTCGGCCGTCATCGACCATAAGGACAAGTTGTTGAGCGCGAGCCGCTTCATCATCGTGGCCTGCGGCACGTCGTGGCACGCCGGGCTCATCGGGCAGCAGCTCATCGAAAGTTTCTGCCGCATTCCCGTCTACGTGGAGTACGCGTCGGAGTTCCGTTACCGCAATCCTGTCATCCTGCCCACAGACGTGGTCATCGCCATATCGCAGTCGGGAGAGACGGCCGACACGCTGGCCGCCATCGAATTGGCGCGCAAGCAGGGCGCCTTCGTGTTCGGCATTTGCAATTCTGTCGGGGCATCCATACCCAGGGCCACTCACACGGGGGCTTACATCCACGTGGGGCCTGAGATCGGAGTCGCGTCCACCAAGGCGTTCACGGGACAAGTCACCGTGTTGGCCATGCTGACCTTGGCCTTGGCCAAAGCGCGGGGCACCATCTCGCAGGACGAATACGTCAAGATGGTGCGCGAACTGGTTTCCATCCCCGACAAGATGCGCGAGGCTCTGAAGACCAACGACCAGATTGCACAACTGGCCAAAATTTTCACCTACGCTCATAATTGTCTCTATCTGGGCCGCGGCTATTGCTACCCCGTGGCCCTCGAAGGAGCGCTGAAGCTGAAGGAAATTTCCTATATCCATGCCGAAGGCTATCCGGCAGCCGAGATGAAGCACGGTCCTATTGCCTTGATTGATGCCGAGATGCCTGTGGTTATCGTAGCCACACAGTCACCTTTATACGAAAAAGTGCTGAGCAACATCCAGGAAATCAAGGCCCGTAAGGGGAGAGTCGTGGCTGTAGTCACCGAAGGGGATACCGTGATCCGTAACTTAGCCGATTACAGCATCGAACTGCCGGCTACGTTGGAATGCTTGGATCCGCTCATCACTTCCATTCCTTTGCAGTTGCTGGCCTATCACATTGCCGTGTGCCGTGGAATGGATGTGGATCAGCCTCGAAATCTGGCTAAATCGGTTACGGTAGAATAATTACATCTATTTTCTTGAAACTCTTTGCATTAAATGTAAAATGTAAGGATGAATTCTCTGTCCCACACTGTGAAATACAAAAACCACAGTGTGGGATATATATTTCACAGTGTGGAATACAAATTCCAAACTGCGGGACAGAGAATATATTGGTGAGTTTGAAAGAAGATGTAAGGAGAAAAGAAAATAGATATGAGGACTTGTTCGTTTGGAATTTATGGTAAATGGTCATGACAGATTTTGGTTTTCCCTGAATGAAAAATCAAAGTAAATCCTTATTTTTGTACATAAACGAGTAAATGACTACAGTATGAGCAGACTTTATCCAATTGGTATTCAAAGTTTTGAAAAGATCCGTGAAGGAGGATATGTTTATGTGGACAAGACCGCATGGATTTATCGGCTGATAACGGGAGGAAACTATTATTTTCTGAGCCGTCCACGTCGGTTTGGAAAGAGTCTGCTGATTTCTACTTTGGAAGCTTATTTTCAGGGAAAGAAGGAGTTGTTTGAAGGACTTTCTATCGGGCGATTGGAGCGAGAATGGATGAAATATCCAGTGTTTCATTTGGATTTGAATGCCCAGAAATACGAATCTGTGCAAGATTTGGCGAATATGCTGAATATGGCTCTTACCCGGTGGGAAAAATTGTATGGAAAGGAGGATTCGGAAACTTCGCCTTCTTTGCGCTTTCAGGGAGTGATACGTCGCGCTTCGGAGACAATGGGATGCAAGGTCGCAATTTTGGTGGATGAATATGACAAGCCTTTGTTGCAAACTATTGGGAATGAGGTGCTTCAGGCAGAATATAGAAATACCTTAAAGGCTTTTTATGGAGTCCTGAAGAGTTGTGACCAGTACATTCGATTCGCATTGCTTACAGGGGTGACTAAATTTAATAAGGTAAGCGTGTTCAGCGACCTGAATAATTTGAGGGATATTTCCATGCTGCGTGAATATGAAAATATCTGCGGTATTTCGGAGGAGGAACTTTATCGAGACTTTGTGCCTGATGTAGAGGCTTTGGCAGAAGCCGGAGGAGTACAGTTGGAAGATACTTATAAGAGGTTGAAGGAATGGTATGATGGGTATCATTTTACTCCAAATGGAGCGGATATTTATAATCCTTTTAGTTTGCTTAATACATTTGCAAACAGAGAATTTGGCAGTTATTGGTTTGAAACGGGTACACCGACTTTTTTGGTCACAATGTTAAAAGAAAGCCGATATAATTTACAGCGTCTGACAGGCGAAGTAGCGATGGCTGATTCCCTGCAAGGAATAAATTCAATGAGCAATAACCCGGTCCCTTATTTGTATCAAAGTGGGTATTTGACTATAAAAGGGTATAATCGAGAATTTCAAGTATATGAATTGGGATTTCCAAATAAGGAAGTGGAAGAGGGTTTTACCAAGTTTTTGCTTCCTTGTTACGCGCATTTGGATTCGGGGAATACGGCCTTTGAATTGATGAGTTTTGTGAAAGAAGTACGTGAGGGAAATATTGAGGGCTTTATGCATCGCTTGCAGAGTTTCTTTGCGGATATACCCTATGAAATGACACGTGATTTGGAACTGCATTATCAGAATGTACTTTTTATTGTATTCAAATTGTTGGGCTTTTATACACAGGTGGAATATCATACTTCGCAGGGACGCATTGATTTGGTCCTGAAGACTGATAACTATATTTATGTGATGGAATTTAAATTGGAAGGTACGGCTGAGGAGGCAATACGTCAGATAGAAGAAAAGAATTATGCCCTTCCGTTTGCGTCTGATTCGCGTAAACTGTATAAGATTGGGATAAATTTCAGTAATCAGATTCGAGGAATTGAAGCCTGGAAAGCCGTAAGTAATTCATAATTAGTGGTTGATAAGTAAGAAGGAAATAGAATTTTTCTTTGGTATATAGATATTTTCCTTATCTTCAAGGGCAAAACCGCATGCTATGAATTACGAAACTTATCAACTGTTACTCTACGGCATGTCCGCATTGGCAGTAGTCGTCTTTGTGTCACTGTATTTTGTGAAAGCTGGTTACGGCATGTTTCGCACCCGCTCTTGGGGATGGTCTGTTCCCAACAAAGTTGGCTGGGTATGTATGGAGGCCCCGGCATTTCTAGTGATGGGGATAGGAGCCTGGAAGGGGGAAGTCAGTTTATATACGCCGCAAGCCGTGTTCGTGGGCTTGTTTTTGCTGCATTATTTTCAACGTTCATTTGTTTTCCCGTTGCTGATGAAAGGGAAGAGTCGGATGCCATTGGCTATCATGGCGGTGGGAATACTTTTCAATGTAATCAATGGGACGTTGCTTTCAGCCAGTTTTTTCAGTTGTGCACTGCCGGGAAAGTATGAACCGGCAACTTATTGGTCGCATCCTTTACCGTGGCTGGGAATCCTCTTATTTGTAGTAGGAATGGGGATTAATTGGCAGGCAGACCATGTGATTCGAAACCTGCGCAAGCCGGGCGATACGCGACATTATTTGCCGGAGAAAGGTTTTTACCGTTATGTGACTTCGGCCAATTATTTCGGGGAACTGGTAGAATGGACAGGTTTTGCTTTGCTGACCGCCTCGCCTGCGGCTTGGGTGTTTGTCTGGTGGACGGCAGCCAATCTGGTACCTCGTGCCGATGCCATTTATAAACGCTACTGTGAGGAGTTCGGTCGACAGGCAGTCGGTAATCGGAAGAGAATTATACCTTATATATATTAGGAAAGGAGGAAAGATGGATTCACTTTTATTTACGTCGGTTACTTTGGGACCGCTGACATTGCGTAACCGCACCATCCGGTCGGCGGCATTCGAAAGCATGTGTCCTGGAAATGTGCCTTCGGAGCAGTTGTTGGACTATCACCGTTCGGTAGCTGCCGGAGGGGTGGGGATGACGACGGTGGCGTATGCTGCTGTGACCCGCAGCGGACTTTCGTTCGACAGGCAGTTGTGGATGAGGCCGGAGATTGTGCCCGGATTACGCAGGCTGACGGATGCCGTACATGCCGAAGGGGCAGCGGCAAGTATCCAGCTGGGACATTGCGGTAACATGTCGCACAAAAGCATTTGCGGCTGTCTGCCGGTAGGGGCAAGCAGTGGATTTAATTTGTATTCCCCCACCTTTGTGCGTGGGCTTCGGGCCGATGAATTGCCCGAGATGGCCAAGGCTTACGGGCAGGCGGTGTGTCTGGCACGGGAAGCCGGCTTTGATGCCGTAGAAATTCATGCCGGACATGGCTATCTCATCAGCCAGTTTCTTTCGCCTGCTACCAACCACCGGAAGGATGAGTTCGGAGGCTCGCTGGAGAATCGGATGCGTTTCATGGAAATGGTGATGGAGGAAATGATGAAAGCGGCCGGAAGTGACATGGCGGTATTGGTCAAGATGAACATGCGCGATGGGTTCCGTGGAGGCATGGAACTGGATGAGTCCTTGCAGGTGGCGCGGAAGTTGCAGGAACTGGGTGCGCATGCACTGGTGCTGAGTGGCGGATTTGTCAGTAAGGCGCCGATGTATGTAATGCGTGGAGAAATGCCCATCCGCACGATGACGTATTACATGACTTGCTGGTGGCTGAAATACGGAGTGCGGCTGGTGGGAAAATATATGATTCCTTCCGTACCTTTCCGTGAGGCCTATTTTCTGGAAGATGCTTTGAAGTTTCGTGAGGCACTGGATATGCCACTGGTGTATGTAGGAGGACTGGTGGCCCGAAAGAAAATAGACGAGGTATTGAATCTTGGGTTTGAGGCGGTGCAGATGGGACGTGCCCTGCTCAATGAACCGGATTTCGTGAACCGTATGAGGCGGGAAGAGGAGGCACGGTGCAACTGCCGTCACAGTAATTATTGCATTGCCCGTATGTACACCTTGGACATGGCTTGTCATCAGCATCTGAAGGAAGAATTGCCTCCCTGTCTGAAGAAAGAAATTGAACGGATTGAAAGCAAGGGATAAAATGGAACGGAAACTGGCAGTAATTACGGGGGCCGACGGGGGAATGGGGACGGAAATCACCCGGGCAGTGGCATTGGCCGGTTATCGGGTGGTGATGGCGTGCTGTAACCTGGAGAAGGCAGAGAGGAAGAAAGCACAGTTGATAAAGGATACGGGGAATACGGACATTGAAGTGGAATTTATCGACTTGGCTTCGTTGGCTTCCGTGGCCGCTTTTGCGGACAAGACTTGCGCTCGTGGAGAGAAACTGATGCTGTTGATGAACAATGCGGGAACGATGGAAACCGGACGGCACTACACGGAAGATGGATTGGAACGTACGGTGAGCGTGAATTATGTGGGGCCTTATCTGCTGACGCGCAAACTGCTTCCGTTGATGGGAGAGGGAAGCCGGGTGGTAAACATGGTATCGTGTACGTATGCCGTTGGCCGGTTGGATTTCCCGGATTTTTTCTACCAGGGAAAGAAAGGAAGTTTCTGGCGTATTCCAGTGTACAGCAACACCAAACTGGCATTGACCTTGTTCACGCTGGAACTGGCCAACCGTGTGAAGGAGAAGGGAATTGTGGTCAATGCAGCCGATCCGGGGATTGTGTCGACCGACATCATCACCATGCATTTATGGTTTGACCCTTTGACGGATATTTTTTTCCGGCCTTTTATCCGGACACCCCGTCAGGGAGCTGCCACGGCAGTGGGGCTTTTATTGGACGAAGAAGCGGGAAAGCGTACCGGTACACTGAATGCAAGCGGACATCCGGTGCGGCTGTCGAAGAAATATCTTCCTCATGTGCAACAAAAGGAACTGTGGGACCGTACGGAAGAGATTGTCCGGAAATGGCTGTAGATGATATAAAAGAAACGGGCCGGCACCTCATGCGGAGGAGTCGGCCCGTTGTGATATAGAGATGTATTGTATTATACCAGATGCGCAATCAGTTCTTCACGGTCGCCGGCCAACAGGTCGATTACCGGAATTTCAATCATGGTATAGCATCCCGGCTGCTGTTTCATGGAAGCACGGGCAACGCAAACCAGTACCTGAGCAGTCAGGGCCGGATTGTTGATTTTCATGTCGAACTCAAACAGCTGGTTGTGAGTTTTTCCGGATACACCTTTACGTACCAGATTTACGCCATGACCTACATCGTTCAGGTCGTCTACACAAGGTACCTGGATGACGTGTGTCTCATCGTTTACAAAATACGGGTCGGCTTTGATGGCTGCTTCTACGGTTTTGAAATCAGCTCCTTCTTCCAGTTCTACATACACCATACGGCGGTGAATGCCTGTACCTACCGGAATGGTCATAGACAGGGCGTCTTTCACTCCTTCGATGGCACGAACGGCTACAGAGTGTCCCATGCTGCGGCCCGGACCGAAGTTGGTGTAAGTGATACCCTTCGGAGCGATGGCTTCCAGCAATGTGCGAACTACAGAGTCGCTTCCCGGATCCCATCCGGCAGAGATGATAGAAACTGCGTTGTGTGCCTTGGCAGTTTCGTTCAGTGTGCGGCGCAGGCTGGTAATCTGCGTATGAATGTCAAAACTGTCTACGGTGTTAATGCCTAATGCCAGGATTTCTTTGGCGTAAGCTTCTACGCTGCGGGTCGGGGTAGCTAAGATGGCTACGTCTACGTCCTTCAGTTCGCGGATATCCTTTACTACTGGATAGTCGGCCAATTCAGCAGGTTTGTTTTCTGCTCCATGACGACGTACTACACCTGCTACTTCAAAATCGGAAGCTGCTTCAAGGGCTTCCAAGGTAAATTTCCCAATGTTTCCGTAACCCACTACGGCTGCTCTTATTTTCTTCATATTTCTTATATGTTTAGGTTGTTTCGTTGATTGTCTTGCAAAAATACAGAATTAGAATCATTCCAAACAAACTGAAAATGGGAGAATTTCCAAAAAAACTCGTGGAACTTACAATTTATAACTTTCTTATCATTATTTTTGTTTCCCATTTTATAAATTGTTAGAAAAACATGATTGAATATATCAAAGGAGAACTTGTGGAGGCCACTCCGGCTTGGGTGGTGGTGGATTGTCACGGACTGGGATACGGAATTAATGTGTCGTTGAATACGTTTTCGGCCGTACAGGGAAAGAAAGAGGTCAAACTCTATATTTACGAAGCAATTCGGGAGGATGCGTACGTGTTGTACGGATTTGCCACTCGCCAGGAAAGGGAGTTGTTCTTGCTGCTCATCAGTGTGTCGGGCATTGGAGGAAATACGGCCCGTATGATTCTTTCCGCACTTTCTCCTTCGGAACTGTGTAATGTAATCGGTAGTGGAAACGACAAGTTGCTGAAGACCGTGAAAGGTATCGGCCTGAAGACCGCACAGCGCATCATTGTGGAATTGAAGGATAAGATTGCCGTGACAGGCATCGAGAGTGCGGCTACCGTGAAGTCGGTGGCAATGGCTGCCCATTCGGAAGTATATGAGGAGGCAGTGGCGGCTTTGACCATGTTGGGATTTGCCCAGGCTCCATCGCAGAAGGTGACTGCCCAGATTCTCAAGGAGGAACCGGAGGCACCAGTGGAAAAAGTCATCAAATTGGCCTTGAAACGGCTTTAACAGTGGTCTTTGTTTGCACGTATTTATTTTTTTTGTTCCTTTGTGGAGTTCTATTAATTAAAGACTGAAAGAAATGACATTTGCGAGCATTGTATGGGATGTGGACCCGGTGTTGGTCCATTTGGGATCGCTCGAAATCCGTTGGTACGGTTTGATGTGGGGTTTGGGATTTATCCTGGCCTACGAAATAGGGTCCCGTATGTTGAAGAAAGAAGGCTGTCCGGATAATTGGGCCGACAAACTGTTTATGTACTGCATCGTCAGCAGTGTAATAGGAGCCCGTTTAGGACATTGTCTTTTTTATGAGTGGGATTATTATGGAGCGCACCCCATTGAGATTTTGAAAATATGGAAAGGGGGGTTGGCGAGCCATGGAGGCGTCTTTGCTTTGATATTGGCCCTGATTTGGTATTCCAAGACTGTCACGAAGAAAAGTGTATGGTGGCTGTTCGACCGTCTGATTCCGGCAGTAGCGGTGGTTTGTATATGCATCCGTTTCGGTAATTTGATGAATTCCGAAATTTTCGGTTTCCCGACTACTTTACCGTGGGGATTTGAATTTGTACGTTCACGAGAGTGGCAGGAACTGTATAATCAGAACGGAGTGGCACAGGCTTGTCATCCCACCCAGATTTATGAGATGCTGTACTGCTTGGTCGCATTGATTGTTTCATGGACAATGTATCATAAGTATCATTTGCAAAAGCGGGTCGGCCTGATTACTGGTGTATCCTTGATTATCTTTTTCGGTGCCCGGTTTGGGTTGGAATTTATGAAAAATCCACAAGTAGCTGAAGAGGTAGGTATGACTTTGAACATTGGCCAATGGTTGAGCGTTCCTTTGATTCTGTTGGGAGTTTATCTGATTGTTACAAGCAAAAAACGAAAAGAAACGTTTTGATAATATTTGATAATAAGCAACTTTCTCTTTAGAAAGTCACTTATCGTACGAATGTTTCATCCTTGAGTAACTATGTTTCATGTAACATAATTATTCGAGGATGAAACATTTTTTATATATATATTAATGGCTGAACGGTACTTTTGCATCGCCGTTATTAAAACGGCTGAATGAGACAACTTAATGTTTAACTTAATCTTATGCGTAAATGAAAAGCCATAAAAGAGCATTCTTATTTACACTCCTATTTTCAATGGTGTGTATGGTATTGCAAGCGCAAAGTTTGCAGGTCGAAGGAACTGTGATTTCGAAGTCTGATGGGGAGCCGATTATTGGAGCCTCCGTTCTTGAAAAAGGTACAACAAATGGTACGATTACTGACCTTGATGGTAAATTCTCTTTATCAGTAAAATAAGGAGCAGAAATTGTAATTTCTTATGTGGGTTTTAAAACTCAAACCTTGAAAGCTGCGGCAGTTTTGCATGTAGACTTAGTAGAAGATACGGAAATGCTGCAGGAAGTGGTGGTAACAGGTTATACTACTCAGCGTAAGGCCGATTTGACCGGTTCAGTTGCTGTGGTTTCAACAGATGCCATGAAAACAGCTCCGGATCCAGACCCGATGAAAGCTTTGCAAGGAAAAGTGGCTGGTATGACGATTACGACTAATGGTTCTCCGAGTGGTACGGCTACGGTACGTATTCGTGGTATCGGTTCTTTTAACTCTTCTCAGGATCCGCTTTATGTGATTGATGGTGTGCCGACTAACATGTCTCTGAATTCATTGAATGCCAATGATATTGAGAGTATGCAGGTATTGAAAGATGCGGCTTCTGCTTCTATCTATGGTTCACGAGCTTCTAATGGTGTAATCATCATTACTACTAAGAAAGGTAAGAAGGCTGATAAGGTGAAAGTAGATTTCTCTGCTAATCTGACTGCTCAGTTCTATTCTTCTCAGTCATTGATGGATGTATGTAATTCATCTGAATATGCTACAGCCATGGCGCAAGCTGCATTGAATGATGGATTGGATCCGGTGGCTTATGCCAACAACTATGGTTTGGACTTGAATGCGGCATCAGGAACTCCGATTACGGTATGGAATCCGCAAACAAACCAATATGTAAATTATACGGTCAATGGCCGATATGACGGATTCATCAACAGCAAGAAGACCATGCGTTATTCTGATACAGACTGGTTGGATGAAATCTCAAGAGTTGGTTTCTCTCAGAATTATGACCTTTCTCTTTCTCATGCGAATGACAAACATTCAACGATGTTCTCTTTGGGTTATAAGAAAAACAATGGTATCTTGAAGTATACGGATTTTGAAAATATTTCAGCCCGTATGAATTCATCCTATAATATAAATAGGTATGTCACTATCGGTGAAAACTTTACAGTGACTTATTCAAGTCAGGTAGACTGTGCACCGATGGAAAATGCATTAAAGATGGCACCGACCGTACCGGTATATGAAACTGATGGAACAACTTTCGCAGGTCCGGTAGGTGGTATGAGCGACCGTCAGAACCCGTTGCGTGAATTGTATCATAACAAAGACAACCATTTGGACTACTGGCGTTTGTTTGGTAACGGATATGTAGATATCAAACCTTTTAAAGGTTTTGTATTCCGTTCCAACTTTGGTATTGATACGTATAACTCACTTATTAATTCAATGACGCATACTTTCCATTCTGATATCGTCAACAATGACATCGCTAAGACGACATTGACAAATAAGAATGAAGTGAACTGGACATGGTCAAATACCATCAACTACAATTTCAAAGTGGCGAAGAAACATGATTTCAATGTCTTGGTTGGATCTGAATTGTCAAAGCAGAGTTCACTTGAATTCGGCGCTTATTCAGAAGGTTATGCCTTGGAAGATGTAGATTATATGTGGCCGAATGCTGCGACAGGTGTCATGAAGAATACAGGTGCGAAAGTCGGTTACCGTCTGGCTTCTTTCTTTGGAAAGATTGATTATAACTTTGATGACTTGGTTTTGGCTTCATTTACAATCCGTCAAGATGGTTCTTCTCGTTTTGGTAAAGGTCACCGTTGGGGTACTTTCCCAGCAGCTACATTGGGTTTGCGTGTATCTAAATGGATCAAAGCAAGCTGGATGGATGACTGGAAAGTGAGATTGTCTTGGGGACAAACTGGTAACCAGGCAATTGATAACAATGCACAGTTTGGTTTGTATGTAGTGGATTACGGATTGGACCGTGTGACTTCAACTGCATACGACTTGTATCTCCAAGGTTCAGGAACCTTCCCTTCAGGATATCGTGCTACTCAGCTTGCCAATCCTAACTTGAAATGGGAATCGGCTACACAGTATAATGTAGGTACCGACTTTACGCTCTTGAACGGCAGTTTGTATGGTACAATCGATGGATATGTGAAGAATGTAGGTGACATGTTGATCACTCCGGCTTATCTGGGTGCCATTGGTGAAGGTGGTAATTCTTGGTTGAATGGTCCTTCTTTGCGTAACTGGGGTATGGAATTCAATGTAGGATACCGTAAGTCACTGGCCTGTGGACTGGGCTTGGACGTCAGTGCCAATGTAGACTTCTTCCGTAACAAGGTTACTTACCTGCCGTCGACTACTACCGGAGCTTATGCTCATACTTCAAGAGAAAACTTGGTAGAGTCAGGCATGCCTTATGGTTCTTCAGTAGGATATATCGTAGAAGGATTGTTCCAGAACCAGGCTGAAGTAGACGCTTCCGGACAGGCTAATGCCCGTGTCGGTGGCTTGAAATATAAAGATGTAGATGGAAACGGCATCATTACTCAGGACGACCAGGAGTGGATTTATAATCCGGTACCTGCTTTCTCTTATGGTTTGAATATCGCATTGAACTACAAGAACTTCGATTTGACGATGTTCTGGCAAGGTGTTTGCGATCAGGATGTGTACAATAATCAGAAAGCGCAGACAGATTTTTGGAGTATTGTAGATGCGGGTTCTAACAAAGGAAACCGTTTGCTGGGTGCTTGGAATACCAACAACACAAGTTCTACTATTCCGGCTTTGACAACAAATAATACAGCAGATGAAGGTAGAGCTTCCAGCTATTATGTAGAAAACGGATCGTATATGAAATTGCGTACGTTGCAGTTTGGATACACCGTGCCCACTACTTTCTTGTCTAAGTTTAAGATGACTAGTGCCAGAGTTTACGTGTCAGGTCAAAACCTGCTGACTATCAAGAGCAAGAGTCTGACTTGTCCGGACCCGGAAAACCCGAACTGGAATTACCCGCTTGCAACTTCTGTATCATTTGGTTTACAAATTGGTTTCTAATTTAAAATAATGAATATGATGAAAAAATATATATTGCTGGCAGCTTGTGCACTGGGTTTGTCATTGAGTAGCTGTGAAGATTTCTTGAATTATACTCCGACGGCAGTGGTAGACGAAGATAAAGCCTTCTCTGATCCGGAGAAAATGGTGAATGCGGCTTACGCTATGTTGGGCGACTGTTGGTACACTTACCCGTTCAATTTGTTCCCTTATGGTGACGTGAGCTCGGACGACTGTCTGAAAGGTGGTTCAGGAACGACGGATACAGGTTATCATGCCTTTGATATCTGGACTACACTGACCCCTACCACTCCGGGTGAGATGGATGAACTTTGGTATCGTTTGTATGTGGCTATCTCTCGTTGCAACCGTGCGTTGCTGGCCTTGGAACGTAATGGCGATCAGTTGGGCGAAGATGTAAAGGCACAGCGTGTGGCTGAAATGCGTTTCTTGCGTGGACATTTCTATTTTAAATTGTTGACTGTGTTCCGTCAGGTTCCTTGGATTGACGAACAAGTAGTGGAAGATAATTCGTATGAACAGGTTAGCAATACTGCATTGAGCTACGAACAATTGTTCCAGAAAGTGATTGATGATTTCAAAGCAGCTTATGACGTGTTGCCGGTGAAAGGACCGGGTGAAGATGGCCGGGCTAATAAGGTAGCAGCTGCTGCTTATCTGGCTAAATGCTATCTGACTTTGGCTTGGGGAGACGGATATGAAGCTACTACGGGTGAAAGCCATATCAACTCTGAATACATGCAGAAGGTGATAGACTATACGGATGAGGTTGTGTCTTCCGATTACGGATATTTGGAAGATTATGGAGATATCTTCTTACCGGCCTACAAGAATAGTAAAGAATCTGTCTTTGCGGTGCAGTGCTCTGATTATGAGGATGACAATACCACTTACGGACGTGCCAACTGGTCGAATATGCTGAATGGCTGCTGGCAGATGTGGTCTTGCGGATGGGATTTCCACAAGCCGTCTCAGAATTTGGTGAATGCCTTCAAGACCAAAAACGGTCTACCGATGTTTGATGACTATAACAACGAGATTGATTATCCGATTAATGGTCAGCCTACGGATCAGAAATGGGATCCACGTTTGTTCCATACAGTAGGTATGCCGACTTTCCCTTACAAGTATGAGGCTGAATATACCATGACTACCGCCAATTCACGTACACCGAATACGTATGGATATTATACTTCGTTGAAGGAAGTACCGCAACGTTCTGAGGGAGAAACTTACAACGGTTCATGGCAGGCTTTTGCAATGAATGATTATGTATTCCGTTACACGGACGTGATGCTGATGCGTGCGGAAGCATTGATTGAACTGAACAGATTGGACGAAGCAGAGAACATCGTGAATGATATCCGTAATCGTGCAAAGCAGTCAGTTACCAAACATATCAGCTATGCTGCAGACCAGTGTGAAATTGCACTCTATCCTGAAGGTTATTTCTCTAACAAGGAAATTGCCCGTAAATGTCTGCGTTGGGAACGTCGTCTGGAAATGGCCATGGAAAACGGACGTTTCTTTGATTTGCGTCGTTGGGGTATTGCTTCAAAGACTTTGAATGCGTACTTCCAGAGTGAACAGAATGACGTATATGAAGGTCAGACTTATGGACAGTATTACAAGGACGCTCATTTCACTCCTGAGAAGAACGAATTCTTCCCTGTGCCTTACAACCAGATGTTCTATATTCCTGGATTGTACACACAGAATAAAGGATATGAATAATTAATTCTGACTTTCCTTTTCCTTCCTTGCAAGGGGAAGGAGGGGAAAGTTATTAGTTTATAATGACCAATAACAAATTTATTTTATGAGAAAGTATGCCTATACAATGAAAGCAGCCCTTTTAGGACTTTTCTTAGGAATGGCTCCTATTGTGCAAGCGGATTCTGCGTGGACAGTTCGTCATCTGGTAAGTGAACAGAGTATTGTTTCTCTGGATGTGAAAGAAAACTATCTGATTCTTCCTATACAGGATGATGCACCGGAAGGTAAAATTTGTGTGGTAAAGGATAATGAACAGGAAGGTACTTTCATGAATGTGCGTTTGGCACGTGAAAGAGTAGACTCATACGTTCCATTTGCGTTGTCGGCTTATAAAGGACAGCATATTTCTATCGACATACAGGGAGTGCCCGAAAGTGCACTTTGCTGGAAAGAACTGAAGCTGTCTGATTCTTTCGATATGGCGAACAAGGAAAGCTTCCGTCCGGTTTATCATCACACACCTGCATACGGCTGGATGAACGACCCGAACGGTATGTTCTATAAAGATGGAGTTTATCATCTGTATTTTCAGTATAATCCTTACGGTTCTGTATGGGGAAACATGCACTGGGGACATTCTACCAGTACCGATTTGGCACATTGGACATTTGAAGGTTGTGCCATTGTTCCGGATGCATGGGGAGCTATTTTCAGCGGTTCGTGTGTAGTAGACCATGAGAATACGGCAGGCTTTGGTAAGGATGCCATAGTGGCCTTCTATACTTCAGCCAAGTCTACTCCTTGGGGAGACGTGCAGGCAGAGAGCATGGCTTATAGTTTGGATAATGGAAAGACTTTTACCAAATATGAAGGCAATCCGATTGTAACTTCTGAAGAAAAGGATTTCCGTGATCCGAAAGTGTTCTGGTATGCGCCGGGTAAACATTGGTGTATGATTCTGGCGGTAGGTCAGCATATGGAGATTTATTCTTCTGCTAACCTGAAGGACTGGAAGAAAGAAAGTGAATTCGGTGCCATGCAGGGTGCTCACGGAGGCGTATGGGAATGTCCGGATCTGGTAGAGCTTCCAGTAGAAGGTACTCGTGAGAAAAAATGGGTGTTGATCTGTAATTTGAATCCGGGTGGTCCTTTCGGTGGTAGCGCTGCACAGTATTTTATCGGTTCATTTGACGGAAAGAAGTTCGTGAACGAATTCCCGACACAGACCAAATGGATGGACTGGGGTAAGGACAATTATGCAACTGTCACTTGGAACAATGCACCTGAAGGCCGTTGCGTGGCATTAGGATGGATGAGCAACTGGCAATATGCCAACAATGTGCCGACCCGTCAGTACCGCAGCGCCAATACCATTGCGCGTGATTTGACAATTTATCGTGAAGAGGGAGAATTGTATCTGAAGAGTACTCCTTCCAAGGAAATCAAGAAAGCTCGTGGTGAGAAGGTTTCTGTGCCTTCATTCAAGGTCGCTGGTCATCATGAAGTGGCAAGCTTGTTGAAAGACAACAAGGGAGCTTATGAGATTGAGATGGTGATTCAGAATGCGGGCGCCTCAAAGATTTCATTCTGCCTGTTGAATGAGAAAGGAGAGAAGGTTTCCATGTATTACGATGTGCCACGCAAGCAGTTTGTGATGGATCGCAGCAAGAGCGGAAAAGTGGATTTCAGCAGCGATTTCCCGGCAGTAACGGTTGCTCCTGCTACTACAGATAAAGAGATGACGTTGCGCTTGTTTGTAGACCGTTCAAGTGTAGAAGCTTTCGGTGAGGATGGAAAGTTTGTAATGACCAATCTGGTATTCCCGTCGGAAACTTATAATAAGATGTGCTTTGAATCAGACAAGGACGGTTACACTGTCAAGACTTTACGAGTATATCCGTTGAAGTAAGTGGCTATTCCCTGAGGGGATAGTGAATGTATACTGACTTTTTCTTTAATTTGTAAGAATGTTTCATCCTGTTGCAATTATGTTGCATGCAACAATATTGTCACAGGATGTAACATTCCTTATGTTTTACAAATAGTCAATTCCCTATTTTTGCAGCAAACAAATTACAACAACAACTTTCATGCAAACAGCTAATTAATTAATGCTATGAAGGCCGATAAAAAACAGTTTTCTAATCGTATGGGAGCTGCAGTGTTGCTGCTCGCTTTGGCTTGTGTGAATGGATATGCACAAGACAACAAATCCTCAAATGACGGTAATTCTAAGGAAGAAGGAAACCGTAATGTGATGTTGAATGCTGCTAGTGCGAATGGACCTCGTGAAATCCAGATAGGTCTTCCCTCTGCGGATGTGAATGTGCTGGAAAATGGGATTCCGGTAACCTATGCTACCAATCCTCACAGTGTGAATTCTTTGTGGCGTGCAGATGCCAGTTTGAGTCATGTCGGGCTGCTGAAAATCTCAGAAACAGCCATTACGACAGGAAATATCGGTTATGCAGTCAACTCTTTTACCCAGTTGGGTGAAAAAGGTTTCAACGGAACCCTGAATTACAAGTCCAATCATTTTGGTATGCAGGAGATTTCATTGAACTTGAATGGAGAGATTGCAAAGGATTGGTTCTATAGTGGAAGTATTTATCAGGATTTCGACCCGGGAACATTTAAAATCAAATCGACTCCTTTCCAGGATCGTACACAGATTTACAAGTTTGCCTTGACAAAGCGTTACAATCAGAACCGTGGTGAGTTTACGGCTATGTATCATTACAGCAACAGCCATCCGGTATATATGTATGCTACCCAGTCGGCTCCGTTTGTGTATGTGGGCGATGGAAGTGTGAGAGAGTTGGGCGCTTTTGCGCTGGGTACAACGTCTTACCTCCCGGTGGACAATGAAATGATATACCGTGACATGCGGACGGGTGAACTGAAGAAAACCAATTTGTATGATGCGGTGCAGAACAAGGGTAGTGAAGTGGCCTTGATGAACAATTATAACTGGGACAACGGCCTGTCATGGAAGGTGATTATGAAATATGACCACGCGACTGGTTCTTGTGTGTACCAGACTCCGATGGAGCTTTCACAGCGTACGAACGCCATCAATTACCAGTATGAGGGTGAAGATGGCCGTATGCAGGCTTACAACGGTGAATATGTGCAGAGCCGTATGTCTTGTCTGAACCGTGGATTCATTGACGAGTTTATGTTTACTACGGAATTGTCTCGTAAGTTGTCGAACGGTACATGGCGCTTGGGACTGAACGAATGGTATTACGACATTGATTATGCTTCTAATACCACTATGTACGACCAGTCTGTACCGACCGATGGCAGTTATCCGGTTCGTCTGTACAATCCGGATTATGCGATTTCTACTTCTCGTTCGTATGATGGCAACGGATATTATTACGACTTTAACAAGAACGCATCGGAATATTATAAAGGTCATGAAAATAAACTGGCAGTGTATTTCACTCACGACTGGGATGTGACAGACAAGTTTAACCTTTACTATGGTGCGCGTCTGGAATATCAGGCACTTCGTGGAAACAATGCAGCAGTGAAAGATGCAAACGGTAATTTTGTAGGACGTTTTGCCGATTATCACTTGGGGGCTACAGCATCTAACGGAACAAAAATTGAACCTACTCCGATGGAATACGACTGGTTCAATTATGCCTTGAGTGCGGCTGCTACCTATAAGTTGACAAAAGAATTCGGATTTACCGGTGACTTCACTTATATTACCCAGCATCCGAAGTTGGAAAACTTTGCTCCGGCTGTATTGCCGAACACTGATAAGATTTCTGTTCCTCTGGGACGTGCGGGTATCTATTATAACAATGAATGGTTGAGCTTGACTTCTTTGTTCTCTTACATTTCAAAGACCAACAACAACTCTACATTGAACTTGCAGCACAGTGTGAATGGAGTGAATGAAATCTTGGCAGCACCGTTGAACTACGATATCAAAACATTGGGATGGACCACCGACGTGGTAGCTCGTCCGTTCAAGGGATTTGACTTGCACTTCCTCTTCACTTATCAGAAACCGACTTACAAGAAGTATGAAACTTCTGTTAAATTCTCAGACGATTATGTAGGTCAGATTAATGCTACGGGCAACATCGTAGCGGAAATTCCACAGGTTATCGTGGAAATCGACCCGAGCTATATGATTACAAAGGATTTGAAAATCTGGACAAGTTTCCGTTACTTCAGCAAGACTTATGCCAACATCAATGATGCCTACTATTTCAACGGCCGTTGGGAGACTTTCGGAGGCTTGAACTGGCAGGTGAACAAGAAACTGTCATTGGGTTGCTCCGTAGTTAACTTCCTGAACCAGACCGGTGCCAAAGGTAGTATTGCCGGAGCCGAATTGGTAACGAAAGATGAGGCTGGAAAATATGCGAATACTGTAATGGCCGGAAGTTATATCCGCCCGTTCACGGTAGAGTTCTCTGCACAGGTAAAATTCTGACATTCATTTTTTAGATTAATTACATGACTCTCCGGTTTGCCTTCGGGCAGCCGGAGGTTAAAAGAGTTTTCAGTTAAGGTATTTTTATTATATAAATAATTTGTATTTTTAATCCCTATAAAATAACATATCATGAAAAAGAATTTTGTTAACCTCGCATTAGGAGCGTTTTTCTTGACTGGTATGTGGGCATGCCAATCACAAAAAAATAACTTAGTATTTGAACATCAAGGCGATACTTTGACCATTGTACATATTAAGAATCCAGCCAAATATTTATTGCTTCCTATTCAGGAGTCTTCCAATGAAGGGAAGGTAAAGTTGGATACAGGTAGTCCGGCTGACACACCGATGGATATCCGTCTGGCGGTAGACAGCGTGGAATATTATGTGCCGTTTGAATTGCCTGCAGGCGCAAAGGAAGCTACGGTGACAATTGGAAAAGTAGCAGCTAATGCAGTCTGCTGGGATCATATCCAGCTTTCGGATACCTTTAATACTGCAAATACTGATTATTACCGTCCAGTATATCATCATACTCCGCTTTACGGATGGATGAACGATGCCAACGGTCTGGTTTATAAAGATGGAGAGTATCATTTGTATTTCCAGTACAATCCTTATGGTTCCAAATGGGGAAATATGCATTGGGGACATTCTGTCAGCAAGGATTTGGTTCATTGGGATCACCTGAAACCGGCTATCGCACGCGACACACTGGGACATATTTTCTCAGGAAGTACGGTAGTTGATAAGAATAATAGCGCAGGCTACGGAAAAGATGCCATCATTGCTTTCTATACTTCTGCCAGTGACGAACACGGACAGATTCAGTGTATGGCTTACAGCAATGATAATGGACGCACTTATACAAAATACGAGAAGAATCCGATTCTGACTCCGTTTGACGGATTGAAAGACTTCCGTGATCCGAAGGTGTTCTGGTATGAACCGGCTCAGAAGTGGTACATGATTGTTTCTGCCGACAAGGAGATGCGTTTCTATTCTTCTTCTAATTTGAAGGACTGGGAGTATCAGAGTGGTTTTGGAAAAGGATATGGCGTACAGCCGAATCAGTTTGAATGTCCTGACTTTATCCAGTTGCCGGTGGATGGTGACAAGAACAAGATGAAGTGGGTGATGATTGTCAACATCAATCCGGGATGTATGTTCGGCGGTAGTGCTACAGAATATTTCGTCGGTGACTTTGATGGTAAAGAATTTAAATGTGATACCAAACCGGAAGTGACAAAATGGCTTGACTACGGAAAAGATCATTATGCAACTGTATGTTTCTCAAATACAGGCGACCGGGTGATTGCTGTGCCTTGGATGAGCAACTGGCAGTATGCCAATGCCACTCCTATCCGCCAGTATCGTGGTGCCAATGCGTTGCCTCGTGAACTATCGCTTTATACAAAGAACGGACAGATTTATATGGCGGCCAATGTGGTGAAGGAAACTGAAGCATTGCGTAAGGATACCCGCAAGGTGGACAACTTCACGGTAAAAGGTGAATATAAGATTGACGAAATTGTGCCGCAGACAGACGGGGCTTACGAACTGGAAATGGACGTGACTCCGGGTAAGGCACAGGTGGCAGGCTTTGAGTTGCTGAATGACAAAGGTGAGAAGGTGAAAATCTACCTGGATATGAAGGCTGGCAAGTTGGTGGCCGATCGTACAGAAAGCGGTATTGTGGATTTGACACGCTACGGAGAGGTAACCGTACATGAAAAAGAAACAGATGATCACCGCAAGACCATGTCAATCAATTATAAGAATGACTTTGCTTTGGGTACATGGGCTCCGCTTTCATTGTGTGAAGGTAAAACTTATCATCTGAATATTTTTGTAGATAAATGTTCTGTTGAAATCTTTGTAGACGGCGGACGCATTGCCATGACAAATTTGGTATTCCCTACCAAACCATACAACACACTGCGTTTCTACGGTGAAGGTGCTGACTACAAGGTAGAGAATATGAACATATATAAATTGGGGTTGTAAACGATTAAGAGAGACAGACATGACCATGAAAAACTTTATTGTGACGGCTTTGGGTGCACTAGTGGGGTTTCAGTATGCGGGGGCTGCCGAGAAGAAAATTATCCGCATTTCTACGGATAAGACGGACTTGGTACTCCAGGTGGCTGAAAACGGACGACTCTATCAGAGTTATCTGGGAGAGAAATTGTTGCACGAGGCTGACTTGGCGAATCTTGACTGGAGAGTACATCCTGCTTCGGATGCGAGTGTTTCTGCTCGTGGATGGGAGGTCTATTCCGGTTCGGGAAATGAGGATTTCTTTGAACCAGCGGTAGGCATTACCCATGCTGACGGGAATGCTTCCACGTGGCTATATTATGTGTCTTCTTCTTCCAAAAGTGTGGAAGGAGGTACGCAGACCGATATCTTGTTGCGCGATGACAAATATCCGGTAGACGTGACATTGCATTATGTAGCTTATGAGAAGGAAAATATCATCAAGACCTGGAGTGAAATAAAACATCAGGAAAAGAAACCGGTCCAGTTGTTCCGTTATGCTTCGACCATGTTGTATTTCAATAGTCCTTCTTATTATCTGACCGAATTCAGTGGGGACTGGGCGAAAGAAGTACAGATGAGCACCCAGAAACTGGAATTTGGAAAGAAAGTGGTCGATACCAAGTTGGGAAGCCGTGCTGCCATGCATGCACAACCTTTTTTCATGGTCGGTCTGAATGCTCCTGCCTCAGAGAATCAGGGGGAAGTCCTGATGGGTACATTGGGATGGACGGGTAATTTCAGCTTTACATTTGAAGTAGATAACGTGGGAAACCTGCGTGTGATTCCAGCGATTAATTCTTATGCTTCAAATTATGAGCTGGTGAAAGGAGAGGTGTTCACAACTCCAGAGTTCATCTTTACATTGAGTCATAACGGTACGGGTGAAGGAAGTCGTAATTTCCAGGAATGGGCACGTAACTATCAGTTGAAAGATGGAAAAGGTACCCGTTTGAGTTTGTTGAATAACTGGGAAAATACGGGATTTGACTTCAATGAGGAGATTCTGGTTGATTTGATTCGGGAAACGAAGGAACTCGGTGTAGATATGTTTCTGCTGGATGACGGATGGTTTGGAAACAAATACAAGCGTAGCGGGGATACCGCCGGACTGGGAGACTGGGAAACTACGGCTGACAAGCTTCCTGGTGGTATTAACGCGTTGGTGCAGGCTGCTCAGAAAGAAGGAGTGAAGTTCGGCCTTTGGATTGAACCGGAAATGGTCAATCCTCAAAGCGAGTTGTTCGAAAAGCATCCCGATTGGGCAATCCATTATCCGAACCGTGACACTTATTATTACCGCAATCAGCTGGTGTTGGACTTGAGCAATCCGCAGGTGCAGGATTATGTGTACGGTGTTATCGACAACCTGTTGAAAGAGAATCCGGATATTGCTTACTTTAAGTGGGATTGTAACAGTCCGATTACAAATATTTATTCTTCTTACTTGAAAACAAGACAGGGACGTCTTTATATTGATCATGTGAGAGGCGTCTACAATGTCATGAAACGGGTAAAGGAGAATTATCCGGATGTGCCGATGATGCTTTGTTCCGGTGGCGGTGCCCGCTGTGACTACGAAGCCTTGAAATATTTCACAGAGTTCTGGTGCAGTGATAATACTGATCCGGTGGAAAGAGCCTATATTCAATGGGGATTCTCCCAGTTCTTCCCGGCAAAGGCCATGTGTGCGCATGTTACTAGCTGGAACAAGAATGCTTCTATTAAGTTCCGTACGGATATGGCTTCCATGTGTAAATTGGGTTTTGATATTGGATTGAAAGACCTGAAAGCTGAGGAGCTGGAATATTGCCAGCTTGCTGTGGCCAACTGGAAACGTTTGCAGCCGGTGATATTGGACGGTGTACAATATCGTCTGGTGTCTCCGTATGAATCCAATCACATGGCCGTGAATTACGTTAGTCAGGATTGTTCGAAGGGCGTGGTATTTACCTATGACATTTACCCTCGTTTCCAAGAAAAACTGATGAAGCTGAAGGTGCGGGGATTGGATCCGAATAAAATGTATAAGGTGGAAGAAATCAATCTGATGCCGACGGAAGAATCTGAACTGAAGGAGCATGGAAAAGTCTTCTCTGGCGATTATCTGATGAAGGTGGGACTGGATGTCTTTGGTTTTCAGCCGACTCGAAGTCACGTAATAGAGTTGACTGCTGAATAATCTCTGCAAAAAGAGAAAAGAATGTAAACTAAAAAACGAACGAAAATGACAAATACTCAATTAAAATATGCGAAACTCTTCCCGGTGATGCTTTGTTTCTTTGCCATGGGATTTGTAGACCTGGTGGGAATCGCGTCCAATTATGTGAAGGAAGATTTGAACCTGAGTGATTCCGAAGCGAATATATTTCCTTCTTTGGTGTTTTTCTGGTTTCTGATATTTTCCGTACCTACGGGAATGTTGATGAACCGCATCGGGCGCAAAAAAACAGTCCTGTTAAGTTTGGTAGTCACCTTCTTCTCGCTGCTGCTTCCGATGTTTGGGGATAGCTACGGATTGATGCTTTGCGCTTTCTCCTTGTTGGGAATCGGAAATGCATTGATGCAGACTTCTCTGAATCCGTTGCTGAGTAATATTATCTCAGGCGATCGTTTGGCCAGTACGCTGACTTTTGGTCAGTTTGTGAAGGCCATTGCTTCTTTCCTGGCACCTTATTTGGCCATGTGGGGGGCTTTGCAAACCATTCCGACTTTTGGCTTGGGATGGAGAGTGCTGTTCCCGATTTACATGGTGGTAGCTATCTTTGCCATTCTGTTGCTTTCTGCTACTCCGATTACCGAGGAACAGCCGGATAAAGCTTCTGGTTTTACAGATTGTTTGAAACTATTGGGTAAACCGTTTATCCTGTTGTCTTTCTTGGGTATTATGTGCCATGTAGGGATTGACGTAGGTACGAACACTACGGCTCCTAAAATTCTGATGGAGCGTATTGGTATGACGCTGACGGAGGCTGGATTTGCGACGAGCCTGTATTTTATTTTCCGTACACTGGGATGTTTCTCCGGTGCCTTTATCCTGCGGGTCGTATCTTCCAAGGTCTTTTTCCTGATTAGTGTGATTTGTATGATGCTGGCCATGATTGGGCTTTTCGCCTTCGATTCACGCATGATTATTTATATATGTATTGCTTTGATTGGTTTTGGAAATTCCAATGTCTTTTCCATTATCTTTTCACAAGCGCTGTTGGCTATGCCGGATAAAAAGAATGAAGTGTCAGGTCTGATGATTATGGGACTTTTCGGCGGTACTATCTTTCCGCTTCTGATGGGAATTGCCAGTGATGCGGTTGGACAGACTGGGGCTGTGGCAGTCATGACTGCTGGTGTGATTTATTTACTTTTTTATACATTGAAAATTAAACATTAAATAATAAGACTATGAATAATACAATTGTCGTAGGTATAGGAGAAGCACTGTGGGACGTGCTGCCTGAAGGAAAGAAAATTGGAGGGGCTCCAGCAAATTTTGCATATCATGTATCACAGTTCGGACTTGACGGACGTGCGGTAAGTGCGGTAGGAGAAGACAAGTTGGGAACTGAAATTCTGGAAAACTTTTATGAAAAGAATCTGCATTGTATGATTGAGCGTGTACCGTATCCGACAGGAACTGTACAGGTGGAATTAGATGCGGAAGGAGTTCCTTGCTATGATATCAAAGAAGGAGTGGCATGGGATAATATCCCGTATACGATGGCTTTGGAAGGTTTAGCCAAGCAAACTACAGCGGTTTGTTTCGGTTCACTGGCTCAGCGTAGTGTGGTTTCCCGCGAAACAATCAATAAATTCTTGGATGCCATGCCGAAGGAGGGTACTCTGAAAGTTTTTGATATTAATCTCCGTCAAGGTTTCTATACAAAAGAAGTGCTTTGTAATTCTTTTAGAAAATGCAACGTACTGAAGATAAATGATGAAGAGTTGGTTACGGTCAGCCGTATGTTTGGCTATCCGGGCATTGATTTGCAGGATAAATGTTGGATCTTGCTGGCAAAATATAATCTGAAAATGTTGATTCTGACTTGTGGAGTAAATGGAAGTTATGTGTTTACTCCTGGAAATGTGTCTTTTGTAGAGACTCCTAAAGTAGAAGTGGCAGATACGGTAGGGGCAGGGGATTCATTCACTGCTACGTTTGTGGCTTCCATTTTGAAAGGAAAAACAGTACGTGAAGCACACGAATTGGCTGTAGAGGTTTCAGCTTTTGTATGTACTCAGAATGGAGCTATGCCAGAGTTTCCTTTATATTTAAGAAACAAGATGTAAAATAATAAGGTTTATAAGTTTGTATTTTTAGTTTAGGTTAGATTTGAAGAGTATGCGGTTTTGGCTGTGACGGCTGGAACCGCATTTATTGTTTAAAATGCAGAAAAAACACTTTCTGATAAGTGCCCTTTTCGAGCTTTGATGTATCTTTGTAAGGTTAACTTAATATGAATTGCATGAAACATCGATGGCATAGATACCTTTTATTGTTTTTTCTTGTTAGTTTGTCAATAGCTTGTAACAGAAAAAAGCCTGAGTATATTATTGGAGTTTCGCAATGTAGCAATGATGAATGGCGTGTGCAGATGAACAAAGAAATTCTGCGCGAGGCTCTTTTTTATCCAGAAGTGAAAGTTGATATTCGGCAGGCTCAAGACGACAATCAGCGGCAGATAAATGACATTAAAGAGTTCATCCACCAAAAAGTGAGCCTGATAATTGTTGCTCCTAATGAGGCAGGAGCGATAGCGCCGGTACTGGAAGAAGCATACGAGGCTGGTATTCCCGTAGTACTGGTTGACCGGAAAATTCATTCTGACAAATATACAGCTTATGTAGGGGCAGATAATTATGAGGTCGGGAAAAAGGTCGGTGAATATATTATCAATGTGTTGCATGGGAATGGAAAAATTGTAGAGATAACAGGGCTGAAGGCATCGACTCCGGCTGTGGAACGGCATCGGGGAATGATGGATGCTTTGAAGGCCGCACCGGGCATAAATGTGGTGGCTTCTGCGGATGCCGGTTGGTTTAAGGATAGAGCCCGTATGGTGGTGGATACTATTTTAAAGAAACATGACCGAATTGATTTGATTTTTGCTCAAAATGACCGAATGGCCATGGGCGCCTATCAGGAAGCTTTTCATCAGGGGCGTGAGAAAGATATTTTATTCATTGGAGTCGATGCCGTAGCCGGAAAGGGATATGGGGTAGAGAGTGTGGCTAAAGGAGAATTGAATGCTACTTTTATTTATCCTACAGGTGGTGACAAGGTGATGCAGGTGGCAATGTCCATATTGAAAGGGAAGAAATATGCACGAGAAAATTATCTATCTACGGCTGCAGTGAACAGGGACAATGCGCGAATTATGCAGATGCAGACAGAACATATTTTTTCGCTGGACCACAAGATTGAATTACTTCATAATCGGTTGGATGATTATTTTCTCCGTTATTCTGCGCAGAAAATGTTTTTATATGCTTGTGTAGTAATATTAGTTCTGGTAGGGTTCTTGTTGTTTTTCCTGGTACGGGCTTTTTGGATGAAGAATCGGTTGAATACAGAATTATCTGCACAGAAAAAGCAGTTGGAACAACAACGTGATCAGTTGCAGGAACAGCGTGATCAGTTGATTGTGTTGTCTCGTCAACTGGAAGAGGCCACACATGCCAAACTGGCTTTTTTTACCAGTGTATCACATGATTTTCGTACTCCGTTGACATTGATAGCCGACCCGGTAAACCAGTTGTTGGAAGAGAAGCATTTGGGTGAACGTGAGAGAGAAATGCTGGAGATTGTCGGTCGGAATGTGTCTATTTTGTTGAGATTGATTACACAGATTCTTGATTTTCAGAAATATGAGTGTGGAAAGTTGGTTTTGTGCCTTTCTGAATTTAATGTGTTTGAGGGAATCAAGGAATGGACAAAAGCTTTTCATGTATTGGCATCCAGAAGACATATCCATTTTGCTGTGACGGCAGAAGGGAATGAGGCGGATTATGTGATGATTGCTGATGCAGAAAAGATGGAGCGCATTACTTATAATTTATTGTCTAATGCATTTAAGTTTACTCCGGAAAAAGGGGAGATAAAGATTGAGCTGTCGCGTAGGAAGCAGGAACAGGAGAATCTTTTGTGTTTAAAGGTTAGTGATACAGGTATTGGCATGTCGGAAGAGCATGCTCGTCATGTGTTTGAGCGTTTCTATCAGATTGATATGCAGCACACTGGCTCAGGAATAGGGCTGGCATTGGTGGAAGCTTTTGTACATTTACACCACGGGCAGGTGAAAATTGAAACCGCGGAAGGAAAAGGAACCTGTTTTTTGATAGAACTTCCCATGAAACAGGAAGGAGAGGTGAAAAAAATGACAGAGAAAAATGAAGTTTTGAAAAACTTGCAGGAAGGAGCAGTATTGGATGCAGGAACAGAAACATTGCGTCAGTTGCCCAAACAGATAGAGACGGATAAAGGCAATGAGAAAGAAGTGGTATTGGTGATTGATGACAATCAGGATGTCAGGAATTATGTCAAAATGCTGTTGCAGGATAAATATACAGTTCTGGAGGCTGTCAACGGACAAGAAGGAATCAGGCAGGCGATGAAATATGTGCCGGATATTATCATCTGCGATGTCATGATGCCTGTGATGGATGGTATCGAATGCTGCCGTCGATTAAAAAGCGAACTGCAGACTTCCCATATTCCTGTAATGATGCTGACAGCTTATACCATGGATGAACAACGAATCCAGGGCTATGATTCGGGAGCGGATGCCTATTTGGCAAAGCCCTTTAGTGCCAAATTGTTGTTGACGCGTATCCGAAATTTAATAGACAACCGTAAACGTTTGAAATTGATGACCGACTCGATGGCTTCCATGCAAAAGCAATCTTTAGGGGAGGTCGATAAGGGGTTTATAGAAAAGCTGAAGGCATTGATTGACGAGAAAATGGGTGATTCAACTTTAAGCGTGGAAGATTTGGGAGCGGATTTAGGCTTAGGACGCGTACAGTTATATCGTAAGACGAAGGCTTTGACGGGTTACTCGCCTAATGAATTGTTGCGTATTGCCCGTCTGAAAAAAGCAGCTTCATTACTGGCTTCTTCGGAAAAAACAGTGGCGGAGATAACGTATGAAGTAGGTTTCAGTTCTCCTTCTTACTTTACCCGATGTTACAAAGATTATTTTGGAGAAAGTCCCACTGATTTCTTAAAAAGACGGAATGGAAAAGGGTGAGAGAAAAAATATTCTTTTCTAGCTAAAAGAAATAGTTGTATATTTGGGCACTTTTTGAAACAGTAAGGTATGAAACGGATTTTGTTATTGTTATTTGTGGTGAGTATATGGGGCAGCGGGCGTGCTCAGGATTTGAAAACTTTATTTGTGGCTATGCCCGACTCTTTGTCTCCTTTCCTGACGGAGGTCAATAAGGCTGATTTTGGAGATTTCTTGGAGAGCGGTATGAAAGCTGAAGTGAAGAATCGTTTCGGAAATATATCAGAAATGACAACGTTAACTGCTGATTATTTGTTTTTGAAGAGTACTTCGGCAAGCACACTGGAACTGAAGTTACTTCCGTTGAATGACTCTGTGAAAGTGATTTGTGCAGTATCCACCTATTTTGCTCCGGCAGGAGATAGCCGGATTGCATTTTATGATACCAACTGGAAAGAATTGCCTTGTCGTAATTTTATACAATTGCCTCAAGAAGGCGATTTTTATGTAGTGCCACAGTCTGATATTCAGGCGGATTCATTGAAAAATTTGCGGGCCTATGCAGATATGTTTTTATGGAAGGCCAACCTGTCAGCCGAACAGTCTGTCATTTCGTTTACGTATACTACTCCTGATTATTTGGATAACGAAACGGCTGGTAAACTGAAACATTATTTAATCTCAGTTCCGTTGTGTTACGAGTGGAAAGAGGGAAAATTTGAAATGTGTAAAAAAACGAATGTTCCGTTGAAATAGATTTTTTCATGTTTTGTTTCGTATAAGCTTGTGTTGTAAAACATCTATTGCGGTGCTTCTGTATGAAAATACATAAAAAATAGTTAACCACACAACCTAATATGACGAAAAAAAATTATCTTTGGAACGTTGTTTTTAAAAAGTAACGCGTATTTTCTTGAAAATTACAAGAAAAAATGCACTCTGAACGTTGAATTGTTTTTAACCAGTAGTGGTATTCTGATTAGAGGTCGGGCTGGAATAATTCACATCACGAAGGCCAACCGACGGATACTAGCTGAAAAATATAGAATGGAATGATTTTAAAATGTATTAGAACAGTAGCGGTAGCAGCCTTGGCGCTAGTTAGTGTAAATGTCTCAGGACAAGATCTTCTCGCTCGTCAGGCTCCTATCGATAGAAAATTGAAAGCAGTTGATTCATTGGCCTTGATTCGTCAGATTAAAGCAGAACAGGCTGTGTATCCTGCCTATAGTCTTTATCCTAATTGGAACAATGATCGCGTTCATGCGTACGGTGGTACACAAGTTCCAGATAGTTTCCGAATTGATCTTACCGGTTTTTGCATGCCGACAACTCATACAATCATTACTTCCAAATGCGGTCCTCGCTGGCGGCGTATGCACAACGGATTGGACATTAAAGTCTACATTGGCGATACCATCCGTGCTGCATTCGACGGACGTGTTCGTATGGTAAAATACGAACGTAGAGGATACGGTAAATATGTGGTGATTCGTCATGACAATGGCTTGGAAACAATTTATGGTCACTTGTCTAAACAGATTGTAGCTGAAGATCAATATGTGAAGGCTGGCGATCCGATTGGTTTGGGTGGAAATACCGGTCGTTCTACAGGGTCTCATCTTCATTTTGAAACCCGTTTCTTGGGGGAGGTAATCAATCCGGAATTCATGTTTGATTTTCCTAATCAGGATATTGTAGCAGACAGCTATTTGTTTGTGCGGGGAGCCAACCGGTATTCCTATCAGCGTACAAAAGCTTTGGCGGCTGTGAAATCGGGTAAATCGGGAGCTGAAGAAGCAGAGAAATCAGCCATCCGTTATCATAAGATTCGTAAGGGTGATACATTGGGACGTATATCTCGTTTGTATCATGTATCTATTGACCGTTTGTGTCAGATTAACGGTATCAAACGGACTACTACGTTGCGTATCGGACAAGTGTTGAGATGTTCATAAAAGGAAATCCTGAATTTTCAATAATAACCATTTCAGACAGACGTGTATTTCCGGCTGTCTGAAATGGTTTTTTTATGCCCTTTATTGTTTGTGGCTCTGTGAAAAAACAGTAACTTTGCCACACTATTCGAGTAGAAAGATGGAAGAAACCAAGAAACAATTTGAACACGTAATTGCAGTTTGCCGTGATTTGTTTGCTAAGAAACTGCATGATTACGGAGCTGCATGGCGGATTATGCGTCCTTCTTCAGTGACAGATCAGATTTTTATTAAAGCCAACCGCATCCGTAGTATCGAAGTGAAAGGCGTGGCTTTAATCAATGAAGGAATTCGCCCGGAGTTTATCGCCATTGTAAATTATGGAATTATCGGACTGATTCAGCTGGAACTGGGTTATGCGGAAAAAGAGGATATTACTGAAGAAAAGGCATTGGAATTGTATGATACTTATGCCAAAAAGGCTTTGGAACTTATGTTGGCCAAGAATCATGATTATGATGAGGCCTGGCGGAGCATGCGTATCACTTCGTATACTGATTTGATTCTGATGAAGATTTACCGTACCAAACAGATTGAATCTTTGAAAGGAGATACACTGGTTTCGGAAGGAGTGGATGCCAATTATATGGACATGATTAATTATGCGGTATTTGGATTGATAAAACTGGAATTTGGAGAATAAATATTTACATAAAGCCATCGTTGTCTGGAGCAATTTCTGTCGTTTCTTGCTGGCAGTTGTCTTTTTGTTTTCTGGATTTATAAAGGCGAATGACCCTTTGGGCACAGTTTATAAGGTGCAGGATTATCTGGAGGCATGGGGATTGTTGACGCTGAGCGGTGGATACGTGCCTTATTTGGTGGCGATTCTGTTTGGTATTTTTGAATTTACGTTAGGTATTTATTTGTTCTTTGGTATTAGGCGGCGGGTGGCTCCTTTGTTAATGTTGCTTCTCATGTCATTTCTGACACCGCTGACTTTGTGGTTGGCAATAGCCAATCCAATATCCGATTGCGGCTGTTTTGGGGATGCTGTGGTATTGACCAATTGGGAAACTTTCTTCAAGAACATTGTGTTGTTGATAGCGGCTATATCTGTATTTAAATGGAGACGCTATATTTTTAATTTGGTGACAACAAAGGTCGACTGGCTGGTCTCTCTTTATAGCATTCTTTTTATTATATTCTTCACTCTTTTTTGTCTTCGTTATTTGCCTGTCTTCGACTTCCGCCCTTATCACGTGGGGGCTGATATTGTAAAGGGGATGAGCATACCCGAAGGAGAGAAACCGACTGTGTATGAAACCGTCTTTATTTATTCGAAAAATGGAAAGGAGAAAGAGTTTACCATTGATAATTTTCCGACAGATTCTACCTGGACTTTTGTCGATTCAAAGACACGGATAAAGGAAAAAGGCTATGAACCGCCTATTCATGATTTTTCCATCACTTCATTGGAAACGGGCGAAGACATGACGGATGAAATCTTGAACAGTGACCAATATACGTTCTTGCTCGTTTCTCCCTGGTTGAAGCAGGCGGACGACAGTGGAATGGATTTGATTAATGAAGTCTACGATTACAGTGTAGAGCATGGTTACCGTTTCCTTTGTCTGACAGCATCCTCTGAACAGGATATCATGGAGTGGCAGGAAAATACTGGGGCTGAATATCCTTTTGCATTGATGGATGAGATTACACTGAAAACAATGATTCGTTCCAATCCGGGATTGATGTTGTTGAAGAAAGGGGTGGTGTTGCGTAAATGGAGTGTGTCCAATTTACCTGACGAATATCAGTTGAATGCACCTTTGGAACGTCTTCCATTTAGTACGTGGAGCCCTAAGACGAGCATTCATAAGATTGTGGAGGTTACCTGTTGGTTCTTGGGACCTTTGCTGCTGTTTACCATAGCCGATTTGATCTGGCTGCGTATTAAGAACCGAAAGGAGAAAAAGAAAAAAGAGAAAGAGAAAACATTATAACTAACCCTTTAAAATTAAAACAAAATGAGAAAAAACA
>ERZ779877.724-NODE-724-length-33612-cov-3.950294_pt1 | contig 33612 bp, 27 predicted proteins | sample MGYA00511556_ERZ779877 | MGnify/ENA primary metagenome ERZ779877 (study PRJEB29588, sample SAMEA2159338) | human gut metagenome | biome: human gut; feature: human-associated habitat; material: faeces | place: Denmark | collected 2008/2010 ...
CCCTTGTGACGCGCATGGGCGGTCAGGTCATTAAAATCAGCCCTGCCAGCACCCAGTATATCAACCCCATGGACATCAACAGCAATTATAGTGAGGAAGATAATCCCATTGCGCTGAAAGCAGATTTTATCCTGTCACTCTGCGAACTGGTCGTGGGCGGCAAGGAAGGGCTGCAGCCGGTGGAAAAGACAGTCATTGACCGCTGTGTTCACCAGATTTATCAGCCCTATTTTGAGAACCCGTTGCCGGAGAATATGCCATTGTTGGAGGATCTCTACAACACGCTTTTGGCGCAGGACGAAAAGGAAGCCCACCATGTGGCAACGGCACTGGAAATTTACGTCAAAGGTTCTCTGAACCTGTTCAATCACCGGACGAACGTGGATATTGAAAACCGGTTCGTCTGCTATGACATCAAAGAGCTTGGCAAGCAGCTGAAAAAAATTGGGATGTTGATTGTCCAGGATCAGGTTTGGGGACGGGTGACAAAGAACCGCGGACAGGGTAAAACCACTCGCTACTATATGGATGAGTTCCATCTTCTTTTGAAAGAAGAACAGACCGCTTCCTATTCCGTAGAAATCTGGAAGCGTTTTCGGAAATGGGGCGGGATTCCGACAGGAATTACGCAGAATGTCAAAGACTTGCTCTCTAGCCGCGAAGTGGAGAATATCTTTGAAAATTCTGACTTTATTATCATGCTCAACCAGGCCGCCGGTGACCGGCAGATTCTGGCGAACCAGCTGAATATCAGTCCCCACCAGCTTTCCTATGTAACCCATTCCGGCGAGGGCGAAGGTCTTCTGTTCTATGGAAACGTGATCCTGCCCTTCGTTGACCGCTTCCCGACAGATTTGGAGCTGTACAGCATCATGACATCGAAGCTGTCGGAGGTTATGGAACGGGAGGCGTGAGATGCTGTTCAAAAATGAAGATAGGATTTTCCCCAGGGACTACGAAAACAGAATTTTTTGTGAGGACTGTCTGACTTTTATGAAAAGGATTCCGGACGAGTCAGTTTCCCTGATTTTGACCGATCCCCCTTATGGTATCCATTACAGCAATCAGTTTGCAAAGATTCCGCACGCCATGCTTCCGGGTGATGATGGGATTGATTATTCTGCATTTGCCAGAGAGAGCTACCGCATTTTACGCATGAACAGCCATGCGTATTTTTTTACCCGTTTTGACTGCTATCCTTGCCATTTTCAATGCCTGAAGGAAGCTGGCTTTACCATCAAAAATTGCCTGGTGATTGAAAAAGGAACGCTTGGAGGGATTGGCGATCTGAAAGGAAGCTATGCAAGCAGCGCAGAATGGGTGATTTTCTGTCAAAAAGGGCGGAGAATTTTCAACTCAACTACGCTTCTGGAAAACCGGAATAAAGAAGGCACTATGTTTCACAAGGGACGCCAGCCCAGCAAACGGTATAAAACACGGTTTTCGGACTGCTGGTTTGGCTCAGAATACCCGAAGGCCACACACCATTCCATGTGGCAGAAAAAGAATGGAATCTTTCATCCAACGGTAAAAAACGAAGTCTGTCTGCAGTGGTTGATTCAAATATCCAGTAATCCGGATGATTTGGTATTCGATGGATTTATGGGAACGGGAAGTACAGCGTTGGCCGCGATTCAATCTGGACGAAAATTTACTGGAACGGAAATCTCAGAGGAATATTGGAAAATCGCGCAAGATCGGATTCGGGAGGTCAGAAAGGGGGTGCGGTCGGATGAAGAATAGAACCACACGCCTGCGGTTTGAAGAAGAGGAACTGGCGAATAAGCCGGTTGTCCATGCGGCAAAGAAAGCGGAACGGGCTGCGGATAAGGCGGATGCCGCAAAAGCCCGGCTGCCCACAAAGAATAAACTGAAGCATGAGAAAGATAAGGCGGCTGACCGCAAGGAACAGTTGCGCTTTGGCAAAAAGGATAATTCCAAAGATGCGGATGTTTCTCAAAAGGCATCTGGTCAGGCAAGTAAGAAAGCAGTACCAGATCGAAAGAAACCGGCGGGCAAAAAGGGCGGCAAGCAGAAAATTGGCACAGCAGATGTAAATGAGCATTTACGCTTCGACGATTCAGCAGTGGATGTAGTGTCTCCCGGCAGCCGTATCAGCCGCACCGCTTCCCATGCGGTAACTGGTACGCTTGCTGGCCGTGTACACCATGAAATTGCGGAAAACGAGGATGACAACGTGGGTGTACAGGCGGCGCATCAGAGCGAAGAATTTGCGGAAGGCGCTGCACAGACTGTCAGTAATGTCCGGTACGGTCATAAGTTGAAAGCATACCAGAAAGCCGCCCGGCTTGACCGGAAAGCAGACAAGGCAAATGTAGAAGCCCTTTATCAGCAGGCTGTAACGGATAAACCGGAAATTGCATCCAATCCTATTTCCCGTTGGAAGCAGCGTCAGGAAATTAAAAAGCAATATTATACAGCAAAAGCTGCTCAGGGGGCTGCTGCCGGGTCTAAGACTGCAGGCGGCGCAGCAAAAGGCACCGAAAAAACTGCTCAGGGAGCAAAAACACTGCTGGAACGGCTCAAAGAATTTGCCGTCCAGCATACCCATGCCATGATTATTATTCTGGTATTTGCTTTGCTTTTTCTGATGGTTTCCGGGGCGTTTTCTTCCTGTTCTGCCATGCTGCAGGGCGGTACTGGCTCTTTGTTGGGTACTTCCTTCACTGCTACGGATGAAGACATTACCGGAACCAATGAGGACTATAAGGCACTGGAAGCCGCACTGAAAAATGAGATCGACAATATCGAATCCACGCATCCCGGTTATGATGAATACCGGTATCAGCTGGATGAGATCAACCACAATCCTTATGAGCTGACTGCCTACCTGACGGTTCTGTTTGAGGATTATACCAGAGCGGAAGTTCAGGAAACCTTACAGGCACTGTTTGACCGGCAGTATACGCTCACACTTGAGGAAGAAGTGGAGGTGCGTACACGCACGGAGACACGCACCCATACAGTGACTGATCCGGAAACTGGAGAAACCACGGAAGAAGAATATGAGGTTGAGGTGGAATACAACTACTATATTCTCAATGTCACCCTTAGAAACAATGGGCTGGGGACGGCAATCGCTGCGTCAGGACTGACGGAGGATCAGCAGGAACGATATAACATCCTGCTGCAGACCCAGGGCAACCGTCCCTATCTGTTTGAGGATGATATTTATGCCACGCCTACCGGTCCTTATACAGACTACGATATTCCGGGAGAAGCTCTGACCGATGAAAAATTCGCCAATATGATCCACGAGGCGGAAAAGTATCTTGGATTTCCTTATGTTTGGGGCGGAAGTTCACCCAGTACCAGCTTTGACTGTTCTGGTTTTGTCTGCTGGGTAATCAACAACTGCGGCAATGGCTGGAATGTGGGCAGAACCACGGCAAACGGCCTTATGAGTTCCTGCGATATTATTCCCGCCAGTGAAGCACAGCCCGGCGATCTGATTTTCTTCCAGGGGACGTATGATACTGCCGGTGCCAGCCATGTGGGAATTTATGTGGGCGGCGGGATGATGATCCACTGCGGAAATCCGATCTCTTATGCTTCGATAGAAACAAGTTACTGGCAATCTCATTTTTATGCGTATGGACGCATTCGTTGAGGAGGTATGTGAATGAGTGCAAAATTGGATCGAATCGGCGAAGAACGGGATAAAGCTCTTCGCAGGCGGGATGAATGGGACGCCCGCTATAAAGAACTGGATAAACGGTATCGGGAACAGGAAAACACGGAGATTCATGACCTGGTTCATGCGTTTAACCTGACTCCGGAACAGTTGGGGCAGCTGCTGCGCCAGACTGCGCAGTCCCTTCCCTCTCCGGAAACAGTGAATCAGGTGGTAAAGGAGGATGCCACAGATGAAGATTAAAAAGTTTTTCGCGCTGCTTTTGGCTATGACCCTTTGTATTGGTGTATTTTCGGTAAACGCCTACGCTTATGTGGACGAAAGCGCTACGGCAGAATCGCAGCCGGTTCAGGAAGAAGCGGTGCCGGAGGAAACTCCTGAGCCGGAGCCGACAGAGGAACCTATGGAAGCCCTGACGCCGGATGGCAATCTGACGATTGTAGACGACAACGGCGGTGTGACAGGGGCTGGAAAGCAGTTCATCACATTGGTGAGCAAGAACGGCAATTATTTTTACCTGATTATTGACCGTGACGATGAAGGAGAACAGACCGTCCACTTCCTCAATCAGGTGGATGAAGCCGATCTTCTCAGCCTGATGGATGAGGATGCGGCAGCACAATATCAGGAAAGCCTAGAAGTTGAAACAGAACCGGAAACTCCTGAGACAGCTGCACCGGAACCTGAGCCGGAACCGGTAGAGGAACCAGAAGAAAAATCCACGAATATGCTTCCGATTGTTGTGCTGTTTGCGGCAGTGCTGGCCAGTGGCGGTGGATTTCTGTTTCTCCAGATGAAGAAAAAGAAGCAGGCGGAACAGACAAAGCCTGATCCGGACGCGGATTATACCGAAGACGAGGATGATGATTTTGAACTGCCGGATGAGGATGATGTGACTGACAGCGAAGAAATTGACTCTGAGTCTGGAGAAGACGATGCATAGGATTAAACCGGCGTAACCCTACTTTCCCAAACGAGGCAGCTTTCGAGTTGCCTTGAACATACAAATTGCGATATGCCGTTACGGATGATATAATAAATAAATCAGCTATAGATATTAAGGGGGCAGATTTTTTGAAGCAGTGTACAATTTGTGGGAAGCCTTTACCAAATGATTATAAAAAAGACATTTGTAAAGAATGCAAAAAGGATAAACGGCAAAAATGGTTCCGAAAAAATGGAAAGTGGATCGCTGTCAGTGCGGCAGCAATAGCCGCATACATTGCCAAAGTCCTATTGACCTCTGATACATCAGAGGAGCAGGATACATCAGATAGTACGGAAGATGATTATTCACCCGAAGTCATTAAGCATGAACCGGGCGAAAAATATTGGAATCCGAACACCAATAATTGGGAGAAAGATGGGAAGCCATACTCATATCGTGTTTCTTATAGAGATCGAAGAGATGGAGAAATACATACTCATAATTATGCTGATGTAGATAACGGATATGAGGATTATCAATACTACAATAAACAGTGGTGGGCGGCAGATACACAATGGGATCATGTGCCACCTGATGAAGAATAAGAGTTGAAGTAAACATAGGCAGTCATGTACTCCGGTACAGGCTGCTTTTTTCATGCCAAAAATCGAAAGGAGTTGATTGCTCATGCTCAAACTCGTGGTTTGTGAAAAGCCCTCAGTCGCTCAGAGTATCTCAAAAGTGCTGAGAGCAACAAAGCGTGGCGATGGCTTTCTGGAAGGCGGCGGCTATATTGTCAGCTGGTGCGTCGGCCATTTGGTAGAACTGGCGCAGCCGGAAAGCTATGAAGAACGCTATGCCAAATGGCGAAAGGAAGACTTGCCGATTCTGCCCCATTCCTGGAAATACCAGGTGACGGCGGCAACGAAAAAACAGTTCTCCATTTTAAAGAAGCTGATGTTACGCCCGGATGTGGAGAGTCTGGTCTGTGCAACTGATGCGGGGCGCGAAGGTGAATTGATCTTCCGTCTGGTCTATCATCAGTGCGGATGCAAAAAGCCCTTTGAACGCCTTTGGATTTCTTCTATGGAAGACACTGCGATCCGGGAGGGCTTTGCCAATCTGAAACCGGGGACAGAATACGATGCTTTATATGAAGCTGCCCTCTGCCGGGAGCGTGCCGACTGGATTGTCGGAATCAACGCTACCCGGCTTTTTTCCTGCCTGTATGGTGTGACCCTCAATGTAGGGCGCGTAATGACTCCCACGCTCGGCATGGTAGTACTGCGGGAAGCAGCCATCTCCGCTTTTATGCCGGAACCGTTTTATACGGTACAGATTACAGTAAATGATTTTGCTGTTTCCAGCGATCGATTTAAAGGAAAAACAGATGCAGAATCGTGCCGCAAAGCCTGTCTGGAAGCGGGAATGGCAACTGTCAGAAAGGTGGAGCGCAGGGAGAAATCGGAAAAGCCACCAGCCCTCTATGACCTGACAACACTACAGCGGGAAGCCAACCGTCTCTTCGGCTTTACGGCACAACAGACGCTTGACTATACGCAGAGCCTTTATGAAAAGAAACTGGTGACATATCCCCGCACGGACAGCCGGTATCTGACCGAGGATATGGCAGCATCGCTTCCAGGACTGGCAGAAAACAGTGCTCTGGCCTTTGGTGTACAGTCGCCCGCTGTGGTTCATGCAAGCGCAGTAATCAACGGGAAAAAAGTTACCGACCACCATGCCCTACTCCCCACAGCAAGTATGGCGAAAGCTGACCTTGCGGCTCTGCCTGCCGGTGAACAGTCTGTCCTGCGGATGATCGTAGCAAGACTTCTTGCCGCTGTAAGCGAGCCGCATCGGTATGCGGAAACTGCCGTGGAATTAAGCTGCGCCGGTACTGTCTTTTCTGCCAAAGGGAAAGAAATTCTGGATGATGGATGGAAGGCGATGGAACGTCAGCTTCTTCCGAAAGAGGAAAAAGCTGCAAAAATGCTTCCGCCATTAGTAGAGGGAGAAACACTTCCCATTGAGAAAACAGAAATAAAAGAGGGAAAAACTTCTCCGCCAAAGCATTTCACCGAAGACCTACTCTTACAGGCAATGGAAGCAGCCAGCGCCGATGACTTTCCAGAGGATGCGGAACGGAAAGGAATTGGCACTCCTGCCACCCGTGCCGCCATCATCGAAAAACTGGTTCTGAAAGGCTTTTTGGAGCGCAAAGGCAGCGGTAAGGTAAAGACGCTGATACCCACAGAAAAAGGAAAAGCCTTAATCACCGTAACGCCGGAGCAGCTCCAGTCCCCTGCTATGACAGCAGACTGGGAGGAAAAGCTGTCGGAGGTGGAACACGGCGAATATGCGCCGGAAACTTTCATGGATGAGATTTCCGGCATGATTATGGAACTGGTCAACAACTATGAGATTGTGAAAGGAGCCAAAGTGCTTATGCCTGGTACAACTGTAATCGGAACCTGCCCTCACTGTGGGGCTGAAGTCATAGAACGTCAGAAGGGATGGTTTTGCTCCAATCGGGAATGCCGCTTCATTCTCTGGAAAGACAACGCCTACTTCAAGAAAATTGGCAAACGCCTCACTGCTCAGATGGCGGAACGGCTGGTACGGGATGGAAGAATCCGCGTGAAGGACTGCAAAAGCCAGAAAACCGGAAAAACCTACAATGCTTCTGTTCTGCTGTCCACCGAAGCAGATGGACGTCCGAAATTTCAGCTGGAATTTGAAAGCGGAGGTGGCGGGAAATGAGTGCGGAAAAGTTAGAAGCGGTTTATCTGGTAGACCGCCAGTTTTTTCTCCACCTCAAGGAAACGGAAAGCGGCTTTCAGTATGAAGCGTTCCATCGGAGCGATAAGAAAGAAAATTACTCCGGGATGCTGACCTGGGAAGACCTTCTGGAGAGTCGAATTGCCTCCCCGCTGGCAGCTGCACGGGTAGCCGCCTGTGAAGAGATTGGACTGGAAGGTCAGGAAGTGGCGAAAGTATCCCTACTGTCCCTGCTTCCGTATCCCCGGTCAGAGATTCGACGCCGAAGCCTTCAGGAACCAGCCAGTCTTCCCTCCCACGATATTCGCTTTATCGACAGCCGGTACAAGGAACTGTTCCGTATCCCGGACGGAGGGACAATTCAGGTGGATTATCCGGATCGACATTATGCAGCCAAATGCAGCTACATTGACGATTATCATACCCAGGTTGGAAACAACGTCTACCACATTTGCCAGTTTGCAGAGATTCTGGAACGCGGCGGCGGAACCTGCCGCCCGGAACCGGAGCTTGACCGGGATACTGCCGCGTGGCAGCTGGGAAGTCAAAACTATCTGACAGTGGAACGCAGTCCGTCAGGGTGGGCGTACCATTTATACGATCAGGGATTTCATTCGGTAGCTGCCGGAGAAGTGGGCGGACTGGAAACTTCGATTCTGGAAGCCCGTGATCAGGCGATGGAACAATGCAGGCTTAGCAGCCGCAATCGAGAACTGACCGATTATGACCGGGAAGAATTTCACAGGAGGGAGTTTATGTCACAGGATAAAATTGAAAAGTGGGACGAAGTAAACGGTAATACGGGAAACAACGGCAGGTTAGAAACCTTTCTGGAAAGCGCCGGGGACAACTATGCGATTTTACAGCTGCGCGACATTGAAGAAACACGCATGGAGCGCTTTTCATCTCTGCGGATGCTGGAACGAATGGATATGGAAGTGAATATCGACCATTATGAAGTGGTGTATATCGCACCGCTGCCGATTCACACAAACCGTCCCGCCTTTCTGGAAAGCGTCTTCGAGAAATTTAATCTGGATCGCCCGGAAGATTTTAAGGGACACAGCCTTTCGGTCAGCGATATTGTTGCCATCCGTGAAAATGGTGCGGTATCCTGTTATTACTGTGACAGTACCTGCTTTCAGGAACTTCCCGGACTTATCCCGGAGAATTACCTGAAAAATGCGGAAATGCAGCTTGAGGATGATTACGGTATGATCGACGGCGTTGTTAATAATGGCGCAAAAGACTGTAAGGAGAAAGCGGCAAAGGATAAAGCTGAGAAGCCTTCTGTGGTGGAGCAGCTGAAAAACCAGCCACACTGTGAGGTCAGAAAGAAATCCACGGTCAAATACACGGAACAGGAGCGATGATATGGGGAATGATCGCTATCAAATGACACTGGAGGAAATACCGGGAATTATCTTAGATATCCGGCAGAAAGGCGCTCTTATGGGAACCTCAACAAATCGCATTGAGTCAGGATATTTGCTTTCCAATGGAACTGCTTTGTTGGAAAATGAGAAGGACGAAAACGGCTTCTATGTGGGAGGGAACTATGTGAATGGAGAGTATCTCAAATCTCAGGAACGCTATGAGCCTGTACGGAATAAAGACGGTGCCATTACCGGTTTCCGGCAGATGAGCGCTTATCTCCATCAGTTTTCCGGAGAGGAACAGAAACTCATTTTTCAGTACGCCTTGAATACGAAAAACAAATTGCTGGAAGATCTGGAGCAAATCTTAAAGATAGTGAAAAATCAGCAGCTTCGGCAGCTCGTTTCCGGTACCTGTGAAAAATTTGCCAGAATCCCGGATCGGGAATGTATTCGGCTGATGGCTGATATCCGGGCTGCTTATAAAGAAAGAAATCTGGAGTCAATCCGTCAGAGGCAGAAGGCGGCGCAAAGAAAACCAGCTATGAGAAAAAGAAAAAGGAGCTTGGAACGATGAAGACATTTACTTCCAAAGAAATGAATCTGATGTGCCTGTACAATTCCGGCACCCGTCTGGAGTTGGTCGAAAATCTGACGGATATGCGGGGCTATCTGCAGGCCGATGAAACAGAGCTGCTGACACTGACCGACTGTGTGCTGGAAAAGCTGCGACAGATGAACGATCAGGAGTTTTCGGCACTGGATTTGTACCCCGATTTTATGGACTGACAAGAAGTTAAATACTGCCGGGATGGAAAACACTGTCCCGGCTCTTTTCTGCTGTAAGGAAGGAGGTCAATATGTGGAGTAAAGCAGATTTTTATTCGGCGGTTGCAAAAGAAACTCTGGAAGGACTGACAGCCAGCTGGCAGGAATGGGCAAAGTTCCTTACCACGGCTTCCCGGCTGTATAAGTATCCGTTCATGGATCAGATGATGATTTACGCACAAAGGCCGGATGCCACCGCCTGCGCAGAATACGATTTATGGAATGACAAGATGAACCGCTACGTCCGGCGCGGGTCAAAAGGGATTGCCCTTTTAGATGAGCGTGGTGACAAACTGCGTCTGCGCTATGTATTTGATGTGGCAGATACGGGAACAAGGGAAAATTCGCGAACGCCTTGGCTGTGGACAATGGAGGATCAGCATATCGTTCCCATTATGGCTATGCTGGAACGAAACTACGGCGTTGGTGGAGCTGACCTGGGCGAACAGATTGCGGCGGCCGCCCGAACTCTGGCAGACGAGTATTGGGCAGATAACCAGAAGGACTTCTTCTACATCGTTGACGATTCCTTCTTAGAAGGGTACGATAATTACAACATCGGAATCCAGTTTAAGACAGCAGCCACCGCCAGCATCACTTATACGGTACTCAGCCGGTGCGGTTTGAATCCAGCGGAATATATGGGGCATGAGGACTTCATGCCGATCTTCGACTTCAATACCATTCCGGCGGTGATGGCACTGGGTTCCGCTGTGAGCCAATGCAGCAGGCAGATTCTCCTGCAGATCGGAGACACCATTCGGACTGCGGAGCGGGAAGCCATTGAGGAAAGGAGAAAATGGGATGAAGAACACCTTAACCTACACGAGGAACGGGGATTACCTGATTCCGAACCTGAAACTGGACGAGCAGCCGGAGAAGCCCCTGGGCAAATATGGACGGATGCGCCGGGCATATCTGAAGGAGAACCGCCCGCTTCTGTACAATCAGTTCCTGCTGAACGGGACGCTGTATCCGCACCTGTTGGAGATCGAGGAGACGGCAAACCAGAGGTTGGAGCTGATAATGAACCAGCTTCTGGAGAAAGACCCGGCTCCGGACAAGAAGCAGAGCGCGATGGCGTGGGTACAGCACATGAACGCACTGAAAGCCCAGGCCGAGGAAGTGATTTGGACGGAGCTTATCAACAGCTAAGTTTTACTTTTCCAGAAGAAGCCCCCACCGCCAAACAGTCCACGAAAGGATCGAGCGAACCATCGCCCGGTCCTTTTTCTGTGCCTGAAAATCAGGATAACAAAAAGGACGCAGAAAACGCCGCCTCCGAAGAAACAGCGGAACAACAGGAAGTTCCTGACCTGAGCCAGTACCCGATTACCCGCCGTGGTGATGATATTACCATCGGAACCGGCAATGCCACTCATGTGATAGACATCACGGTGTCGGAAGAAGAATATAAAGCAATCAAACAGGCCATCCCGGAAGAACCGGCATACAATCCTGCTTCGCCGCCGTATCACATGGGAGATACCGTTTACCTGGATAATCAGGAATATCGGATTACTGAACTGCGGGAAAATACAGTGCAGCTCCTTCCCAATGGGGTAGCTTACCCTGTATTCCGTGCAGAAAGCCGGGAACGGTTCGAGGGACTGCTTCGGCAGGACAGCCGCAACGGCGCTGTAACGGAGTATCTTGCCCCCAATCCGTCAAATGTCGATCAGGATTTGCTGGAAGTGCTGGCTACTGGACTGCTCTCTGCGCAGGATAAAGAGTATATTTCTGGCTGGCTGCGGGATGGGGAAGGCAATACCCGGATTGCACAGCGGCTTTCAGAACTGTTTGCAAACCGGGCGGAAACGATGGAACTGGCTACCGGGGACACGGCAGATTTCCGCACCTACACCACCGGTATCGAAGTGGAGATTCTGGACAGTGAAGAACGCAGGCTGGCGGCGCTGGGCGGCAGCTGGGGCGACATGGCTCCCATTTTTCGCGGACTGTATATCCATGAGCAGGAAGGCTTTTATCAGAACCCGGAAGGTTACCGGCAAAAGCAGACGGTACTTGAGGGACAGCCGTCCTACCAGGTAGGCGATTCTGTCTTCCTGCCTGCGCCTGATCAGCCTATCAGCGGCACTCTTGGTTACGTTGGCGACACCACTGTGCGGATTGATACCGGCCCATATTCCTGGAGTAACAAGGTTATGGGGCGCAGTCAGTTTGAAGAACTTCTCCGTCAGGATGAGCGAAACGCCAGCCTGTTTGTGCAGGAAGAAAAAGAATCATCCACACCAGAATTACCGGAACAGACAACGGAGCCGGAAACTATTTATCCTGCCGAACAAAACGAACTGCCTTATGATATTGTGGTGGAACGGTTGCGCATAAACGAGGCGGAACGTCCGGAACCAGAGCCTGTTGCTGTAAACTTCCGCATTACCGATGAACACCTGGGCGAAGGCGGGCCGAAGCAGAAATTCCGCGCCAACATCATGGCAATCCAGCTTCTGAAAAAATGTGAGGAAGAAAACCGCCCGGCTACGCCGGATGAGCAGAAAATCCTTTCCGGGTATGTCGGCTGGGGCGGCCTTGCAGATGCTTTTGATGAGCGTAAAGGTAACTGGGCAACGGAATACCTGGAACTGAAAACTGTTCTGACACCGGAGGAATATACAGCGGCCAGGGCTTCTACCTTGAATGCACATTACACCAGCCCCACGGTGATCCACGCGATTTACGATGCCGTGGAGCAGATGGGCTTCCGTCAGGGCAATATTCTGGAGCCGTCCATGGGCGTAGGAAACTTCTTCGGTCTTCTGCCGGAGAGTATGCAGCAGAGCCGTCTTTACGGTGTGGAGCTGGACAGCATTTCCGGGCGTATTGCAAAAAAGCTGTATCCCAATGCAGAGATCACTGTTGCCGGATTTGAAACCACTGACCGTCGTGATTTTTATGATTTGGCGGTTGGCAATGTCCCCTTTGGCGATTATAAGGTCAATGATAAACCTTACAATAAGCTGGGATTTTCCATTCACAACTATTTCTTTGCCAAAGCGTTGGATCAGGTGCGTCCGGGAGGTGTGGTTGCTTTTGTGCCCAGCCGTTATACTATGGATGCCAAAAGCCCGGAGGTGCGCAAATACCTGGCACAGCGGGCGGAACTTCTAGGGGCGATCCGTCTGCCGAACAATGCATTCCGTGCCAATGCCGGTACGGATGTGGTATCGGATATTCTGTTCCTGCAAAAGCGGGAACACCCCATCGACCTGGATGCGGACTGGATTCACCTTGGACGCAACGAGAACGGGCTGACCTTAAACAGCTACTTTGTGGAGCATCCGGAGATGGTGCTGGGACGGCTTTCCACCGAAAGCACTCAGTATGGCAAAGAGGAATGTACGGTGCTGCCCATTGACGGCGCTGATTTAAGCGAACAGCTGAAAGACGCGATTTCCCATATCCATGGAGAATACGTGGCTCAGGAGCGGGAAAATCCGGAACTGGAGGATAATGCCTCTGTACTGCCTGCAGATCCGACGGTAAAAAACTTTTCCTACACGGTGGTAGACGGCGAAGTGTATTTCAGGGAAAATTCCATTATGTCGCCGGTTGACTTAAACGATACCGTAAAAGGCCGGGTCAAAGGCATGGTGGAACTGCGTCAGATCGTCAATGACCTGATTGAGTACCAGCTGGAAGACTATCCACAGGAAGCTATCGAGGCCAAACAGCAGGAACTAAATACCGCCTACGATGCCTTTACCCAAAAGTATGGGTTGATTAACAGCCGTGGCAACGAGAAGGCATTTTCAGAGGATTCTTCCTACTATCTGCTCTGCTCGCTGGAGAATATTGATGAAGATGGAAATCTGGAAAGCAAAGCCGATATTTTCACCAAACGCACCATCCGTCCGGAACGTCATGTGACCCATGTGGATACGCCCAGCGAAGCACTGGCGGTTTCCATCGGAGAACGTGGCAAGGTAGACATTCCGTTTATGGCAGAACTGCTGGGGAAAGCGGATGATTTCGAGGCCGTCACCGGCGAGTTGACTGGCGTGATTTTCCGTGATCCCATGGCACCGGAAGCGCCGGAACTTGGCTGGCAGACTGCGGATGAATATCTGTCCGGTAATGTGCGCGATAAGCTGCGGATTGCACGGCTTGCAGCACAAACCGATCCGCAGTACACGGTTAATGTGGCTGCGCTGGAAAAAGCTCAGCCCAAAGATTTGGAAGCCTCGGAAATTGAGGTACGCCTGGGCGCTACTTGGATTGATCCAAAGTATATCCAGCAGTTTATGGAGGAAACTTTTGAGACACCCTTCTATCTCCGCCGTGCCATTGAAGTGAAGTTTTCTACGATTACGGCAGAATGGCAGATTTCCGGTAAAAGCAGTACCGGGCGGCATGATGTGGCAGCCTATGTGACGTATGGCACAGATCGGACGAACGCCTATAAGATTCTGGAGGATACTCTGAATCTGAAAGACGCCCGGATTTACGATACCATTGAAGATGCAGAGGGCAATAAAAAGCGTGTCCTCAACAAAAAGGAAACGACCCTCGCTCAACAGAAACAGCAGGCAATCAAGGACGCTTTCCGGAACTGGATCTGGCGTGACCCGAAACGCAGAGAAACACTGGTGGCAAAGTATAATGAACTGTTCAACAGCACCCGTCCCCGCGAATATGACGGCAGCCACATTCATTTTGTCGGCATGAACCCGGACATTAAGCTGCGGCCTCATCAGCGGAATGCCATCGCTCATGTGCTGTATGGCGGCAATACACTGTTGGCACATGAGGTAGGAGCCGGGAAAACCTTTGAAATGGCTGCTTCTGCAATGGAAAGCAAACGGCTGGGACTGTGCCAGAAGTCGATGTTTGTGGTTCCCAACCACCTGACTCAGCAGTGGGCGAATGAATTCCTGCGGCTTTACCCCAGCGCGAAACTTCTGGTGACAACGAAAAAAGATTTTGAAACAGCAAAACGGAAGAAATTCTGTGCTCGTATTGCTTCTGGGGATTATGATGCGATCATTATCGGTCACAGTCAGTTCGAGAAAATTCCCATCTCTGCGGAGCGGCAGGAACGGCTCTTACAGGAACAGATTGATGATGTAACCGAAGCGCTGGACGAGCTGAATCGAAGCCGGGGCGAGAATTTTACCATCAAGCAGATGGAGAAGACCCGGAAGTCTCTCCAGGCAAGATTGGATAAACTGCTGAACACAGATCGGAAGGATGATGTGATTACCTTTGAGCAGCTTGGCGTAGACCGGCTGTTTGTGGATGAGAGTCAGGCATACAAAAACCTGTTCTTATACACAAAAATGCGAAATGTGGCAGGATTATCCACATCGGAAGCCCAGCGAAGCAGCGATATGTTTATGAAGTGCCGGTATCTGGATGAAGTTACCGGCGGGCGCGGCGTAGTATTTGCCAGCGGCACTCCCGTCTCCAACAGTATGACGGAATTGTACACCGTCATGCGCTACCTCCAGTACAACACCTTACAGCAAAAGGGACTCACCCACTTTGACTGCTGGGCGTCCACCTTCGGGGAAAGCACTACGGCGATTGAATTGGCTCCGGAAGGAACCGGATACCGGGCAAGAACCAGGTTTGCAAAATTTTTCAATCTGCCGGAACTGATGAACCTTTTTAAAGAAGTCGCGGATATAAAAACCAGTGACCAGCTGAATCTGCCGGTACCGGAAGCAAAGTTTGAGACGGTTGTGGTGCAGCCTTCGGAGATTCAGAAAGAAATGGTTGCGGCGCTCTCGGAGCGGGCGGCTGCCGTCCACAGCGGGCAGGTTGATCCGTCCCAGGACAATATGCTCAAAATTACTTCGGATGGCAGGAAAATCGGGCTTGACCAGCGTCTGATGAACCCGCTCCTGCCAGATGATCCGAACAGCAAGCTCAATGCCTGTGTGGGAAATGTGTTCCGGATATGGGAGGAAGGAAAGGAAAGCCGTCTGACGCAGCTCCTGTTCTGCGATATGAGCACCCCAAAAGATGACGGTACGTTTAATGTCTATGACGACATCAAGGCAAAGCTGATCGCACGGGGCGTTCCTGCAGAAGAAATTGCTTTCATTCATGATGCGGACAACGAGGTAAAGAAAAAAGAACTCTTTGCTAAAGTGCGCACGGGTCAGGTGCGGGTGTTGCTCGGCTCCACGCAGAAGATGGGGGCTGGCACCAACTGCCAGGACTTGCTTGTGGCTGTCCATCACCTGGATGTGGGCTGGCGTCCTTCCGATATGACACAGAGAAATGGGCGTATCATCCGCCAGGGCAACCGAAACAAAGAGGTTCAGATCTACCAGTATGTGACGGAAGGCACTTTTGACGCTTACCTTTACCAAACGCTGGAGAACAAGCAGAAATTTATTTCGCAGATTATGACCAGCAAATCGCCGGTGCGAGCCTGTGACGATGTGGATGAGCAGGCACTCAGCTATGCGGAGATCAAAGCATTGTGCGCCGGTGACAGCCGGATCAAGGAAAAGATGGACTTGGATATTGATGTGGCGCGTCTGAAAGTGCTGAAATCTGACCATCAGAGCCAGCAGTACCGGCTGGAAGACCGCCTGTTAAAGTATTTCCCAGCAGAGATGGAAAAACAGCGCGGCTTTATTCAGGGATTTGAAGCCGATATGCAGACCGTGACAGCACATCCTCTTCCGAAAGAGGGATTTGTCGGCGCGGAGATTCAGGGACGCACATTCTCTGAAAAGGAATTGGCAGGTGAGGCGATTCTGGCAGCCTGCAAGAGTTATACTGGCATGGAGCCGGTGGCGCTGGGAACGTACCGTGGTTTTTCCATGGAACTTTCGTACAACAGCCTCAGCCAGGAATACGAGATTGCGCTGAAAGGCTCCATGACCCATACGGTTACGTTGGGAACAGATGCCAGAGGAAATTTCACTCGTATGGATAATACGCTCGCCGGTTTGGAGGGCCGTAAAGAAAAGGCGCAGGTACAGCTGGAAAACCTGCACAATCAGCAGGAAGCGGCGAAGGCAGAGCTTGGCAAGCCCTTCCCCCAGGAAGCGGAACTGGCTGAGAAAAGCGCACGGCTGGCTGAACTGGACGCCGCCCTCAATATGGACAATCACGGCATAGAGGAGGAAGTAACAGAGCCGGAAGGCCGTTCTTCTGTGTTGGCAGATTTAAAGGCAAAAGCAGCGATAGTCGGTGAAGCGCCCAAACGGCATACGGAACAAGAAGAGGTGCGATGATGGAAAAACTGAATGATACGATTATCCTGCGGGTTTCAAAAGCAGACCGTGAGCGTATCCGGGCAAAAATGGACGAGCTGGGTGTAATGAATATGAGTGCCTACATCCGTAAAATGGCACTGGATGGCTACTGTGTGAAGCTAGATTTACAAGACTTGAAAGAGCTGATCCGGCTGCTGCGCATCTGCAGTAATAATCTGAATCAGTATGCAAAGAAAGCGAATGAAACCGGGAGTATTTACCTGGCTGACATTCAGGATTTACAGGTGCGGCTGGATGATTTGTGGCAGGCAGCAAAAGTGCTGCTGGTACGACTGGCCAGCATTTCGTGAATCAGCCATATCAGGTGTTTCGCAGAAAGAAACGCCTGAAACATAATTGCAGAATACCACTTGTGATTTGGATAGACTTATTTGCCTATTTTCTGTATACTTCTTTTATAAGATAACAACAAATCTGAATTGGATGTGTACTCTATGAAATATGTTTTGTTAAGTGCAGATGGTGAGATAAGTGTGTTTTCTGTTCCGGATAAAGTGGCAAATAATCTACAAAAATATTGTTTGGAATTTTGCTGTAATTGGCTATATCAAAGCCCTGAAGCAGCAAAGTTTCGTGTCCAAATGGGCGATACAGTCGGTGTATGCTATGACGAAAAAGATTTTATAGATTATCTCAATCAATACATTTGTGATGAGCAGTCAACGTTGATTGCAACTCTTACGGATGTATACGGTGAAGAGAATTTGCCTAAGGAATATATTGGATTGCCTTATTTCAATTTCTAGCTAATAATTTCCTGTTTGGTGATGAGATAAACAATTATCACTTTTACAGCATAGATCACCTTTATATCCTTGCCTGAGTAAATGCAAACCGATATAATATTAAGTAGAAAGAAAGGCGGTGAGCATGGTGATGAAATTCATAAAACTCCCCTTTAAGCTACTGGCTCTGCCCATCATTCTGATTTTGATGGCAGCGGCTCTTTTGATAAAACTTGTAACCAACCTGTCAGCTTATGTAATGGGGCCTCTGATGCTGTTTATACTCGGATGCGGGATTTATTCGGCTGTACAGCAGATGTGGACTTCGGTGGCAATTCTGGTCGTTCTGGAAATTCTATGTGTAGCCGCCATGTTCTTTGCCGTAGTGATCGAAACCACACTGGACGGGATGAAGGATTCTCTGGTGGGCTTTGTACATTCATAAAATAAAATGTTTCGGGCAGGCTGCTCCGCAAGAAATGAGCGGAACGGTCTGCCTTCTTTTTAGTTATGGGGAGGACGGTGAGCTATGGCGGCAACAAGACTGATTGCATTGCATATCAACAAAGGGAAGACCATTGCACAGTGCCTGCGCGACCGGACTGATTATGCTCAGAATCCGGAAAAGACGGAAAAAGGCGAACTGGTGAGCGGATATGAATGCGATCCCATGACGGCAGACGAGGAATTTCTTCTGGCTAAGCGACAATATCTCCACATCACCGGCAGACGGCAGCAAAATGATGTGATTGCCTATCAGATTCGTCAGTCCTTCAAACCGGGGGAGATTACACCGGAGGAAGCCAACCGGGTTGGTTATGAACTGGGGCTGCGGTTCACCAAAGGAAAACACGCTTTTTTAGTAGCAACTCACACAGACCGTGCCCACATCCATAATCATATCGTTTTCAATTCCACTTCGCTGGACTGCAAGCGTAAATTTCGTGACTTCCATAACTCCGGCCTTGCTCTTCAGAAGGTCAGCGACATCATTTGTGTGGAGCATGGGCTGTCTATTATTGAGAAGAAACCATACAAAGAGCGTGTCAAACGAACCACTTATCCGAAGCGGCACTGCTTTCGTGATGAAATCCGGCAGGCTATCGATCAGGCTCTTCTAAAGAAACCAAAGGATTTTGAAGAATTTCTCCGACTTCTGGAACAGGACGGCTATACCTGCAAGCGAGGCAAACACACGGCGCTCTGGAAGGCAGGACAGGATCGTTTTTTGCGGTTCCGCTCTTTGGGAGATGGATACACAGAGGAAGAAATCCGTGCTGTCATTTTGGGTGAAAAAGAACACCGTATCCGCAGCAAGAATAAACAGTCTGTTAGCCAGAAACGTCTGAATCTGCTGTTAGATATTGACGCCAGACTTCAGGCAAAAGGAAGCGGCTATCAGCGATGGGCTACGGTCTATAATCTAAAACAAATGGCGCAGACCATGATTTTCCTTCGTGAGCATGGAATTGAGAATATCGACCAGCTTCATGAGAAAACGAAACAGTCAACAGAACGCTTCGACCAACTGGATGAAAAAATCAAGACGGCAGAAAAACGTCTGGTGGAGATTGCTTCCCTGAAAAAACACATCATCAACTATGCCAAAACAAAGGATGTATATGTAGATTACCGTAAGTCTGGATACAGCAGAAAATTTTATGAATCCCACCGGGAAGCAATAACCCTGCACAAAGCAGCAAAGGATGCCTTTAACGAATTGGGAATCAAGAAACTTCCAAAGGTAAAGGATTTATCAGCAGAATATGCCGAAGTTCTGGCAGACAAGAAAGCCGCCTACGCACAATACCGGAATGCACGGACAGAGATGCAGGACTATTTAAAAGCGCAGAAAAATGTGGAGCAATTCTTGAATCTGACTCGTCAGGAAGAAGAAAAGGCGCAGGAAGAAAAAAGAAAAGAAGAAACTCAAAGATAAGCATGAACGCCCCGGATTGACTGTAATTGGTCGTCCGGGGCGTTTTTTGTGTATGAACTGCTATCAGGAGCTTTGCCGCAGCCATCTGCGGATTTGCAGTTCGCCTCTGTTTACCAACTGCTGTGCGCGGTTATAAGATACGCCTAATTGTTCAGCAAGCTGCCGATAGGTTGTACCACTGTTAATCGCCAGCACGGCGTTTCTCTCCCGTTCGGGAAGCTGCTCGATTAGGATGTCAATCCTGTCTTTGGTTTTTGGCAGATAAAGATGATGTAGTGCCGGTCTGGAGTTTCCGGATGTAGCAGTTCTGGCGGTTCTTTGCGTAATATTTGGAAGATTGTCATAATAATAGGCAATCATGTCATCACATTGATGGTAAAGCCAGCGGTCAATCTTATAAAAGTGTTGAATGAAGCGCCTTTCGTCTTTCTCACATTTACCGTCAAATGCGGGAGCAAAGTCAATCCGGTCAACACTACCACGGGGGAATTGATCGTGGCGAAATGGGATTTCCTCATTAAACTTATCCTCTCCCCACCTCAAGGGATCGATAATGGCTATTATTGACAGATGTTTTTCCGGTCGCTCCCTACGCAATTTCTGGATACAGGCGACTGCCTTTTGTGCAAAAATCTCGTGGCAAGTATGAAAATAGAACTCAACGACGCGATCCTCATTTGAAATTTTATTGATTTCCTGATATAACAAATCGCCCATTTCCTCTTCCCAGAAAAAGCGATCCGCTACAAAACACACTTTCTTCATGATCGCCTCCTCCAGATAGACATTCCGAGATCACCACGCAGTTTTTGAGCCGACTTTTTGATGAATTGCTCTGGTGAGGGGCATCTTTTATCAAAGCCCATTTCCTTCCATAGTGCCTGAGACTCCTGTGTGTCATCCTTGTGGCTGTACGCATCTGCAAGAGCTATCTGCATCTCACGGTAAACATCTTCTGGTGTCGTGTTATTTTCGGTGGCAACTTGTTTCAGAATCTTTTGGAAATTCATAATTTCATCCTCCGTTAGAGTTTGTACTTGTTCTTTAGAACTACTTTAACATAAAATGACTGTCGGTGGATGGCATCTTTTGTCGAAATTATAAAAATTCTATAAAAAGAAAGAGAGCCTTTACGGCTCCCCTGATATTTCTTATTCTTCTGTCAGAATGCGGAATGCATTCAGGATCTTCATTCTCTCCCGATGCGGCAGATGAGAAATCCGATTGGATAGCTCACAGGCTGCGCTCTCCGTGGCATGGTCAACTACATCAATCAGCAGTGAATCTGCGGAAACGCCCAGTGCGTTTGCGATGGCTACAAAAGAATCCAGATTGGGAATCTTAAGACCACGCTCAATTACGCTCACATGAGTGGGGCTGAGATCGACCAACGCTGCCAGTCCTTCCTGTGTAAGTCCCTTTGCCTCACGGGCAGCTTTGATCCGTTGTCCAACAGCTTGTGCGTCCATCTCGTCACCTCCTCCTTTAGAACTATTTCTCGTTCCCCTTTAGTATATCGGTCATCTTCTGTGTAATACAGAAGATAAAGAACATGAAATAGTGCTAAAGAACGAATTGCGTGAATTTATCTGTATTCCGGTCTGCAGTGTTTGAGATGGATATATTTATGTATATGAAAATGGGTTTGACAGCTTTCGAGCAGGTTTGGACTGTTTTTTTCGATTGGATCTGCTATAATTTTGATAAGCAGATGATCAACGCCAGCAGAATAACATCTCAGTAAGGAAGGTGACTGATTTGGACAATGAGTTTTTTGTGGACAGCAGGGATTATCTCTATCAGCCATTTAGCCATGAGGGTTTTTCCGGGCAACTGCTTTTGGCAACTCCGGTAGAAGAAGGTCTGGCACCTCTTATCGTAAAGCAGGAACAGCCATGTTCAGCCTGCTGTGAATTCGTATATTCCCGGCTCGCAAAGGAAATGCAAATTCCGGTTCCGCAGGCGTTCCTGGTAAAAAAGAGCGCCCGCAAAGAGAGCTGGCCGTTTAAGACACCTTATGTTGTTGGAATCACTTACTTGGAAGGACTGCATCCATTCACAACGGAAGACCTGCAAAATTCTATCAATATGGCTTTTGAATATGCCTGTCACTATGCTTTGGCGGTCATGTTCGAGCAAATTGATGCGGTGCAGATAGCAGCAACGCCTGACGGAAATCTTGTTAGCTTTGATTTTACGGATTGCTTCCGTCTTAGTGATTTGACCGAAGCAATATTAAAAAAGCAGGATACTTTGCTAATCCATTTCCTGAAAATGCTACTGAACGCATTCAAACAGGATGATTTTTCATCTTCTGCAAGACTTGGTGCTGAAGTGGTTGCGAAGCATCTTGGCGTTCCTCAGATACCGGCAGTATACCCATTCTACCTTGAGCCGATGAAGCGATTCTGTAGGATTGGAAATGAGCAGATCAAAGAGATTTTGGAAGCACTGGATGAGGTGTATCCGGTGGCAATCAGTGTATATTTTGAAGAATACCTGGCTGAATTAAAGCTGAAAATCAGCAAGTATCTTGAAACTATTTAAGACGAAGGAGGCTATTATTATGAAGTACAAACTGTATCGTTCTTTTGGTGACCTGGACAAAGATGTGAAAAAGCATAAATTAGTTGCTGTCGAGTATGGCAGTACGATTGAAGACGTAGAGGACGCATTGATAAAGGATGTGGCCGATGATTTGGCTGGTGACACCAAATATGCTGGATGTGAAACATCTGCCTATGCGCCGGAAACTATAAAGAGTTTCCGAAAAGTGAAGCGATATAACTATGAAATGATGGGGATTGTTTATCCGCACTACGCAGAGACGAATGTACTGATTGACTATGGCATTATAGAGGAATCGGAAAATTGAGAGTTTGAAAAAATAGTTACTGCCCGGATGCCGCACCTGTCTAAAATCTGATGAGAAGGAGGCGTCGAACAATGTCAGATAAAACATATATTGCCATAGATTTGAAATCGTTCTACGCTTCCGTTGAATGTATGGAGCGCGGTCTTGATCCGATGACAACCAATCTGGTGGTCGCAGACGCCAGCAGGACGGAGAAAACCATCTGCCTTGCGGTATCTCCGGCTTTGAAATCCTATGGGATTCCCGGAAGACCCAGACTGTTTGAAGTCGTGCAAAAGGTCAAAGAGGTCAACTCCTTACGGCAGCAAAAAGCGCCGGGACGGAAACTGACAGGTTCTTCAGTTCAGGATGGAGAACTGAAAGCAAATCCCGCTTTAGCTGTAGACTATGTGGTGGCACCGCCGCAGATGGCACATTATATGAAAATCAGTGCCAGGATTTATGGGGTGTATCTCAAATATATCGCGCCGGAAGATATTCATGTTTATTCGATTGATGAAGTCTTTATTGACGCAACCAGTTACTTAAGAACGTATCAGTTGACAGCCCGTGAGTTGGCAATGAAAATGATTCTTGATGTTCTGGACACTACTGGAATTACTGCGACAGCCGGAATTGGCACGAACCTGTATCTCTGTAAAGTTGCGATGGACATAGAGGCAAAGCATATTTCGCCTGATCAGAATGGTGTCCGGATTGCCGAACTGGATGAAATGTCGTACCGCCGTTCCCTGTGGTCACATCGCCCTTTGACCGATTTCTGGAGGGTGGGAAAAGGGTACGCAAAGAAGCTGGAAGAACATGGACTTTATACGATGGGCGACATAGCCCGCTGTTCGGAAGGTAAACCATGTGACTACTATAACGAGGAACTTTTGTATCAGCTTTTCGGTATCAATGCAGAATTATTGATTGACCATGCCTGGGGGTGGGAGCCTTGCACGATTGCTGACATCAAAGCGTATAAACCGGAAAGTAACAGTGTCGGTTCCGGTCAGGTGCTGCAATGTCCATATTCGTTTGAAAAAGCAAAACTTGTAGTGCGGGAAATGACCGACCTGCTGGTACTGGATTTGGTGGATAAAGGGCTTGTGACAAACCAAATTGTTTTGACAGTCGGTTATGATATTGATAATCTGAAAGACCCGGCGCGACGAAAGAAGTATCATGGAGAAATCAAGACAGACCGATATGGCCGCAGCATTCCAAAGCACGCCCACGGTACTGCCAATCTGAAAAAATATACTTCTTCCACCCGTTTGATTACCCAGGCTGTGATGGATCTGTTTGATCGAATTGTAGATAAAGATCTTCTGGTACGCAGGATTAACATGGCTGCTACTCATGTTATCACTGAGGCCGAAGCACAGGCGCAAAGTGAAAATAGCTTCGAGCAACTAGATTTATTTACAGACTATTCCGCTCGTCAAAACCTGCAGGAAAAGGAAAATGAGGAACTGGAGAAGGAGCGGAAAATGCAGCAGGCCATGCTGGAAATCAAGAAAAAATTTGGCAAGAATGCAATCCTGAAGGGAATGAATTTGCAGGAAGGGGCGACGGCAAAAGACCGCAATCAGCAGATTGGAGGTCATAAAGCATAGAAATATTTGAGCCAGCAAATATCCGGAAGAGGTGATAATTATTTTGCTAAATAGAGATAACACAAAAAATTCTTATGATGACATTATCAATCATCCCCATCACGTTTCTACACGGCATCCCAGGATGCCGATGATAGACCGGGCGGCCCAGTTTTCTCCATTCGCTGCGCTGACCGGATATGGTGAGGTGATAAAGGAAACCGCTCGGCTGACAGATCGCAAGCCGGAACTTTCTGAATCGGAAAAAGCAGAGCTGGATTATAAGCTACAGATGGCTTGTGATTATCCCGGAGAAAAGCCAGCGCTTACAATTACTTACTTTGTTCCGGATCAGAGAAAAGCTGGCGGTTCTTACCATACGATTTCCGGACAGATTAAGAAAATAGATGATTACCAAAAGCAAGTGATTCTGATGGATAAGACGCGGATTGATGTTGACTGTATTCTCGATATAGACGGACAAATCTATGAAATCGCCAATGAGTCAGAAACAGATTTTGATTAAGCTCTGATTGTTATACCGTATTTTCGATGGAACGCGTAGCGTAAAGCGTTCGGGACGAATGCGCAGCCCCGTATCGCCAGATACGGATCTTCAAGGGGATTGGGGATTTCCCCAACGAGAAAAATACCGATGCAGCCCGGAAAGCCGCACCGGTATTTTTGCCTTTGTATATACAAAGGCCCTGCTCGCCAATTTGTGCAATCCTACGATTGTGTTATTCTGACCTTGTTATCGAACGCAAACAAACCACTTGAGAAACCGAATTTTCTCTGATAAAATAAAATATATGATCTTGATAATCTGCGATTTGAATTGGAACGAGAGGTACTACAATGGCCGTAAGTTACAAAAGACTGTGGAAACTCTTGATTGACAAAGACATGAAAAAGAGCGATTTAGAGAGAGAAGCAGGCATCAGTCATTATACAGTTTATAAGTTAAGTCATGGAGAGAACGTGACGACAGAAGTTTTAGAGAAAATCTGTAAAGCTCTTAACTGCTCTGTTGAGGAAATAATGGAATTTACTAATGATGAATAAGCACCATTGGGAACATAGGACTTAATAGGGCGATCTATAAATTATACCAAATTAAAATGATCCTCAAGTAATGGAGATGAAGATATGGGATACCAAAGTGAAGCAGAGCTTGAACTGCAATTTATTGATCAACTGAATAAGCAGGGATATAGTACCGTTTCTATTCCTGACTATGATACGTTGGTCGAGAATTTTAAAGTGCAGTTTGAGGCGTTTAATGCTGATAAACTCGATAAACCCCTTACTGATAAAGAGTGGGAACGCATTCTTAACCTGATGCTCGGAAAATCAGTTTTTCAGAGTGCGAAGATACTTCGGGATAAATTTGTGTTGGAAAGAGAGGATGGAACGAAGGTTTATCTCTCATTCTTTTCCAATGATCATACAAAGAATATTTTTCAAGTGACACATCAGACCACCGTTGTCGGGAAGTATGTTAATCGCTACGATGTAACTCTTCTTGTCAACGGACTTCCACTGATTCAAGTGGAATTGAAACGTAGAGGCATTGACATCCGAGAAGCGGTTAATCAGGTGATGCGCTACAAGAAGCATTCGTACAATGGACTTTACCATTATATCCAGATCTTCATTGTTTCCAATGGAGTAGACACGAAGTATTTTGCAAATTCAGACCGTGAGATGCTTCACAGCCTTGCTTTCTTCTGGACGGACTTTGATAATGTCCGACTTACCAACCTGAAGGATTTTTCAATAGTATTCCTTGCCCGTGATCACATTATCAAAATGTTGGCGCGGTATATGATTCTGAACGATACGGATAAGCTGCTTATGGTTATGCGTCCCTATCAGGTGTATGCTGTTGAAGCACTCGTCCGGCAAGCAACACTGACCAATCGCAACGCCTATGTCTGGCATACAACCGGTGCGGGCAAGACGCTTACTTCATTCAAGACGGCGCAGATCCTTGCGGCCAATCCAAATATTAAGAAAGTTATTTTCCTCGTTGACCGTAAGGACTTGGATTCTCAGACTACGGAGGAATTCAATAAGTTTGAAAACGGATCAGTGGATGCGACTGACCGCACTGATGTCCTTGTGAAGCAAATGCAAGACAAAAACCGGCAGCTTATTGTAACCACCATGCAAAAGATGGCAAATGCCGTCAAGCGTCCGCAGTACGCAAAGATTATGGATGCATACAAAGACGAGAAAGTAGTTTTCATCATCGACGAGTGCCACAGAAGTCAGTTTGGAGATATGCACAAAGATATTGTGCGGCATTTCCAGAAGGCTCAATTCTTTGGATTTACAGGAACGCCACGTTTTGAAGTCAACGGAAAGGTCGAAGGAAAAATCACGCAAACCACAGAAATGCTGTTCGGGGAGTGCGTCCACAACTACTTGATCAAAGACGCTATCTTTGACAACAATGTCCTCGGCTTCCATGTGGAGTACATAAAGACGATGGAGGGCGATTTCGACTGGGATGATCCTACTCTGGCGGATGCCATTGATGTCAACGAGCTTTATATGTCCGAAGAGCGTATGTCTCTGATTGCCAATCACATCATCCAGAATCATAAGGCAAAAACGCGAAACAGACAGTACACCGCGATCTTTGCTGTTTCGTCGATTGAGGCGCTGGTCAAGTATTACGATATTTTTAAAAGCATAAAGCATGACCTTAACATTTCCGGGATTTTCTCTTATGGGCAGAATGAGGATGCGGAAGGCAAGGACGAGCACAGCCGTGACGCTTTGGAGCGGATCATCAAAGACTATAATGAGATATACAGCACCAACTTTTCTACGGATACTTTCGCAGCTTACCACAAGGATATTTCCGACCGTGTAAAAGGTAAGAAGACGAAACCGCTGGACATCTTGCTTGTAGTCAATATGTTCCTCACTGGCTTTGACAGTAAAACACTTTCTGTCCTCTATGTGGACAAGGATTTGAAGTATCACGACCTGCTACAAGCCTATTCACGCACGAATCGTGTAGAGAAAGAGACTAAGCCATTCGGTATTGTTATCTGCTACCGCAACCTTAAAAAGCAGACGGATGATGCACTTACCCTGTTTTCAAAGACGCAGGACACCTCCGGCATTATTGTACCGGACTATAACTTCTTCGTCGAGAAATTTAACGAAATGGTCATCAAACTGAAAGAGATCGCTGATACTCCTGCAGCTGTGGACACCATGCAAAGTGAAGAAGACCAAAAGCTCTTCGTTGTCACTTTCCGCGAACTAACAAAGTATTTGCAATCGCTGCATACCTTTATCGAGTTCAGCTTTGACCAGGATGCACTCACGATGTCTGAGCAGGAGTATCAGGACTATAAAAGCAAATATATGCTGCTCTACTCAAAACAGAAAACAGACCGTGAGGTTGTATCTGTTCTGAATGATGTGGACTTCTGTATTGAGCTTATGGAGAGCGACCGAATCAATGTTGCCTACATCATGAACCTTATCCGCAATATCCACTTTGATGATGCGAAGCAAAAGGACTATGACATCAAACATATCAAAGATGAACTTGGCAGGACGGACAACCCACAGTTGCTTAAAAAGGTTGAAATCCTGCAATCCTTCTTGGATACGGTTGTCGCAGGGCTTAACAGCGCCGATGAAATTGACGCTGCCTACAATGATTTCGAGAACGCAGAAAAGCAAAAAGAGATTGAAGCCTTTGCACAACAAGAGGACATCGACTCTAAGATGCTCACTGATTTCATCTCAGAATATGAGTTTTCCGGCACGATGGATGCCGGGAATATCCGCGACCGGCTTACAAAACCGATGCCGCTCTTGAAGAAGCGTTCACTGGTCAACCGTATCGTAGAGTTTATCAGGAAACACGCAGAGAAATACCAATAAGGAGAATGTGAAATGGACAATTCTATTCAGGCTCATCAAAAAGAGCTTTGCAACAAGCTCTGGGCAATGGCAAACGCCCTTCGTGGCAATATGGAAGCCTACGAGTTCAAGAATTACATCTTAGGCATGATTTTCTACTATTACCTTTCAGACAAAACCGAGAAGTACATGGTCAACCTTTTAAAAGATGATGGAATCAGCTATGAAGAGGCATGGGCTGACCCTGAGTACAAGGAAGCTGTTGTAGAGGAAGCTCTGCGCGACCTCGGCTATGTGATTGAGCCGCAATTTCTCTTCCGCAAGATGGTCAAAATGGTAGAAAACCGCTCCTTTGACATTGAGTTTTTACAGAAGGCAATCAACTCGCTGATGGAGTCTACCATCGGTAACGACTCTCAGGATGACTTTGACGGCTTGTTCTCTGATATGCAGCTTGATTCCACGAAGCTCGGACATACAGTTAAAGACCGTAGTGCCGTTATGTCAAAAATTATATCTTCTCTCGATGAAATCAATTTCGGAGTGGAGGACACAAAAATTGATGTACTGGGTAATGCCTACGAGTATCTGATTGGACAGTTTGCCGCAACTGCTGGTAAAAAAGCCGGTGAGTTTTATACACCTTCGGGGCCTGCTGAGTTGCTTTGCCGTATTGCCTGCCTTGGATTGACGGATGTAAAGGACGCAGCTGATCCGACTTGCGGTTCTGGCTCTTTGTTGCTGCGTTTGAAAAATTACGCAAATGTCAGAAACTATTACGGGCAGGAGCTTACATCGACTACATATAATCTCGCTAGAATGAACATGATTCTGCGTGGTATTCCATACCGTAATTTCAACATCTATAATGGAGATACCTTAGAACATGACTATTTTGGTGAGAAGAAATTCCGCGTTCAGGTAGCCAATCCACCGTATTCAGCGAAATGGTCTGCTGATATGAAGTTTATGGAAGATCCTCGATTCAACGAATATGGTAAACTTGCCCCAAAGAGTAAGGCGGACTTTGCTTTTGTACAGCATATGGTCTATCACATGGATGAAGACGGACGTGCTGTTGTCCTCCTTCCTCATGGTGTTCTATTCCGTGGTGCTGCAGAAGAGGTGATTCGTAAACATCTTATCCAAAAGCTGAATGTGTTGGATGCCGTTATTGGTCTTCCGGCAAACCTCTTTTTTGGTACAGGCATTCCTGTCTGCGTTCTCGTCCTAAAAAGAGAACGTAACGGTAACGCAAATAACATTTTGTTTATTGACGCTTCTAAGGACTTCGAAGCCGGGAAAAATCAGAATATCCTTCGGCAATGTGATATTGATAAAATTGTGGACGCATATCAGCGCCGCGAGGATATCGATAAGTATGCTCATGTGGCAACAATGCAGGAGATTGAGGATAACGGATTTAACCTCAACATTCCCCGCTATGTTGACACTTTTGAGCCGGAAGAAGAAATAGATCTAAATGAAGTGGCTGCGGAAATTCGCAAACTCCAGCGTGAAATGAAAGATATTGATGCGGAATTGAAGCCGTATTTCGATGAGTTGGGGCTGGATTTTCCATTTGATGTGGAGGGCAAATAATTATGGCAAATGTATCCTCAAGTAACGGTCTCGAAAAGCGCCCGAAACTTCGCTTCCCGAGCTTTGATGAGCCGTGGATAGCTGAAAAGTTATCTGACTTCGCAGACCGTGTAACGCGAAAGAATAGCCAAAATCAAACTGACCTTCCGCTTACAATCTCATCCAAAGACGGCTTAGTGGATCAGGTGAGCTATTTTAATAAGACAGTTGCCAGCAAAGATATGAGCGGGTACTATCTGCTTCTTAATGGGGAGTACGCATACAACAAAAGCTACTCCGTGGGATATGACTTCGGCTCTATCAAGCGTTTGGATCGCTACCCGATGGGCGCTTTATCGACACTCTACATTTGTTTTGCACTTAAAAAGCATGATAGCGATTTTATCAAAGCTTATTTTGATTCACTCAAATGGTACAGAGAAATCTATATGATTTCAGCGGAAGGAGCTCGAAATCACGGCTTACTCAATGTTCCAACAGACGAGTTCTTTGAGACCAAACACTATCTGCCACAGAACCTCAATGAGCAACGAAAGATTGCTGATTTCATAATTACTTTAGAGCGTCGGATTGATGCACAGCAGTCGTTAGTAGACAACCTCAAGAAGTATAAAAGAGGATTGCTTTCAAACCTATTCGGTGAAAAGGCCGCTCAAAAATGGACAACAAAGAGTTACTATTTCTCGGAGATTGCCCAAAGAAGAAACAAGAAATATGATCCCACTTCTGGCATCGAATATCCCTGTGTGGAGTTGGATAACATCGAGCAGGAAACAGGAAAAATCCTTTCCACAGTTCCATCAACAGCGCAAAGCAGCATAAAAAATATAGCGATGTCGGGTGACACACTTTTTGGCAAACTGCGCCCTTATCTTCGTAAATATGCTTTTGCTCAAAAGACGATGGCTTGCTCATCGGAGATATGGGCACTTATTCCGTCAGATGTCGTTTTGGCGAAGTTCTTATTCTACCTCGTTCAAACTGAACAATTTCTTCGAGTTGCAAACATCAGTTCAGGTACAAAGATGCCGAGAGCAGAATGGTCTAATATTGAAAAAGCTGAGTTCTTTATCCCTGATCTTTTTGTTCAGCGTAAAATAGTTTTTCTTCTTGAGAGGCTGGATCAAAAGATTACTTTTGCGGATTCAGCTCTCTTTTGTTTAAACAGATTAAATGCATCGCTGTTGCAACAGCTCTTTATATGAAGAGCTGTTGCAACAATCCCTCTTTGATTTGTGTTAAAAATCTCTCCACACATTCATATTTTTCAATCAAATCATCTATATGAGAAAGTATGTAGACGATCTTTTTTTGACTATTCAAGCCCGGAATAGGAACAAGACATTTTGAAAGGGAGGCTTTACTGATTTCTCTAAATGTATTTCCAGAGGCATATTTCTCACACCAAGGTTTTATTAGGATTTGGAGATAGTAAAGGTACTCAGGTAGAACTTTCTTGCTATCTGCAATAAGAGATTGGAAGCCCTGATTCGTGCTGCATTCTGATCTCGCTATGGACATTTCCCCAAGAGTAGCACGAGTAGTTAAAAGGACTGTGCCAGCCGGAAGCATTTTTGCCGATGAGTTTGCAAGCCCGATCTGACTGATCTTCCGGTGGCTTGACAAAACATACTTGCTCTTACCTATTTCCGACGGAGTAAACCATTCCACATTCCCTTCCCAATATTCAGGGCGAAGAGTGTCTGGGGTACCTCCGCCCACTATGGAGCACACCGTCCCAAGCTCATGATTATACTGCCCAGCTATTTCAGAAAGGAGCTTATGATTCAATCCTCTTTTATACTTCTGTTCAAGTACGCAGAAACGCTCTACAAATGCTGAAATCCCTTGCAATAGCGGATTTACCTCTGCTACTGCAAGGGATTTTGCTATGGTGCGGTATTGATTTTGACAGCCCCAATAGCCCTCAAGTAACGGTCTTGAAAAGCGCCCGAAGCTGCGCTTCCCAGGCTTTGATGAGCCGTGGGAAAGCAAAACCTTCGATCAGGCTTTTACTATATTACCTAATAATACACTATCACGAGCTGATTTGCGGTCTGATGGAATAGTCTACGATATACACTACGGCGATGTGCTTATAAAGTTTGGAAGCATCCTTGACATGGGGAACGAGGAAGTACCGTATATCGCCAACGGAAAAGAAGGAAAAACATCTGCACAGTTGCAAGACGGGGATATTGTCATTGCTGACACTGCCGAGGATGAAACCGCCGGGAAAGCCGTTGAAATCTATAATGCACAGAGAAAACAAATTGAAGCCGGATTACATACTATCCCTTGTCGTCCAATTAGCGCTTATGCTCCTATGTATCTCGGTTACTACGTGAACTCGGCATTCTATCATGGTCAACTACTGTCACTACTTCAAGGTGTCAAAGTGCTGTCAATTAGCAAAGCCAACATCTCTAAGACAGTCATTACATCACCCCGCTCCAAAACGGAGCAAGAAAAGATTAGCTCGATTCTGTATTTGATTGACTTAAAAGTCAAAAAACAACGACAGATCATTGACACACTCAAGAAGTATAAAAGAGGTGCTATGCGCGCCATCTTTAGTGATAATACTTTGCTTTTCTCTAAGACAACAAAGTGGAAATCTGTTCGCTTGGGTGACGAATGCACCTTCTTTTCTGGAGGTACTCCAAAATCAACCGAAAGCAGTTTTTATGGGGGTACGATTCCGTTTATTCGTTCCGGCGAAATTCACGATGAAAAAACAGAACTCTTTTTGACTGATGACGGTTTGAAATATTCATCTGCAAAGATGGTTTCCAAGGGTGATCTAATACTTGCTCTGTACGGTGCAACAAGTGGCGAAGTCGATATATCCAAAATAGATGGAGCAATCAATCAGGCTATTTTGTGTATTCGCCCCACGCAGATAAATCGAACTTTCTTAAAATACCTTCTTGAAAATAGCAAAGAGGACATTCTAAATACTTACCTTCAGGGTGGGCAGGGAAATCTTTCGGCAGAAATAATTAAAACCCTTGTTTTCGATGTACCTGATGATCAGTCTCAACTAAAAGCCGTAGGTTTTCTTTCCCTGATTGATGAGCGAATCAATAGCTCTCTCAAGTGTATTGAAGCCCTAACAGAACTCTATTCCGGCTTTATGCAACAGCTTTTTATATAAAGAGCTGCTGCATAAAGCCTCTGCGCTGCTCCAAAAGCGCATTTAATTCCTGCTGTGTATGTTCAATTCTTCTATCCATTGCTGCCAAATGGCTACTTATTTTAAGCTGAACATCAAGGATGGGAACTTTGATCATTAGCTTCTCAAACTCCGATTTACTCAAAATCGGAAGAGTTTGCATTGAAACCTTGCTTCTGTATTCAGGAAAGAAATTCTCAAAAGCATAGTAAATAAACTCATAATCAAAGCCTTCCGAAACAACAAGAGCGTTAATTTGTTGATTTGTAATCATATCAGTTGTTGCAATTCCAAGTTTTCCAATAAGTCCGATACAAGTTACAATAACTGCATTAGGTGGTAGTGGTCTACCAAAAGCAAACCCTTTCGGTGATACTCTCTTTTCAGTGGATGAGATATACTTTTTTCCCCCAACATCACCCGGCGAACAGAATAAAAGATTACCGTCATAATTGCTTCTATCGTTAGTTGGAGGCGTACTTCCGGTTATGACTTTCCCAATTTGTGATACCGAGTAGTACATCCATTGCCGAGTGTTGTCATCAGAGAAATAATACATTAACAGTCCTCTTTTATACTTCTTGAGGGATGCAAGCAGTTTCTCTTGCGCAACGATACGCTCATCAATTTTCTGGATAAAGTTAGCAATACGCTTCTGTTCGTTAGTCGAGGGAAGATGAAGTGACACACTCATATAATCTTCAAAGGAAATATTGAGCAGTCCATCCATACGAACGCTTGACGATACGAGCCGTTTAAGCTGCTTGTCCATTTTGGGGTTATTTAATGTCATCGCAATGTACGGAGTATATTCATGCTCGTTGATCTTGAAGCAATGATACACATAAGGGATTCTCGCTTCTGGCTCTGTTAATTCATAGCAGCAGCCAAACTGTTTAGCCTTAGACGCACCGTGATTATACGCCAACTCACCTTGTTTCAGGAGAATGTATTTTTTGAGGCTCTGTCCAGCATTGTCTCTGGAATACTTGTCGGAC